>ENA-ORRA01002289-ORRA01002289.1-human-gut-metagenome-genome-assembly--contig:-NODE-2289-length-10713-cov-3.512573_pt1 | contig 10713 bp, 8 predicted proteins | sample MGYA00242169_ERZ509122 | MGnify/ENA primary metagenome ERZ509122 (study PRJEB26280, sample SAMEA2338650) | human gut metagenome | biome: human gut; feature: human-associated habitat; material: faeces...
GTCCGGGCCCGCATTTCATCATGGATCGTTTGATGAAATATCATTCGCTGGATATCCAGTGGGGAAATCATGATGTGGTCTGGATGGGAGCTGCTACAGGACAGAAAGCCTGCATTGCAACGGTGATCCGGAACAGCATCCGTTACCGAAATATGGATATTCTTGAGGATGGATATGGGATCAATCTCATGCCTCTGGCAACCTTTGCAATGGAGGCTTATAAGGATGATCCATGTACTGCTTTTGAGATGAAGGGAGATGCCAATAACTATAGTATTCTGGAAGAAGAGCTTGGACGGAAAATGCACAAGGCTATTGCCATTATCCAGTTTAAGCTGGAGGGGCAGCTGATCCGCCGGCACAAAGAATTCCATATGGAAAAGCGTTGTTTGCTTCATAGGATCGATCCGAAAAAGGGAATGATCACACTTCCGGACGGAAAAGAATATCCGCTGACCGATACATATTTTCCTACTATTGACTGGAAAAAGCCATATGAACTTACTACAGAGGAAAAGGATGTAATGGAACGCTTGGATTCCGCGTTCCGAAACTGCGAGAAACTGCAGAATCATGTCCGGCTTCTTCTGGACAAGGGAGGCCTTTATAAAACTTATAATGGAAATCTTCTGTTCCATGGAAGTATTCCACTTAATGAGGATGGAAGTCTGAAAGAAGTCCAGATTTATGGAAAAACCTACAAAGGAAAAGAATTGTACGATGTTCTTGAGACTTATGTGCGCCGGGCGTTTTTCTCTGTAAATGAGGATGAAAAGCGTAAAGGCAGGGATATTATGTGGTATATCTGGGCAGCTCCGAATTCACCGCTGTTCGGAAAAGACAAGATGACCACCTTTGAACGTTATTTTATTAAAGATAAGGAAACACATAAAGAAACTAAAAATGCCTACTATCATCTTCTGGAAAATGAGGAGGTTGTAGATGAACTGCTCCGTGAATTCGGACTGGATCCGGAAAAGGGTCACATCATCAACGGGCATGTGCCGGTTCACCAGAGTGAGGGAGAGAGTCCTGTAAAATGCAATGGCAAAGTTCTTGTGATCGACGGCGGCTTTTCCAGACCATATCAGAAGGTTACGGGGATTGCCGGCTATACACTGGTTTATAACTCCTACGGGCTGATCCTGTCTGCTCATGAGCCTTTTACTTCTGCGGAAGAAGCGGTAGCCAAGGAGCAGGATATTGTTTCCAACAGGGTGGCAGTTCACTACAATAACAAACGTACTCTGGTCGGTGATACCGATACCGGAACTGCTCTGAAGGAAAGGATCAGTGAGCTGATCCAGCTTCTGGAAGCTTACAGAAAAGGTATCATCAAAGAGAAAAAATAAGCAGAATTGAGAAATACAAGAAGAGTTTCCTGTATGCTATAGTAAACAGAGGTGATGCAGATGAGAAAAAACAAAAAAAGAAAAAAACGGCTGAGAGCGGTTCTGGTCCTGTTGATCATCCTGTTTATTCTGGCAGGACTTGGAGGGATGCTGTATGTTTCCCACAGGGATAAGGTGGAAAAAGAACAACGAAGAGAGGCCGCATTGGCTGCATTGGACAGTATTCCGGAGGTGACAGCAACTCCGGCAGCAACAGCAACACCGGTTCCGACAGCGACACCGACACCGTCATTGACACCGGTCCCGACAATCCTTCCGGCATTTGAACCGGAAAATTATCAGGGGATCTGGTACAGCGAAGACGGGCTGACAACGATCGATATTTATGATATCAGTCTGAAATCTGTTTCCTTTACCTATAAGAGAGTGAATGGAAAAGATCCTTCCATGACCGCAGAAGCAGATGTGACTGCAGAGGTAGCAGGAAATGCCACACAGTTCCGTTTTAAGGATTCCGAAGGGAATAAGGCAAAAGGAGAGTTTGTTTTCGATAAAAGTGGTGAGCTTTATGTGAAGGTAAAAACATATGAACGGGGAGATGGATCTCTGACCTATCCGAAAACAGAGTCTATTATGACCCGGCAGGAGTCATCCCTGGAAGTATCCGAAAATTCCGAAGAAGATGCTTCCTATAATGAAAGCAACGAAAATTCCTATGAACAGGAATCCTACAGCGAGAGCAGTGAAGATTCTTCTGATGAGAATACAGAAGAATATGAGATTCCCTACGGAGAAGAAGAAACCTATTATACGGAATGATCAAAAAAAAATAAAACACGGTAAAATAAAGAATCCCCGGATTTTGGCAATCAGGGAATCCCGATACAGGAATTCCCGAAACTGTTCCACATTTCCGGGGATCTCTTTATTTGATCATTTTTTTGCGGTCTGTGCGGCCGACGAGATAATCGATGCTGGTGTCGTAATAATTTGCCAGCCGGATAAGCATTTCGATAGGAATATTACGGGATCCCGTTTCATAATGGGAATAAGAACGCTGACTGATATGAAGAATCTCACTTAATTCTCTCTGGGACAGATCCGCGTCTGTACGTAAATCCTGAATACGCTGAAATTTCATTGTGCTCACCTCTTCTTTCTATTGAAAGTATAAAACAGAACGAAATGCACCCTTGCAAAAGAGAGCAAAATGGACTATACTAAATTTATTATCTTCTAAAATTCAGAAAATGTCTATCTGAAAATTCCCTTGTTTTTAACCAATGCGGATTTCGAATATCCGACTGACCTGAAAAGACGAAAAGATGGAAGATCGGGATCCGTTTTTTTCGCAGAAAGGAATGTATTTGTTTGCGAGTGTTTTATCAGCAGCGATCTACGGAATGGAAGTACGTGAGATCCAGGTTGAGGCAGATGTCAGTGATGGTCTGCCTTCTTTTGCTATGGTAGGATTTCCCTCTGCCCAGGTGAGAGAGGCCCAGGAAAGAGTCCGGACTGCATTTAAGAACAACCGGCTTTGTCTGCCACCAAAAAAAGTAACTGTAAATTTTGCACCTGCCGATATGAAAAAGGAAGGAGCCGGTTTTGATCTGCCTGTGGCGGCTGCAGTACTTGCGGCTGCCGGAATTCTGGAACCGGATCTTCTGGAAGGAGTTATGATCGTAGGAGAGATCAGTCTGAATGGAGAGATCCATGGGGTTGCCGGAGTTTTGCCTCGGGTGATCCGCGCAAGAGAGCTGGGCTTACGCTTTTGCGTTATTCCGGAGGAAAATATCCGGGAGGGGAATCTGGTGAAGGATATGCCGGTGTTTGGAGTAAAAAGTCTGAATGACATGATCCGGTGTCTGAGAGACCCAATCACTTATACAGCTGCGTATCAGGAAAAAGAAAAAATAGAAAACAAACCGGAAATACCAAAGGTTGATTTTGCGGACATCTGCGGGCAGGAAGGAGCCAGGCGGGCGGCAGAGATCGCAGTGAGCGGTTTTCATAATATTCTTTTTATCGGACCGCCAGGATCCGGAAAGACCATGCTGGCAAGACGTCTGCCTACCATTATGCCGGAGATGACATTTGAGGAAAGCCTGGAGATCACCAAGGTATACAGTGTGGCAGGACTTCTCACGGAAAAAGATCCGCTGATCCGGCAGAGGCCTTTTCGAAGTCCGCATCATACCAGTTCCCCTCAGGCTTTGGCAGGTGGCGGCAGGATACCGGGGCCGGGGGAGATCACTCTTGCACACAGAGGTGTTCTTTTTCTGGATGAGATGCCGGAATTTTCCAGAAAAAGCCTGGAGATCCTGCGTCAGCCGCTGGAAGATAAGGAGATCCATCTGTCCAGAGCTGCCGGAACCTATGTTTTTCCGGCCAGTTTTATGCTGGCGGCAGCGATGAATCCCTGTCCCTGCGGATTTTACCCGGATATGAACAGATGTCGCTGTACATCAGGGGAGATCACGCATTATCTTGGAAAGATCAGCCAGCCTCTCCTGGAGCGTATTGATATCTGCACGGAAGTTCCGGCAGTGAGTTTTTCAAAAATGAAAAAGAAAATTGCAGGGGAATCCTCTGCTCAAATAAGAAAGAGGGTGGAAGCAGTACAGGAGATCCAGAGAGAACGTTACAAAAAGGAAAAATTTTGCTTCAATGGGGAGCTTGACGGAAGAAAACTGGAAAAATACTGTGTAATGACGGGAGGGGCAGACAAACTTCTGGAGCAGGCATATGAGCAGTTTCAATTCAGTACCAGAGCATATCATAAGATCCTGAAAACGGCCAGGACCATCGCGGATATGGAATCTTCCGAAAAGATAAAGGAAGAACATATCTGCGAGGCGTTGGCTTACCGGGCATATGATAAGAAATACTGGTCATAAAACAGAAAAAAGGAAGGTATTTTATATGGAAGAAATACAGCAAACAAGGATCCGGTGTGCCCGGAAGGACAGTAGTGTTTATCCGGCAAGACTTAAGGAACTTCCCGGTATGCCAAAACAATTATATTACATTGGAAGCTTTCCGGATGATGCCAAACCTACAGCGGCGATCGTGGGAGCAAGGCTGTGCAGTCCTTACGGACGGATACAGGCCTTTAATTACGGAAAATTCTTAAGCGAACATGGGGTACAGGTGATCAGCGGTATGGCGGCCGGCATTGATGCTGAGGGCCACAAGGGTGCTCTGGAAGGTGGTACCCCGACCTTTGCCGTGCTGGGAAATGGTGTGGACATCTGTTATCCTTCATCCAGCAGAGGTATTTACCGGAGGATCCCCGAAAAAAACGGAGGGATTATCAGCGAATATGAACCAGGTACCAAAGGCAGGGCATATTATTTTCCGGCAAGGAACCGGATCATCAGCGGACTGGCAGATCTGGTGCTTGTGGTGGAAGCAAAAGAAAAGAGCGGATCACTGATCACAGCTGCCTGTGCACTGGAACAGGGGAAGATGGTATACGCCATTCCAGGAGCGGTAAATGATGCGCTGAGCAGAGGCTGTCACAAGCTGATCTACGACGGAGCAGGAATTGCATACTCTCCGGAAATACTTCTGGATGAGTGGGGATTATCTGTGAAAAAAAAGACAAATTTGTCTGAAAAAAGCAAGTTGGGACTTGCAACGGATTTGGATTTGGTGTATAGTTGTCTCGATTTACGACCAAAAAATCTGGATCATATTATCAGAAAAACCGGTTTTTCACCGGGAAAAACAGCCGGGATCCTGGGACAGCTTATTTTGATGGGGCTTGTGAAGGAAACCGGGAGACAGTATTATATCAGACTTGAATAAATGCTTTTTTGCCCGGAGATTTAGCAGGAGTTTTTAAGCCGGACAGGAAGGCAGAATGAGATTAGGAGAGGTAAAATGGCCAAAAATCTGGTGATAGTAGAGTCACCTGCTAAAATGAAGACAGTAAAGAAATTTCTGGGGGCAAATTATACAGTAGAAGCGTCCAACGGTCATGTGAGGGATTTTCCCAAGAGCCAGTTTGGTATTGACGTGGACAATGATTTTGAACCGAAGTATATCACAATACGAGGAAAAGGTGAGCTTCTTGCAAAACTTCGTAAAGAAGCAAAAAAAGCAGATAAGATCTATCTTGCAACTGACCCTGACCGTGAGGGAGAAGCAATTTCCTGGCATCTGATGCAGGCTTTGAAGACAGATACTGCAAAGATGCACAGGATCACATTTAATGAAGTAACAAAAACAGCAGTTAAGGCGTCCATCAAGCAGGCCAGGGAACTGGACATGAATCTGGTAGATGCACAGCAGGCAAGGCGTATGTTGGATCGTATGGTAGGTTATACCATCAGTCCGCTGCTCTGGGCCAAGGTAAAAAGAGGTTTAAGTGCAGGCCGTGTACAGTCTGTGGCACTGCGTATCATCTGTGACAGAGAAGATGAGATCAATGCATTCATTCCTGAAGAATATTGGAGCCTGGAGGGTGAATTTCAGGTAAAGGGTGAGAAGAAACCGTTGACAGCCAAGTTCTATGGAACAGATAAAAAACTTCCGATCAGAAACCGTCAGGAAATGGATGAGATTCTGAAAAGTCTGGAAGACTGTAAATATGAGATCACAGAAGTAAAAAAAGGTGAGAGGATCAAAAACGCTCCCCTTCCGTTTACCACAAGTACTCTGCAGCAGGAAGCTGCCAAGACACTGAATTTTTCTACGCAGAAGACTATGCGCCTGGCACAGCAGTTATATGAAGGTGTGGATGTAAAAGGCAGTGGTACGGTAGGTCTGATCTCCTATCTGCGTACAGATTCTACTCGAATTTCAGAGGAAGCAGATGCAGCAGCAAGAACTTATATTTCTGAGCAGTATGGTTTGGATTATGTTTCTCAGACAGAGAAGGCAATCAAAAACGGACAGAAGATACAGGATGCTCATGAGGCGATCCGTCCTACAGATATTGCGAGGACACCAGTTCTGGTGAAGGAATCCCTGACCAGGGATCAGTTCCGTTTATATCAGCTGATCTGGAGACGTTTTGCGGCGAGCAGAATGGCACCGGCACGTTATGAGACCACGTCTGTCAAGATCGGAGCAGGTGAGTATGTGTTCACGGTTGCAGCATCCAAGGTTGCCTTTGATGGCTTTATGTCTGTGTACACAGAAGAGGGCGATGACAAAAAGGGCAATGTTTTAAGTCAAAGTCTTGAAAAGGGTATGGAGCTGAAGCTGAAAGAACTGAAGCCGGAGCAGCATTTTACACAGCCGCCGGCACATTACACAGAGGCTTCACTTGTAAAGACTATGGAAGAGCTTGGAATTGGACGTCCGAGTACGTATGCGCCGACCATCACAACGATCATCAGCAGACGCTATGTATCCAAGGAACAGAAAAATCTTTACGTCACAGAGCTTGGAGAGGTTGTTAATAATATTATGAAACAGGCTTTTCCAAGTATTGTGGATGTAAACTTTACAGCAACTATGGAGGGGCTTTTGGACTGCGTGGAAGCAGGTACCGTACAGTGGAAAACGGTTGTACGTAACTTCTATCCGGATCTGAAGCATGATGTGGATGAGGCTGAGAAAGAGCTTGAGAAAGTTGATATACAGGATGAGGTTACGGATGTGATCTGTGACAACTGTGGCCGCAACATGGTGATCAAGTACGGTCCTCATGGAAGATTTCTTGCATGCCCCGGATTTCCGGACTGCCGTAATACAAAACCATATTATGAGAAGATCGGTGTTGCATGTCCGAAGTGCGGCGGCGAAATTGTCATGAAAAAAACGAAAAAAGGCAGAAAATATTACGGATGTGAGAATAATCCGGAATGTGATTTTATGTCCTGGCAGAAACCTTCTGCAAAGAAATGTCCGAAATGTGGTAATTATATGCTCGAAAAGGGAAATAAGCTGGTTTGCAGCCAGGAAACCTGCGGATATGTGGAACAAAAACCAAAAGATGAAGATTGATTGAATAAATGCTTTTCTATTAATTTTCAGAAAATCCCGTTAAAAATAAAAAAAATATAAAAATGTCTTGTAAATTTCCAGAATAACGTGTAATATTAGACTAGAAAAACGATTTCTTTCAAGGTACGAAAGTGAAAGGAGGAAAAATGAGCGTTCAGTTGCTAGATAAAACTAGAAAAATCAATAAGCTTCTGCATAACAGCAGCTCAAGCAAGGTAGTGTTTAACGACATTTGCCAGGTGCTCATGGAAACCTTAAGTTCCAATATCCTGGTACTCAGTAAGAAAGGTAAGGTTCTGGGAGTCAGTATCTGCCCGGGTGTGGATGAGATCACAGAGCTGATCGATGACAAGATCGGCGGACATATCGACCCGTTATTGAATGAGAGATTTCTTGGTGTTCTTTCCACAAAGGAGAATGTCAATCTCCAGACACTTGGCTTTGAGCATGTACCCGGAAATTATCAGGGAATCGTGAATCCGATCGATATTGCAGGTGAGAGACTGGGAACGTTATTCATGTACCGCAATGATCATCCCTATGATATTGAGGATATTATCGTCAGCGAGTATGGTACAACAGTTGTTGGCCTGGAAATGATGCGTGCGGTTCATGACGAGAACGCAGAAGAAGACAGAAAACAGCAGATCGTTAAATCGGCATTCAGTACACTGTCCTTCTCAGAACTTGAGGCGATCATCCATATTTTTGATGAGCTGGATGGGGATGAGGGTATCCTGGTTGCCAGCAAGATCGCTGACCGTGTAGGTATCACCAGATCCGTGATCGTAAATGCACTGCGTAAATTCGAGAGTGCAGGTGTGATCGAATCCCGTTCATCCGGTATGAAGGGAACTTACATTAAAGTTCTTAATGAAGTGATCTTTGATGAGCTTGAGGAGATAAAAGCACAGAGAAGCAAGAAGGCATAATGTGATCAGCACTGTCAGATGCTTGATATAAGATAAAGAACGTGACAAAAGAGACTTCCCGCTAGCGTGGGAGTCTCTTTTTTGTCTGTTTCATAAAATTAAAATAAATAATGAAATTAAGAAAACAAGAGAAAACAAGAGCATAAAAGAGATAAAACCAGAATAATATAGAAAAACCATATCTTAAAAGGGTTGCGAAAATATGTGAAATTCACTAATATAGCCATAGTGATTAGCACTCGTATAAAGTGAGTGCTAGCAGACGAAGATGAAACTTATAAAGGAGGAACATAGATCATGAAGTTAGTACCTTTAGGCGACAGAGTAGTATTAAAACAGGTTGAAGCAGAAGAGACAACAGCATCCGGAATCGTACTTCCGGGACAGGCACAGGAGAAACCACAGCAGGCAGAAGTTATCGCAGTTGGTCCTGGCGGAGTTGTAAATGGCAAAGAAGTAAAGATGGAAGTAGAAGTCGGAAACACTGTTATTTACTCCAAATATGCAGGAACAGAAGTTAAGATGGATGGTACGGATTACATCATTGTAAAACAGGAAGATATCCTGGCAGTTATTAAATAATATAAACATCTTATCGTATATCAATATAAATAGGAGGTCATTTTATCATGGCAAAAGAAATTAAATATGGCGCAGAAGCAAGAGCAGCACTTGAAGCTGGTGTAAATAAACTTGCAGATACAGTAAGAGTAACACTTGGACCGAAAGGAAGAAACGTAGTACTTGACAAATCTTTCGGTGCTCCGCTTATCACAAACGATGGTGTTTCCATCGCAAAAGAGATCGAGCTTGAGGACGGATTCGAGAACATGGGTGCTCAGATCATCAAGGAAGTTGCATCCAAGACAAACGATGTAGCAGGTGATGGTACTACAACAGCGACTGTACTTGCTCAGGCAATGGTTCATGAGGGAATGAAGAACCTGGCAGCAGGTGCCAACCCGATCATCCTCAGAAAAGGTATGAAAAAAGCAACAGATGTTGCAGTAGAAGCGATCAAGAACATGAGCCAGGCAATCAACGGCAAAGAGCAGATCGCTAACGTAGCAGCAATCTCTGCAAGTGATGAGCAGGTTGGACAGCTTGTTGCTGATGCTATGGAGAAAGTTTCCAAAGACGGTGTTATCACTGTTGAGGAGTCCAAGACCATGCATACAGAGCTTGACCTTGTAGAAGGTATGCAGTTTGACCGTGGATATATTTCCGCATACATGTCCACAGATATGGAGAAAATGGAGGCAACTCTTGATGATCCGTACATCCTGATCACAGACAAGAAGATCAGCAATATCCAGGAGATCCTTCCACTTCTTGAGCAGGTTGTTCAGGCCGGTGCGAAACTTCTCATCATCGCTGAGGATGTTGAGGGTGAGGCCCTTACAACTCTGATCGTCAACAAACTGAGAGGAACCTTCCAGGTAGTAGCTGTAAAAGCTCCTGGCTATGGTGACAGAAGAAAAGAGATGCTTCAGGATATCGCGATCCTGACAGGCGGACAGGTGATCTCCGATGAGCTTGGTCTTGACCTGAAAGAAGCTAAGATGGAGCAGCTTGGACGTGCAAAATCTGTTAAAGTTGCAAAAGAGAACACAGTTATCGTTGATGGTCTCGGTGACAAAGATGCCATTGCAAAACGTGTTGCACAGATCCGTGCGCAGATCGAGGAGACAAAATCCGAGTTTGATAAAGAGAAACTTCAGGAGAGACTTGCAAAACTGGCTGGCGGCGTAGCTGTTATCCGTGTAGGTGCTGCTACTGAGACAGAGATGAAAGAAGCAAAACTTCGTCTTGAGGATGCTCTTGCAGCAACAAGAGCAGCTGTTGAGGAAGGCATCGTAGCAGGCGGCGGTGTAGCTTATGTAAACGCTATCGCAGCGGTTGAGGCTCTGGCTGCAGAGGCAACCGGCGATGAGAAGACCGGTATGCAGATCGTTGCACGCGGTCTGGAAGCACCGATGAAGCAGATCGCTGCCAACGCCGGCATTGATGGCTCTGTGGTGCTGGAGAAGATCCGCGAGTCCGGCAAGGTGGGCTACGGTTTCGACGCCTACAACGAGGTCTACTGCGACATGATCCCCACTGGCATCGTTGACCCCACCAAGGTGACCCGCTCCGCTCTGGAGAACGCCGCCTCTATTGCCTCTACTCTCCTGACCACCGAATCCCTGGTGGCCGATAAGCCTCAGCCTCCCGCACCTGCAGCACCGGACATGGGCGGCATGTACTAAAAACAGGCCGAAAAGCGTTGATATGACTGGATTTGTCGGAAGAAAATCAGAAAACTTACCATAAACTTACGACAATCACATGGGAAAACGCACGGCATGTATGATGCAGGTTAGATGTCGGAAACTTGGATAAAATAGTTGTCCTTCTGTCACAGAACTGCAAAGAAACAGCCAGAGAGTGTAGTGCTCTCTGGCTGTTCTTCTTCATGTAGGAAAAAGTGA
>ENA-ORRA01002290-ORRA01002290.1-human-gut-metagenome-genome-assembly--contig:-NODE-2290-length-10713-cov-2.439388_pt1 | contig 10713 bp, 9 predicted proteins | sample MGYA00242169_ERZ509122 | MGnify/ENA primary metagenome ERZ509122 (study PRJEB26280, sample SAMEA2338650) | human gut metagenome | biome: human gut; feature: human-associated habitat; material: faeces...
AAAGCTGCCTCATTAAAACCTTGATGTTCATCTTTTGTTCCAAGATCAAAGTTTCCTCCCCATTCATCCATATAGCCACCTCCACGAACAGTAACCATAAGAAGGGAACATGTTTCACCTGCACTGTTTTTAATATTTTTACTGCCAATTGCATAACCAATTGTATTGGTCTTAGGATCTGGATAAGAACTTTCATAATTTGTAAATTCTAACGAATTCTTATCATTCCCGGCCATCAAATACTTTATATTTGTATCTACAGAATGTGGAGCATCCATCACCCCATATCCAGCCATTGCCGCACGAATCGACATTTTGGTAAGCTCGTGCTGATATGTTGTACTTGGAGTAAAGAACCAGTTTTCATCGTAATCATAGGTATATTTTGCTGTTTTGTTATCCTCTCCTGATGTATTAACAATGTTATCCAAACTTGTTTCAAACTTGAATTCACCGGATTTTTGTAGAGGGCTTGCTATATTGTCTGTTTCTTCTTTTTTTTGCTCATTTACTGTGCCATCAGAGCATACGGTTCCTGCATAGGAATACATATCAGATGAAAGATTCAAATATAAAGCAGGGCGCACACCACTACATTTATCATTAACATCGTTTCCATATCCATATACCCTTCCCTCATCATTTACATAAGCCGCTTTATAGGCATATTTTCCTGGTGAACGAAGCCACCAGTTTACATCTTCCTTATATCGTAAATAATATGAATTGTTATATCTGGTTGTCCCCATCGCATAAGCATATGTACTACAGTAACTTCTTTTTTTCGGAGCATTTTCAACTTCTTTGTCAAATCCATATTTTTGTGCCTCATCTGTATTATAGACATCTGCTTCTGAAAGTAAAAACACTTTATCTAAAGTATCATTTCCTCCGTTCGTTTTATAATTAATGTTATTATTATTTATCACACGTGTGCTTTCAATTGCAGATATTTGTTCAGAAGAAAATGCAGAATTAATAAAGTTTTTTTGACTGTAATCCCTTTTAGGCTGATTTTCAGAATTTCCGTAACCATTTAACCAGCTTCGTATACTGCTATTCTCCCAGGTCACATTTGTATAATCTACATTATACGGTTGGTCGTCCAAAGAAATATCTGCCACAAGAAAAACATTATTATTATTATCCCGATTTAATACACGCCACTTAATTGGCTCATATTTAAAATAGTGATATGTATTATAATCTGTTTTCCAGTTATAATAGCTAGGGTGTGTTTCACCAGTTCTAGTAGCATAATTCGTCGCTTCAGTAGCCTTCAATCGCCGATATTTGGCTTTACCGATAACAATATCATTATTCTCATCCCAACCTGTTACATTCTTCAGCTCATGATAGATATCTCCATCCTCAGATGTTATCTCACTCTGTGGGTAACTTCCAAACCAGACACAATCCCATGTAGTCTTCCATGTATTATTCATCGAAGTGACTTTTTCAATTTTAGGATTACTTATAGCATCTGCCGCCTCTGCTTTCGGTGTCGTCAACTGCATTCCCTTAAAACTTACTCCCTGTGGACAAAAGCCTGCGAGCATCGCTACGGTAAGTACAAATGATAATATCCGATACCATTTTTTCCTTTTCTTCATATTTTTCTTTCTCCTCTCGTATAGTGTCTTTATTTTATCATGGGTCATTGCTATGGACTACAAAAAATAGGAAAAAGGTGAACCTTTTTTCAATGGAATTTGTAGAGGATTAATCTCTTTGGATAATGCTATTTATTATCAAACACATCTTTAAGATTTTTTGCATTTATTTCTTGCTATATTTTTCCATATATAGTATATTTCATACTGCCAGAACTAAATTAGATTTATTTTCATACACATTGACTTAGTACGCATAACATATTATTATAATATTGCAGGGAGGTACGGATTTATGCCAAAAAAGCCACGAGAAATGGAAAAAATTATCCTTGCTGATGGCTGGATATTTCAAGCGCAGGTCGGTTCCCACCGCCACTATATCCACCCATCAAAATCCGGCAAAGTTACAATTCCTTTTCATTGTAAAGACATACCGAAAGGGACCGAAAATTCTATTTTAAAGCAGGCCGGATTAAAATAGTTTCATTCGTTTTCCAAATTTAAGGAGGTATTTATTATGTTGTCTGCTTATCCAGCTTGTTTCATCAAAGAAGACTCCGGATATTCTATTATTTTTCCCGATCTTGACATCGCTACATGTGGGGATACGCTTGATGATGCTTTTTCTATGGCAGTTGACTGTCTGGCAGGTTTTTTATATTCTGCTAACCTTGATGGTGAACATATTTCTCCTGCATCCTCACTTAACGATATCAATATTGACAAAGTCATGCAGGAACTTGACGTAACTTCTGACGAAGCCTTTGTAAATATCGTTACTGTAGATGTCGCCGAATACGCCAAATCTCACTTTACAAAGTCTGTCCGTAAGAATCTCACAATTCCTTCCTGGCTCAATGACGCTGCCATAAAACAGAACATTAACTTCTCCCAGGTTCTCCAGGAAGCCCTTTTAAGTAAAATCCAATCTCACTGAACAATCCCTTTTCATTTTCTATACAACACATCATCTCTGAAACAAGCGATCAGCCTCGCATCTCCACCATCAATTTATCCAAAAACAGACCCCCGGAAGGAAAAGCAATAGCAGATGTGATGTCGGAGCAAATAAAAGTTACATCTCCTTACGAGATGTAGCTTTCTACGCCGCGATTATCTTCACATCTGCTATTACTTTCCCTTTCGGGGGTTGTCTCTTTAATAAATGAAACCTTTATACCGGATATGCTCCATTCTTTACATCGGCTTTTGCAGGATCAATCTTATTCTCCTGTGCCGCTCTGTATTTAAAGAATTCGGTTGCTACCTGTGGGAACAATGCATAAGTAAGTATATCTTCGTCCTGTTTTTTCCACTGGCTCATCTCTGCCTCGATCTTAGATAATTCCGGTTCAAGAAGGTCGGCTGGACGGCAGGTAATTGGCTTTTCATCGCCGATTGCCTTTTTCTGTACTTCTTTATTCATTGGTTTTACGGTCTGGCCGTATTCTCCACGAAGAAGGGCTTTTGACTCGTTTGTAATCATTTTATAACGCTCTCCGGTAAGTACATTTAATACAGCCTGTGTTCCGACAATCTGACTGGATGGTGTAACTAACGGTGGTTCACCGAAGTCTTTACGTACCTTTGGCACTTCCTCTAATACATCGTAGAACTTATCAGATGCACCCTGCTGTTCTAACTGAGATACGAGGTTAGAAAGCATTCCTCCCGGTACCTGATACATTAACGTCTTGATATTTACGCCAAGTACCTTTGGACTCATTAAACCATTTGCCAGATATTTCTCACGTATTGGGCGGAAATAGTCTGCAATCTCGCCTAAAAGCTTCTGGTCAAATCCTGTATCAAATTCTGTACCGCGGAATGTTTCAGCCATAACTTCTGTTGCCGGCTGGCTTGTTCCCATTGCAAATGGAGACATGGCTGTATCAATGATATCGACTCCTGCTTCTACTGCTTTTAAGTAAGTCATTCCACCGACACCACTTGTGTAATGTGTATGAAGTTCGATAGGAATGTTTGTTGCCTGCTTTAATGCAGTTACAAGGTGAGTTGCTTCATTCGGCACTAAAAGTCCTGCCATATCTTTGATACAAAGGGAATCTGCACCCATTTCTTCGATATTTTTCGCTGTCTTTTTCCAATAATCTAATGTATAGGCATCACCAATTGTATAAGAAAGGGCAATCTGTGCGTGTCCTCCCTCTTTCTTTGTTGCATTTACAGCAGTCTGTAAGTTTCTAAGGTCATTTAAACAGTCAAAGATACGGATAACATCAATTCCGTTTGCGATAGACTTCTGTACGAAATATTCTACAACATCATCCGGATATGGCTTATATCCTAAAATGTTCTGTCCGCGGAATAACATCTGTAACTTTGTATTTTTGAAGCCGTCTCTTAATTTACGAAGTCTCTCCCATGGATCTTCGTGCAGGAAACGGAGTGATGCATCAAATGTAGCTCCTCCCCAGCACTCTACTGCATGATATCCGACTTTATCCATTTTATCCACGATCGGCATCATCTGCTCTGTTGTCATTCTTGTAGCAATCAGAGACTGATGTGCGTCACGGAGAACAGTTTCAACGATTTTAACTGGTTTTTTCTTAATTTCAGCCATAATTTCTCCTCTTTTATTTCAAATCACGTAATGAATTACTCTTATAAACTCATCATCAAATCTAACGATTTTTTATACACCAAAAATCGCCATAAAGGTTCCGGCTGCTACAGCCGTACCGATAACTCCGGCAACGTTTGGTCCCATCGCATGCATCAGCAGGAAGTTTGACGGGTCTGCTTCCGCTCCAACCTTCTGGGATACACGAGCTGCCATAGGAACGGCAGATACTCCGGCAGAACCGATTAATGGATTTACCTTTCCTCCGGTAACCTTACACATAAGCTTTCCGAAAAGAACACCGGCTGCTGTACCAACTGCAAAAGCTACAAGACCTAATACTACAATTTTAATTGTGCTGACATTTAAGAATGCTTCTGCACTTGTTGTCGCACCAACGGATGTACCAAGAATAATAACTACAATATACATAAGAGCGTTAGATGCTGTCTCTGAAAGCTGTTTTACTACACCGGATTCTCTGAAAAGATTACCAAGCATCAGCATACCAACTAATGGTGCTGTTGTAGGAAGGATCAGACATACAACAACTGTTACGACGATCGGGAACATAATCTTCTCTGTCTTTGTGACTGTTCTTAACTGTTCCATCTTGATCTGACGTTCTTTTTCTGTTGTAAGAAGCTTCATGATCGGTGGCTGAATAATCGGAACAAGTGACATATAAGAATATGCCGCTACTGCGATCGGGCCCATTAAGTCTGTCTGTCCAAGCTTTCCGGCAAGGAAGATAGAGGTCGGACCATCCGCTCCACCGATAATGGAAATTGCTGCTGCTGCCTTTCCGTTAAATCCCATAAGCATTGCGAGGAAATACGCACTGTAAATACCAAACTGTGCCGCCGCACCAAGCAGAAAACTTGCCGGGTTAGCAATCAGCGGACCAAAGTCTGTCAGGGCACCAACTCCTAAGAAAATCAATGAAGGGAGAATACTCCATTCATCTAATAAGTAAAAATAATGTAATAATCCGCCTTCTTCCATAATGGACGGATATAAGTTAACCAGCAGCATACCAAAAGAAATCGGCACTAACAAAAGTGGCTCATATCCTTTGGCGATGGCCAGATATAAGAAGACTAAAGCAACCAGTATCATAATGAAGTTACCTGGCTTTAAGAATGCAAATCCGGTCTGTGCTGCGAGATTCGTCATTGTCTCTACAACATAACTCATAAATCTTCCTCCGTTTTATTTTGCAAATATGCTCTAGTTCATTGTAGCCAGTACATCTCCGCCTTCTACCATATCTCCAACTGCTACTTCCACACTTGCGATAACACCATCCTGTGCTGCACAGATCTCATTCTCCATCTTCATAGCCTCTAATACAAGAACAGCGTCGCCCTTCTTTACAGAAGCACCTGCCTGTGCCTTTACTGCTACGATCTTACCTGGCATTGGTGCTGTGATTTTTACGGCACCGGCACTTCCGGAAGTCTTTGGAGCAGCTTTCTTAGCTGGAGCCGGAGCGGCTGCTGATGTACTTACCGGCGCTGCACTTGCTTCTCCTGCACCTAATTCTTCTACTGCTACATCATAAGCAACACCATTAACTGTAATTCTATAATTTTTCATTGTAAATCCTCCTGAATGATTTTATGTACTTTTAAAATCTTTCTATATCTGACTTTTTAAGACTTTTTAAGGCTTTATAAAAAGATTCCAAGAATACATTTTTGCTATCTTCTCTTCACTCTCTTGATTGAACGAACGACCAACTTATCTGCACTGACTGCTGCTCCTCCATTCGCTGCCATGATTGCCGCTGTGATTACTGCGACAAGTTCACCATCATCCACAAGTTCCTCTTCTTCCACAACTTCTTCAAGAATCGGACGCTTTGGAGCCGGTCTTTCTTCCTGCGCAGCCTTTTTCTCTTTCTTAGAAGAACGATTCTTTAACGCTCTTTCAATAGATGGGATATATACAAAAAGAGAAATCAGTAAAGAAATGAAAATCAGTACTGCAAATACAGTTCCCATACCCATCAAAGTATTTAATAAGGCTTGTTCAAATACGTTCATACTCTCACCTCACTATACTGCCGTATGCTTCTTTGTCACTGGAGTTACTTTCTTTCCGTAAAGCATTTCATAAGCAGCGATAAGACGCTTTCTTGTTGCGTCCGGCTCGATGATGTCATCTATATATCCTCTCTTTGCAGCTGCTAATGCACTGCTCTGTCCTTCTGCATATTCCGCAGTTTTCTCTGCGATAAGTGCTGTCTTATTCTTATCTGTATTGATTTCCTCTGCATACATGATACGAACTGCCTGTTCTGCATCCATCATTCCTACAGATGCCTGTGGCCATGCCAGAACAAAGTCAGCTCCGATAGCTTTAGAATTCATTACTTCCGCTGCAGTTCCATAAGCCTCGCCTGCAATGAGATTAATACGAGGTACACTAACCTGTGCAAGTGTTGTCGTAAACTTTGCTAATGCGAGCGCCTGCTTTCTCTCTTCATGTGCGTTGGCACGAAGTCCTGTCACGTTCGTTACAGTAAGAAGAGGAATCGAAAATGCATCACAGAACTTAATAAATCTTTCTGCTTTTTCAAGACCATTTCTTGTTAAAACGGACTCACCATCTACTGGCTGGTTTACTGTCTCTCCATTCAGACGGATAAATGCAGTTACCATCTCTTTGGCATAGGCTGCCTTTGTCTCTATGTACATATTGTTGTCAGAAATAGATTTTAAAATGTAAGCGGCATCATATGCGGCATCATTTAACTCAGGAATAACCCTATTTAAATCATCATCGTTATCAAAGTAAACATCTTCTGCTTCATAATCAGAAGGAAGTACATCAACAAGAATACGAAGCTGGTCAAGAAGTGCTTCTTCTGTCTCACATACAAAATCTACGTTACCAGCCTGCTCAGACTGGAACTGTGCTCCTGCCGTATTCTGACGGGATTCTTCATTCCCCGCTAATGCATTCGGACTGTTGATAAAGAGACTGCCGTTCTCCTTCTCCATCAATGTAAAATCAGACATAGCGGACATTACGGCACTTCCTCCTCCACACATTCCAAATACTGCAGAAATCTGTGGAATCATTCCAGATGCCTGTGCCTGCTTATTAAAAATCGTTCCAAAAGCGTGAAGGGCATCTGTCGCTTCCTGTAATCTAAGTCCTGCACAATCCAACATTCCAATGATTGGCGCGCCTGTTTTCATCGCCAGATCATAAAGGGAAGCAATTTTCTTCGCATGCATCTCACCTACGGAACCTCCAAGTGCGGAAGCATCCTGACTGTAAATATAAACCATGCGGTCATTAATAACTCCGTATCCAGTGATAACACCATCACCTTCTACTTTCTTTGCACCGAGATTATAATCGGTATTACGAGCGGAAACATATCCACCAACTTCCACAAAACTGTGGTCATCAAACAGATAATCAATGCGCTCTCTGGCATTCATTTTTGAATTACCCATATTCTTTCCTCCATAAAAATGCTATATTGTATACCTTGTTGCTCTTTCATTCTATGTAATAATAACAAATTATTATCATGTTAGCAACCATTTTCTGTTAGTTATTTAACATTTATTTTATTTTGCCCATTCCACTAAACAAAATGAACATTCTGCCTATTTGCAAATTTTTTAACAATTCTTTCAATTTTCTTTCTGAATCTCCTGTTTTTTTCATGAATGCTTGTGTATTTTTCCTGTTTTTCTCTATTTTATCTTTAAAATTCTATTTTTGTTTTATGTATCTATTTTTATTTCGTTATATTTTTAACGCATTTTGACATTCAATTACTAGTTGGTTTTTCTATTTTTTCGTCATTTTATATAAAATATTCTCATTCTATCAAATATCTTCCGTTTTTCTTCATAATATCACTCATATTTCCATCATTCTTCTTCTCTCGCTTATATTCTCCTCCTGTCTTTTTTAAATCAAAGATATAGTATCCAAAATCAATTTTGGACTATTTTTGTCAAACTTTTTTCACAAACTAATAGCACTCCCTTTCATTTTATACAACTGTATATGCATACCACGAAGTATTTTCAAAAAATCAGAAAGAAATTATAAACTGTCAAGAAAAGCCTGTAATTTTGCACAAATACTCCTTTATTTTTTCACACAAAAAAGGTATAATAAACAAAATAAACAATTCTTTCACAATAAAGGAGGAGGACATCTTATGGAAAACCGCAAAATTCAATTTCGTTCAAAAGCCTGTAATCTACATCTTTCTGCCTATCCGGGACATTTCGCAACAAAGCATTCTCATGTCAACTACTTTTTAGATATGACAACATTAAAAGTACGTCAGTCTAATGCAGAAGAAGCTGCAAGAGCGTTAGTTCCACTTTATAAACATAATACCGTCGTCGATACCATCGTATGTCTTGACGGAACAGAAGTAATTGGTGCATTTTTAGCAGAAAAGCTTACAGAGAGCGGATTCTTCTCTTACAACCAGCATAAATCTATCTATATTGTTACTCCAGAAATAGATTCAGATGGTCAGATGTTCTTCCGCAAAAACATCCAGCCAATGATTAAAGATAGAAATATCATTATTTTAATGGCATCTGTCACAACTGGAATCACAATCAACCGAAGCTGGGAATGTATCGAGTACTATGGTGGCAAACTGCAGGGAATTTCAGCAATATTTAGTACGCTTTCTGAATATGGTAATCTTCCTGTTAATGCGCTGTTTACTCCAAATGATATTCCTTCCTATCATACATATAGCAAACACGACTGCCCATATTGCAAAAATGGACAAAAAATCGATGCGCTTGTAAACGGACATGGATATTCCGAATTATTATAACTACTAATTTTGTAGATTTCGTATAGACGAAAAAAGAAACCATGCCATATCCCAGATGCGGCTTCGGAGCGGGTTTAAGATGCAGATGAGCATCTTAAACACAGCGACTACAGAGCAGATGGGATATGGCATGGTTTCTTTTTTCGTCTGTTTTCACCTAATGAATCGTAATCCATTTCAAAATTTTACTTTGGACTTCTACGAATTGTTCATATTCTTCCCGGCTGTTTTGCTGATATTCCAGTGTGACATACTTTGGTGCTACGCGCTCTACAAATTCCCGGACACCTTCTCCGATAAAAGGCTGATGCAGATCAATATGACAGGCATGGTCATATGCAAGGCGAAATAGTTCATAAAATGGAATCTTATCAAAGTCTATCGGATGTTCTCTCCATTCTTTTCGCTGCTTTCTTACATAATCCCCTCCAAGTGACAGCTGCAGGTGCATTCCTTTAAACCAGTGGAGCATCTGTGCTTTTTCGTATTTGTCTATCATTTTATTTAGATATGCTACGGCATCTTCCGGAGTCTTTAGCTGTGTTGTTGTATTCATATAATGCCCAGTATCGAGCATGATTCCCTTTTTTTGTGTATGCATTCCTTCTATAAGCCGGCGGGTAAGGCGGACATTTTTCAAGGTAAGCCCGCTCCACCAGAGATTCTCTACAAGAAAGTCGAATGGATATTCTTTTTCATCAAGGAGGGTATTGATGACCTCTAAGCTTGCATCAATCACTTCTTTATCTGTATAGCGGTATTTATAAATATAGCTCTCCCGGAGTGTCACTTCTGAAACATGGAAAACTACATACTTTGCTCCAACTTGTTCTGCATAGGCAAGATCGTCCCGCAAACTGTTCAGATAAGATTCCCTGCTCATTCCTCCAAAATATTCCAGCCACTGCTCTCTTGAATCAAATTCCTGATCTAGGCGTTCATAATTCCCCTTCCACCAGTCCATCCAGAAAATATGAAAATACAGATGTACCCCATTCACCATATCCGGCAGAATCTTTCCTTCATCTGGCTCGCCTGCCCGAATCACTTCCAGTCCATTTAATCCTCGTGACTCATAAGACTTTCTAATATCTTCACTATCTTTATAACGATTTAGCATCCCTTCATAAATTGAAAAATTCATGGAACGACATTCTGGTATTTTCTGCATAGTTTCCCCCTTCAATCTCGTATACTCTCAGAATCTTTCTAAGAATACATTTTATCTATACTTATCATCCATACTTATTTCAAAAATGCCCCATCATTCTGGCAATCTTTCTGAAGTTCAAAAACGCCCCGGCTATTCATCTCATCAGATCATATTTTATTTTTATCCGCTGCAGCTTTTCCAACAATGGCTTTGCTCCAATCCACAGAAAAATAAATGTAGAACTGGCATGAACAAGATCTACCGGAATACCTGAAATATAGATTGCAAGCAGTCCTTCCCATGTAAAATCATACACACTCATAAAGAGAGCCGCTGGATTCATGATTCCTCCATAAATGAACACCGTCACAAGGAATCCATATATACAAAGGCTGAGCCGTTTGGTCGGAAGCAGTCCTATTCGGTAAAGGATTCCTGACAAAAATCCGATAAAACCCATCGCAAACATCTGCCATGGGGTCCATGGTCCCTGCCCAAATAAGAAATTGCTGACTACCAT
>ENA-ORRA01002301-ORRA01002301.1-human-gut-metagenome-genome-assembly--contig:-NODE-2301-length-10645-cov-7.233050_pt1 | contig 10645 bp, 7 predicted proteins | sample MGYA00242169_ERZ509122 | MGnify/ENA primary metagenome ERZ509122 (study PRJEB26280, sample SAMEA2338650) | human gut metagenome | biome: human gut; feature: human-associated habitat; material: faeces...
GACCCATCTTATGAATCGTAGACATGGGAATACCATGTTCTTCGGAGAGTTGGCGGGACGTCTTGACTCCGCTCAAATACTCCTGTAAAATCAAATTCCGCAACTGACGCGGTAAATAATGACGCGATAAGTCTGACTTCGTTGTTTTCTGCATAAGGTTTACTCTTTTTATGTAAACCTTTTTCAGGACGGGACAACGTGTCAAAATCCTATCGGTGCGGACTGGAGCGGTCTGGAGCGGACATCGGAACCAAGGTATTTCACCCGGTTGTATCTTGCAGCATGAAAGGTCGGTTTTCTTATTGCGTTCATTATCCCGATATAAACTGCATGAAATAGAAAACGGTATTTTGAATGGTTTAACCCAATAAACCAGACATACATACTCTATGCTCGTATGGCTGACAATCAATCTCAAAAACGTTGCACCATGGATTCATTAAAGGAAAAAGACAACCCCGCACCCAATCCTGCTAAGCGTCCCCGTATCGAAGTCGACGAGGAACTGATGCGTCAGATGATCGCCGGACAAGCCCCTTTGGACTCGGAAGTCGTCCGCAGGATTCCCGAGCCGGAAGAGGAAGATACGAACGCTCTTGAGGAAAACACATCGGAAACGGTATCCGGAGCATCGGCACCGACTGCTGAGAAAACAGACGTCGACACCCAAACGACTACTGGAAAGGAGTCGGCCGGATTCCGGCGTAAAAAGATCGCGCTGCCGGATTTCGAACGCACGTTCTTCGCGCCGGTGGATTGCCGTAACCGCTCGGCAATCTATGTCAGTGCGCAAACCAAGCATAAAGTATCGGAAATACTCCACCTGTTAGGAAATGAGAATACAAGGCTTACAGCTTTGGTCGACAATATGCTGCGCTTTGTCATGAACATTTACAGCGACGAACTGAATTATCTCCACGAGAAGAAGAATAGCAGAAGGCCGTTTTGAAAAAGCGGAGGTATTTCGACGGCAGATAGCAGGACGGGAGGGGGCCGTCGAACGGGCAGGCCGATCGCGGCTGAACATCGGAACCGGATCGTTAGGAGCCGCAGAATGTCGTCTTTTCCGACGGTAGAATTCTAAGATAAAACCAAGTAAAAGCTGCAAAAAGTTTCATGCCCGGAAATTGTCATTTTTTGTCGTAGCGTTTAGCAAAATGATTCTGGTTATGGGATGCAAGGCCGCGAAGCGCTTGTATAGCCTTGCATCCCATAGTCAGAATCGTTAATTTGCGGAGTACGGAAATGACAATACATTAATTATGAGTAGGTTCGGCCCCAATTAGACGGACTGTTCCGACAATAAGATTTTGAGATTTTGAATGATCTCAAAATCTTATCGAATGGCAGATATGTATGCCGGATTATATCTGCAACGCTACATATGGTGTTCCACGCCTTACGACGGCAAAGCATCTGGCGGCGATTTTGGCCCTCACAGCATTCAGGACGCTGAATTTATGTTTACCTTCAGCCACTTTGCGTTCGTAATATGCCTTTAGTTGCGGATCACACCTGATGGCAATCAGTGCACTGCGGTTCAGTTGTACTTTAATGTCTCGATTCGCCATGCTCGATGTGTGGCATCCCCCGCGAACGCTTGTGCCGGAGCTATGTTCGAACGGAGCCAGCCCGCAATAGCAGGCAAACTTGCGGTGGTCTGTGATTTTGGTGAAATTAAGCGTCGAACAGAGCATCACAATGGCCGTGATCGGCCCTACACCTTTGATGCTGGTCAGCAGCTTGTAGTTCCGGCAAATGTTGCTGTCGGCGGCTATCAGTTCCTTCATTTCCCGTTCGATGGTTTTCATATGAGTTTCTGCATACGCGATCTCCTCCTGGAGCATGGAACGTTGAATAGATACATCCGCGAATTTCTCTTTGTAGTCTAATTTTTCGAGCAACACCAGTTTCGCTACACGTTGTTTTGCCAGATGAGCCCTTAAGATCAGCCATGTGCGCAACTGACACAGTTCCTTCTCTGCCGGCAGATAAAGGGCTATCTTCCGATAGTGAGTGATCGCATACTCGGCGATACGCCGGGCATCCACTCTGTCTGTTTTGCCACGGGCAATACCCATCGAATACTTGATTACCAACGGCGAGATCAGTGAAAAATTGAAAGTCAGCGTCCTGTCGGAAGCACAAACCGCCATCTCGGATATGTAGCTCCCCATATCCTCGGCGCAGAAAATCACATCGTCGAGCAGAATACCATGCCGCTTCTCAACCCAGTGCAGACACGAGCAGATCCCTTTTCGGGAGTTGGCGAATTTGCGGTGAGCCATCTCGTTTGCATCCTCGAAGGCGACCAAAGACGCATCGAAAGTCTCTTTCGACACATCCAGACCCACATAATACAAATAGTGCATAACTTGTTAGTTTTGTGAGAGTCGTATGCTATCACATGTACCAGGTCTTCAAACCTACAATTCTAAACAGCCATTCTCTCTGGTTAATGGAGTCGCAGTCCAAATCTACCGCCAAGCCTCAAAGCTTACGACAAGCCCCGGTTCACTGCGACTCCATATCGAAATTACCTGTGATTACATCACGCTGCAAATCTACATGCGACCAGCAAAACGCCGGGGATGGAAATCCGCAAGGCTCGCCCCTCGGGCGATTCGCATGGCCTTGCGGATTTTCATCTCCGGCATTTAATTCCCTGCCGGCGGAAAGAGATGACGATATTCCGGGATCGAGGGGAGCGTAACTCAAACTGAATCCTATTCTCCCATTTACACAAAATTATGGACACTGCCTATTACTATATCTTGCAAAATCATTATACGACTGACTCTTCCAACTTACCCATAGCTATCTCATTCAATTATTTTCGTTCCACTTCTTACACTGCTCCATAATCGTATTCAAAGCATCTTCCTGCCCTGCAGGCGGATAATCATACTTTTTCAACAACCGTTTGACAATACGCCGCATTCCGGCACGAGCACTCTCCTTCATATTCCAGTCAATCGTCTTGTTTCGCCGAAGCGCATCTGTCAACTCTCGCGTAATAGCGACCAACTGATCGTTGGAATAGAAATCTTTTACAGCCTCAGGCTTGGTCAACGCATCATAAAAGGCAAGTTCTTCGCTGTTCAGATTAAGCGACTTGCCGGCCTTTTCGCCGTGAACGATCTCACGGGCTATTTTCAGTAATTCTTCGATAACCTCTTCGTTCGTCAGCATCCCTTTCAAATAGCGACTCATGGCATCGGACAGAATTTCCGAAAACTTCTCGGCTCGTACCGTATTCGTTCGCTGATATAGTTGTACCTGCTCTGCAATCAACCTACGCAATAATTCTACGGCGAAATTCCGTTCCTTCATCCGGGCAACCTCTTCAAGGAATTTCGGATCGAACAAAGAGAACTCCTCCTTAATATCGGAGAAAAGATTAATTACCCCTTCGCTCTTGATACTCTGCTTGAGCAATTCATTAATACGCCCGTTGATCTCACGGAACGAAATCTTACCCTTGCCCTCCACGCGCGTCAGTAATGTGCGCACCGCCTCAAAATAGGCAGCTTCGATACGCTGCTCGTAATTCAGCAAACTCTGACAAAGCGACAATGCCTGCCGCAGCAGCAGCGCCTCTTTGATATAGAGTTTTTTCGTTTCCATCCGCTCGGGGGACTGCATGAAATCGACACCTCCGCTGATGGCTTTCGCCCGCTCCAAATCAGACTTACCGAAGAAAGCGCCATAATTGAATCCATACATCAGATCACGGCAAACGTCCAGTTTCTTTTGAAACTCCGGATAGGCGGTTTTAGCCACATCCGTATCACCATAATTTTTGCGGTCACGGTATGTATAATCGTTCATCGCCGTCTTCAACGCCGAAGCGATACCCACATAATCCACAACCAAACCACCTTGTTTATCCCCAAACACACGATTCACACGAGCAATAGCCTGCATTAGATTGTGTCCGGACATCGGTTTATAAACATACATCGTCGAAAGCGAAGGTACGTCGAAACCCGTAAGCCACATATCAACTACGATGACGATTTTCAACGAGCTGTCGTTGTCTTTGAACCTCTTCTCCAACTCTTTCTTGTGGGAATCATTTCCGATAATCGCCCGCCAGTCTTCCGGATCTTTATTACCGGAAGTCATCACAACAGCCAGCTTGTCACCCCATACCGGGCGCATTTCGAGAATCCGACGGTAAATCTTGATCGCTATCGGCCGCGAATAGGCTACTATCATCGCCTTACCCGTCTGCTCGTATTGCCGGAATTCCTCATAGTGTTTTACGATGTCCTCGCACAATGATGCCACCGTCGCGTCAGCTCCAAAGATCGAATCGAGCCGCCCCAATTCACGCTTGCTTTTCTCAATGACATACTCTTCCGCTTCCTCGGCCATCGCATCATACTCCGCATCAATACGTCGCAAGGTCTGCTCGTCGAGTTTCAGATTGATTACACGGCTCTCGTAAAATACCGGCCGTGTCGCACCGTCATCCACCGACTGCGTCATATCGTACACGTCGATGTAATCGCCGAATACTTCGCGTGTCGACCGATCTTTTTGCGCAATAGGCGTTCCGGTAAACCCGATATAGGTAGCATTCGGCAACGCATTACGCACCAGACGCGCCGCGCCGATTACAACTTTGGCTTGCGTTACCCCGTCAGCATCCGTAACCATCCTGACCCTCTCCTCCAATCCGTATTGACTGCGATGCGCCTCGTCGGCCATAACAACTATATTTCGTCGCGTCGAAAGAGGTTCTTCGCTCTCTTCGAATTTCTGCATCGTCGAGAAAAAGATACCGTTCGCTTCGCGTCCCGCCAATAATTCCCGAAGATGAGCCCGACTTTCGGCTTGCACGGGTGTCTGACGCAAAAAATCCCTGCAACAAGCGAACTGCCGGTACAACTGGCCGTCCAAATCGTTACGGTCTGTCAGCACGACGATAGTCGGCGACGACATCGCCTGCTGCAACTGCTTGGCGAAAAAGACCATCGACAATGACTTTCCGCTGCCCTGCGTATGCCAAAACACGCCACCCCGACCATCCGTCTCAGCTGCTTTGACCGTCGAAAGCACAGCCTTGCGTACGGCATAAAACTGATGATAGGCACTTAATATCTTAACGCGCTGTTTACCGTCTTTCGAGTAACAAATAAAATTCCGCAACAATTCAACAAACCGCGTTTTTTCGAACATTCCCGCGAAAAGCACATCGAAATTCGCGCTATGGGTATCTTCATAACTCCCATCTACCGTTTTCCACTGCATAAAACGGTCTTCACCCGCCGTGATCGTCCCCGCCTTAGTCATCCCCTGATCGCTCATCACACAAAAAGCGTTATAGATAAAGAGTGACGGAATCTCCTGCATATAGTTACGCAATTGTGCATAAGCTTCCGACACGTCCGTATTCTCACGCGAGGGCGATTTGAGCTCGACCACCACCAGCGGCAATCCATTGACAAATACGATCATATCCGCACGCCTTACCGAGTGCCCATCGACCGTCCATTGATTAGCGATTGTAAACCGATTATGTAATGGTGAATCATAATCGACAAGCCGGACATTGGCGGAACATTGCTCGCGGCCATCGAAATAATTGACAGCTACGCCATTTTGCAAATAATCCGTGAACAATTCATTCTTCTGTACCAACGTTCCGCCCTCATAAGTTCGAATCTTCACCATGGCTTCGTCAATAGCGGCCTGTGGCAGTCCACGATTGATCTGCGGCAACATAGCCTCCAGTACCTCCACGTAAAGCGGTTCTGCATAGTCGCGTATCACATTGGGGCCGTACACATAATCGTAACCTAATTGCTCTCGAAACAACTCGAGAATGGCGTTTTCAAAATCATCTTCGGTGAAGTGCATATAATTGTTATTTTTTCACATACAAGTTAACAAGCTGTGATACCATATTACGCGCAGATTGCGTTGCGACATCAGAACTAATAGATTGTAAAGACAGGCTTCGTTTGATTTTACGTCTCAAATCACTAATGGTCGCTTCCTTATTGGCCCAATCTATATATTCGGTTTGCCGTGTAATAATTCGAAGAACATTCTGTTTTATAGCATCATCTGAAATATATTGTGATACGATATCATAAATAGCCTTATCAACTAACTCTTCTTTCACTACGGATTCAGCTATCTCAACACCTTCCTTCGATTCTTCAGCTTTTATTGCATCAAAATCTATCTTTTCAAAAGATGAAGCGCTTCTGACATTAGATTTACACATACTATATTTGATATATGCCATCTGATGCTCCAACTCCGGAAATAAAGCCCCTTGGTTTATATTGTAGAAATTCAATTCTTCTAAAAGGCTTTCCTTGCTTCCGGCCGGTATGATTATCCTTTCGCTCGCAAACTGGCTATTTAAAGAACAACTGCTCTTTTCGATCCGACTGGCGCCGTAATCAGATTTATTGAGTTGAATATTAATGCTACCCGAAAGCAAAAAGGCTCCGCTCTGCCGAATCAAACGTTCATTGTTGAATGTCGATATAACAAAGTAGGCATTTTGCATCACCTTTGCCAGTTCCTCAAAATCCTCGGCTTGTTTTATTTGACTGCGTAATCCTAATTTCTCGACCAATTGATGCAATACAATATCTCCGCTGAAATCCATTTCCGCGATTCGGGCCAACAGATCAATATCATCTGAATTATGCTTATGTCCATAAGCCCGTCTATAATAAACAGCCCCATCGACATCATATTCATTATCAAATGGATGATCGGAATCGACATCAATAGTATCAGATTCTTTATAATTCTTGTCGTAGTTTTCTTTATCTTCACATTTTGCACACGCAAAATACAACGCGACTAAAGGGTTTAGCGTTACATCCAACATTCTGGTTGGCAGTCCATAATGTTGTAATTTTGTCAGTCGTTCAAATGCGCTTCGGCCACCAAATTCAAAAGGAGCACGAGCACAAGCTTCGGATATAATATCGGATTCAATCGTCAGGTTATTCTCTCTAAATAAACATGGGCGCACATCCCAATTTTTATTGGATTGGCCCCTGAAAAAGAATCGCTCATTGCTACCTTCATTGGCAGCTTGCAACTGAGAAATATATGCAACATATTCCGACAATGTATTGACGATTACATTGCCGTTTGAATCAATATTAAGATCTAATTCCATTAGAAATCCCAGTTTAATACAAATATAACAAAAATAGAAATTACAATAGTAACTTTGATAAATGATAATTTAGCAAGCTAATCGAGGGAAACCTCCTCAACGGAGATCTCACCGGACATGAGTTTGGGTAGAAGGGTATCGCGGAGAGTGGATAATTTTATGTTTTCTTTTTTATTAGATTCAATTTGACTAAATAAAGGATCAGCAATAGAGTTAAATTGCTTCAATTTAGTGTCAGAGGGTATTGATATTGGAGTTTTTCTGAAAATCGGAACAGTCAATTGTTGCTGAGTCGTCCCCGTTCCTGTAATATTCTGAGTTAATGCCCACAAGTATAAATATTTTGCAGACAACTCTTTTTTATTAGGGATTATTGAAATTAGCCGGACAATAGGAACATATGGTTCTAATCTCAAACAGACATAACCTATAGTTCCTCTTCAGAAATAGTTATACTTTCCTCGTGAATTTTTGCAACATTTGTATAACCATATAATCCTTCATTATCTATTCCATTAGAATATATAGGAACATGACACTCAATAGTCTTTTTATTAGTATATTTTGAAGGCCTATCACCTCCAGCAGTAATAAGTGTGATATCTCCTAATTCACAGTGAACCCATTCGTTTCGATCGAAATCCACAAACCACGACTTAAACAACGCTTTGGCCTGCTCCTCTAAATTATCATTTATCCGTCGATTGAGTCTGATCTTATTATCGAGAGAAGATAATATAGCTACAACTTTTTTCTGCACATCTATTGCGGGGATATTTACAGGCCATTGCATAATCTGTTTTTTGTCCCCTCGAGGCATTTTACACCCTTTTGCTCCCGACATTACGTAATCGAAAAACGCTTGCTGGCTCAACAGATAGTATAAATATTTGCTATCTGTATTTTCTTTTGCACGAATACACAAAACATCCGCAGAGCACCCACCGCACCTATCAGCACACCATATTTTTTGGAAATATGGCCGAATATTAGAGATCAAAATATCTCCGATTTTATATTCAGTTGTGGTTCCAGGCGGTATTATTGTAGATTCACTTATACCACCTTTATTGGGTAACATATTTTCCGTAGAGATATAATTCATACTACTCGTTGTGCGATTATTTACATAGTCACATACATGTTCTAATTCACATGCATTTTTTAAGTCATTAAGAATTAAGCCCATATTTGCTACAATTTATACCCAATACTACCTAACTGTTTTTTGATCTCTGCCTCCAGCTCGTGCGACTTTTCAAATAGTCCAGAAAGCTCGCCCGTCAAGCGTGTCATTTTCTCCTCAAACGGTTCGGTGTCCTCCTCTTGCGCAGCAATGCCCACATAGCGACCGGGCGTGAGAATAAAATCCTGCTTGGCAATTTCTGCGACAGAGGTAACCACACAAAATCCTTTTTCATTCTCCAATTTTCCAGCAACATAGGCATTATAGGTGTCGGCAATGCGCTGAATATCGCCGCGCTTTATCGGATCGACCGTGTCACTATCGGTCAATTCGCGCAGTTTGCGCGTTACCATTGTACCTAAGTTGCGAGCATCGATAAAGAGCGTTTTGCCCTTTTGTTGCTTGTTTTTATTGAAAAACCAAATCGACACGGGAATTTGTGTAGTATAGAACAACTGCGGCGGCATAGCGATAACACAATCCACCAAATCAGCCTCTACCAATTTACGCCGAATCTCGCCCTCACCGCCACTCTGGCTCGACAGCGAGCCGTTGGCCAGCACAACGCCCGCACGTCCCGTCGGGGCAAGGTGGTGGATGATATGCTGAATCCACGCAAAGTTGGCATTGCCATTGGGCGGTGTACCGTATTTCCAACGCACATCATCCGCCAGCTTATCCGCCCCCCAATCGCTCAGATTGAACGGAGGATTGGCCATCACGAAATCGGCCTTCAGAGTCGGATGGCAATCATTGAAAAAGGTATCCGCATTATATCGCCCGAGATCGGCCTCGATACCGCGAATCGCCAAGTTCATCTGCGCCATTTTCCATGTCGTAGGATTGGAATCCTGACCATAAACCGATATATTATTGATATTTCCGGAGTGGCTCTCGATGAATTGTGCAGACTGTACAAACATACCACCCGAACCGCAGCAAGGATCGTAAACACGGCCTTTATAAGGTTGTAATACGTTCACCAATGTCTTAACGATACAAGCCGGAGTATAAAATTCACCGGCCAATTTTCCTTCGGCCTCAGCAAACTTCGAAAGACAATATTCGTAAGCACGACCCAAAATATCCTTCGAATCGCCGTGCTCATGCATCCGAATATTTGTAAACAAATCGACAACTTCACCCAAGCGGCGTTTGTCGAGCTCGGGACGCGCAAAGTTTTTCGGAAGAATATCTTTCAGACGCTTATTCTCCTTCTCAATTGCCCGCATCGCATTGTCGATGATCGTTCCAATTTCAGGAGAGTGTGCATGGATGGCAATAGCTTCCCAACGGGCTTCCGCAGGGACATAGAAAACCGGATCATAACTACCCTTCTCATTTTTATTACTCAAATACTCATCCTTGTCTTCCTCAAAGCCCTCTCCTTCGGCAACAAGCTGTTGATATTTAGCTTCGAATTTGTCCGAGATGTATTTCAGGAAAATAAGTCCCAATACAACGGATTTATATTCCGATGCATCAATATTTCCGCGCATCTTATCCGCCGCCTTCCATATTTCCTTTTCAAAGCCGATGTCGGCTGTATTCATCGCTGCCATTGTATAGAATATTTTAGGTAAAGGTACAAAATCTTCCCATTTTTTCGCTTTCCCGCAAAGGAATAAACCTTAAAAACAATATCCGCAAGGCTCACATAGCGATTTGCAGGACCTTGCGGATATTATTTCCTCAACTAAATTTTAGAAAAAATGATACAGCTTAGTTGTTCTTATTCAATAAAAACGCATTTTTCTTGTCAAATCCCCACTCATAAATGTATTCGGCACCTTCAATCCGGATAATGAACACAACACGCTCCCCTTTAATCCATGCTACATGAACAAATCCGGATACGGATTCTCCGGGATATATCGTGTTTTTCTTCAAATATCCCAGCTTTTTGACCTGTTGTTCGTCCTGCAAGGCCTGACCGAAATCAGCGATCCGCTGCTGTGAGGCCATGTTGGCCTGATAGGCCGCAGAGGGATTATAAGTCGTAGTCGTATAAGACGAATAACCGCCGTAGCTGCTGTAACCGGTCGTCGTGGAGGTCGAATAACCTGCGCCGGCAGCAGCCATTCCTTCGCTGACACCCATCAAAAACAGCGGCCCAGGTCTGCGACCGGTTCACTTTCTTCAGATAGCTATCGCAAGACCAGACCTGCAGATCGGTGGCGACATCGTGTTCGTCTACGGAATAGGCCGTCATATCGGTCTCCGGATTGAATTCGACCGGCGTCAATGAATTACGAACTATATTAAAAAATGCGGAAAAAGAGTAATAATATCGGAGAATG
>ENA-ORRA01002304-ORRA01002304.1-human-gut-metagenome-genome-assembly--contig:-NODE-2304-length-10638-cov-2.928754_pt1 | contig 10638 bp, 9 predicted proteins | sample MGYA00242169_ERZ509122 | MGnify/ENA primary metagenome ERZ509122 (study PRJEB26280, sample SAMEA2338650) | human gut metagenome | biome: human gut; feature: human-associated habitat; material: faeces...
GGTCGCAATGCCGCGTATGGCAGAATTCTGTGCTGTACTGCATCAAGTCTTGATGGGGTTATTATAGCACAGAAAATTGAAAAGATTATAAAAGAGGACAGATGTGTCCGTTTTAGCCGTCAAAATAAATTTATGTAATACGCTATTCCCATATGGAGGCGATTACATGGATAAAGACAATGAACGTATTTTATTGGCCAACGTGATTGGTGAGTGTATTAAATCTCTGCAGCTTGACAAGAATATTAATCAGAAAGAGCTGGCGTTGCTGTCGGAAGTGTCGGAGCGTTCGCTGCGCAGGATTGAAAGGGGGCAGGTGAACGTGAATGTGTATGTGCTGAGGCAGCTGGTGATGGCGCTTGGTGAGGAGATGCCGGATTTTTGGCGGATTGTGGAGAAGAATATGGAGCTGATGGGAGAGGAGTTTCCTCATGTGCGCAAGAGGGTTGCGGATAAGGTGTTGAGGGATAATAAAAAATAATAAAATGAATTTTATTAGGCGTAAATGAAAGGGTGATGCCTACGTAGAACGTGCGAATTTTGCTTTATAACAAAAAATTTGTTTCTTTTTTTTGACAAAAATTGTATAATAGACATATAACTCCCCCCCGGGGACAAATTTCGGGTGGTAGTTCCAAGAACCTTCCAACCTCCGGGGCTGGGGAAATTTGATGCAAATTTTCTCAGCCTTGGGGGTTTTTGTTTTGCTTTAAAACAGATTCCTTGCTTGAGAATTCTTTGCTACTAGCAAGGGAGGTAGCATAGTGTTGCTTGCAGCATTATGCGTATAAATTTATGATTTTTCGCTTAGGTGAATTGTTCTGCGGTCCGGGAGGACTTGCATACGGCGCGACACATGCCGATATCGGAAATGATGATTTTAAAATTGTCCATGCGTGGGCAAACGATTATGATAGGTCTACCTGTGATACTTACATTCACAATATTTGTCCCGATGCGCCTGACAGCGTTATGTGTGGAGATGTAAGAAAACTTGATTTAGATGCAACAACTCCGATTGATGCACTCGCTTTCGGTTTCCCCTGCAATGACTTTTCTGTTGTTGGCGAACAAAAAGGTTTTGACGGTACCTTCGGACCGCTCTATACATACGGTATCAAAATCTTAAAGATTCATCAGCCTCAGTGGTTTCTTGCCGAAAATGTTGGTGGTTTAAGAAGCGCCAATGAAGGAAAGGCATTCAAAAAGATTCTTCAAGATATGAAAGATGCGGGATATAAGATTTATCCGCATTTGTACAAATTTGAAGATTACGGCGTACCGCAAGCAAGACATAGAATGATTATCGTAGGCATCCGAGAAGATTTGCCTTATGAGTTCAAAGTTCCTTCTCCGAAACCCTACGAGAATATTGATAACACTTGTAAAACTGCCTTGGAATGTCCGCCTATTCCGGAAGATGCTTGCAATAACGAGCTTACAAAACAATCAGCCAAAGTTGTTGAAAGATTGAGCTATATTAAACCTGGCGAAAATGCTTTTACAGCAGATTTGCCGGAAGAACTTAAATTAAAAGTAAAAGGTGCTAAAATCAGCCAAATTTACAAGCGCTTAGATCCTTCAAAACCTGCTTATACTGTTACAGGCTCAGGCGGTGGCGGTACTCATATCTATCACTATTCGGAGAACAGAGCGCTTACCAACAGAGAACGTGCAAGATTGCAAACTTTCCCTGACAATTATGAGTTCCAAGGTCCGAAAGAATCTGTACGCAGACAAATCGGCATGGCAGTTCCTTGCCGTGGTGCGCAAATTATTTTTGAAGCAATTCTCAAAACGTTTGCAAATATTGACTATCCTTTTGTAGAGGCTAATCAAAGCACAGATTTAGATAAATAGTCTTTTAGGAAATGGTGAATATGATGGATGACATTTTAATTGAAAACCTCAGCGCAGAAGAACATCAAGCCTTAGTTTGCATGTATTATGCGAAATTACCTAGTTCTGACCCAAGAAGCAAAAAGATGAAAGATGATTTTGCTGTTTTAGAATCTTTCTTTGGCAAAACATTTTACACATATAGAAATTACAGAGATGCTTATGACTATTTTTTCGATTCCAACGGAAGAAAAGGTTGGGAACGCGAAAGTGTAGATGGCATAGGTATTGCTCATAAAGCTGTCTATGAAAAGTACAAAGACTATGATGTCGATGTGCTGGAAAAGGCTGTTGATAAAATTATTGCTATGTATGAGCGTAACTGCAATAAGAACTATGATAATCTTGTTTCTTTGAAATGTATTCAACCTGATGTCGCACATGCAGTGCTTAGCCGTGAGCCTGTAATAACTATAAGCGATATCTACACCTTAGCAGATAAGCTTACTTTGAATAACACAGTTTTTTTGACGCTTGGTGGCGATAGGGGAAATTCCGAAGTAGATTGGGAACCGGGTTTTAGGGCTATTGCTCATGTAGTTAAAACGCCTTACGGACATGGTTACAGAAGCGAAGCAAAATATTTTAAGATTGATTTAAAACTGGATGTAGTTTTGCCGGAAGCTATGACGAGAAATGATTTTCTTGATTATAAGAGTGCATGGAATGTTACCTTCATTGGTCCGGAACTTAAAAGAGATCCGACGCAAGCTGTCGGTTCAATAACCTATAATGAAGCTGTTGCCGTTACAAGATGCGCTTTGGACAGATTCCCGGAAATTAAAGATAGTTTAGAGAAGATTTTCTCAACAACCTTTATGAATAAGGTTTACGGACCTACCGAAAAATTACTTTCTGTAATGGTTAATCATGGCGAAACGGATGAAGCAGCTTTATGCAGAAATTTAAACTCTAATCTGATTAAAACACAAATGGCGGATGATTTTACAATCTTTGCGGAAAATGTTCTGTTCTACGGCGTTCCCGGTTGTGGCAAAAGCTATTCGGTAGAGCAAAGGTACGAAAACCAAGTAACTAACAATCAGTGTAAAGTGCGTGTTGTTTTTCATCCGGATTACACTTATTCCGACTTTGTTGGCCAACTGATGCCAGTTCTCAAAGAAGTACCAAACGCACAGGGAGAAAAAGAAGAAAAACTCCAATATAAGTTTGTTCCCGGTCCGTTTACACGCATTTTAGATGTTGCTTATGCAAATCATAAAGAAAAATGTTTGCTTATTATCGAGGAATTGAATCGTGGTAACGCACCGGCAATCTTCGGTGAAATCTTCCAATTACTTGACAGAAATGACGATGGCAGTAGTAAATATGCTATATATAACAGCGATATTGCTAATGAAGTGCATAAAGACAAACTTTGTCCCATCAAACTTCCCCCCAATCTCACCATCGTCGCCACCATGAACACCTCCGACCAAAACGTATTCACCATGGACACCGCCTTCCAGCGCCGCTGGCAGATGAAGCACATCCCCAACAGGTTTACAGGCGAATCCTTGGACGAAAAAACCATAAACCATGTAGCCAAACATCTCCCCAACAGCGAAATCAGCTGGGGCGTATTCGCCCAAACCATCAACAAAAAAATGCACACGGCCAACCTTGGCTTTGGCGGTACGGAAGATAAAAGCCTTGGCGTGTACTTCGCCACGGACAACGACCTGAATGATGCAGAGCGCTTTGCGGAAAAGGTGCTCAAATACCTTTGGGATGATGCCTTTAAGCTTGGCAGAAAGGAACTCTTCAATGACTGCAGCCAAGGTCTTTCCGCTGTAATTGAAGCCTATGAGGATGCTGCAAAGGCTAAGATTGAAAAGCAAAGTGCAGAAGATCCGCTGAAAAAGGTACTGGTGCCCGAGGTTTACAACGAGATGCAGAAGAAGATGGCCGAAATGGCAGCAAAGCAGGCTCAAACTGCGGAAGAAAAGACATCCGAGGATGAAGCAGCGGAGAGCGCTGCAGAAGATAATCCGGCTCAAGAACCGGCAGGCGAGGAGTGAGCACCTTGCTCAAGGACAGATGCCATATCAACACCAACAGAAAAACTGACACCTTTGTCGGCCTGGAATTTGACGGCAAGGATTACACGGTTTCCTTTCCGCTGGGGTACGCCATAGCGTCCGAGGATGATGACAAGCTGCTGCGCGAGGATTTGCTGCTGTTGTTCCACACACTGGCGCTGTACAGCAGCCATACGGACAGCAAAAGCGGCTTTAAGCGCGAAAAGGACGCAGCGACGGAAACGCCGATGTATGCCTATATCTACATCATTATGGATTTTGTCAGCCGAGGCTACTACAAGGAAGGCATTGTGGAATATGCTTCATCCAAGCGCGGTAAAATCCACTGGAACCGCACAATTAAGCAGAAGAAGCCTGTTATTCAGGAAGCGGATATCTATTATCTGGACTTCATCACGAAGAAGAACGTTATCAACGAAAATGACCTGATAACCCTGATACATCAATATTGCGTCTATATCAGCTTTATCCGCTTCGGCTGGCTGTTTACGGATTACGAACCGCAAATCCCGTTCCACCGCCAATGGTTCAGCGCTGCGCTGCAGGAAAAGCTGTGCCGTACCTTTAACGATGCCAACAAGATGCTTTTTGCCAATATGCTGAAAATCATCAATAACGAGCCTGACGAGGGCATGAGGGAAACGAGCTTTACCTTCGGTACGAACAGGTTTGAGTATGTCTGGGAAAAGATGATTGACACGGCCTTCGGTATCAGCGACAAGCAGCGCTATTTCCCGAAAACGAAGTGGAAGCTGGCGCGCAGCGGCAAGGAGTGTGATAACTCCAAGCTGGAGCCTGATACTATTATGCTGCATAACAATAATATCTATGTGCTTGACGCGAAGTATTATAAATACGGTGCGACGAAGAACCCTTTCGATTTGCCGGAATCAGCTTCAATCAACAAGCAGATAACCTACGGCGAATATATTGATGCGCAGGCGGACCTCAAAAATCCGGACAGCGTTATCTACAACGCATTTCTTATGCCGTTTGACAAAAACCATTGGGCGGAAGAAAACGCAGGCACACTGCATTATGCAGGCGAGGCTGTGGCGCTGTGGAAGGATGCCGGCGAGGGCAGAGGCAAGGAGTACGAACATATTCAGGGCATTCTGCTGGACGTTAAGCACCTGATGCAGATTGCCGAGAAGCGTTCGGAAACCGATATTCGGCAGCTGGCGGAAATCATCGAGGAGCATTGCAGCGATTATGGACAAGCTGACTAAGGAGCAACGCCATAAAAATATGCAGGCCATTCGCAGCAGGGACACCAAAATAGAAATCCTCCTGCGCAAGGCACTGTGGCATGAGGGCATCCGCTACCGCAAGAATTATAAGGTGTGCAGCTGCCATCCGGATATTGTCATTACCAAGTACAAAGTCGCAGTATTCTGTGACGGCGAATTCTGGCACGGAAAGAGTTTGGAGCGCTATGACGTTGCGACCAACGTAAAATATTGGCATGAAAAAATCAGGCGTAATGTGGAGCGTGACCTTGAAAACACCATCGAACTGCGCGACAACGGCTGGATGGTGCTGCGCTTCTGGGAAACGGAAATAAAAAAGCACCTTGCCGATTGTGTGGCAGAGGTGCAGCGCTGCATTGACGCAAGAATAAGTGCTGTAAAGAGAAAGTAAAGCTGATGCGCGAAGAAGAAGTGGCGCTGTACGGCGAACACGCAACTGACGCAAGAAGAAGTGGCGCGTAAGGCGAACATAAAACACTAAAGGCGTTCTACCCAACTGCGGTAGAACGCCTTATTTGTCAAACACGATTAAAGAATTTTCATACTATTCTTGATATTATCGCAATTATCTGATAATATAAACCCATAAGATTTTGCACACCTGTCCGGAGCACGGTCACTGCAGCGTCACGAATGCCTTATGTATTATTGAGTAGTACATAAGGCGTTTTTTTGAAGGGAGTTGATGGAATGGAAAAAACTAATCTTAGCGAGCCACAAAAAATCATCGCAGACATAACCTTAATGAATAATTGCTTTATGAATAAAGTGTTCGCCAGCGATGTGAAAAGCACGCAGCTTTTGTTGCGTATTATCTTGAACAATGATAAAATTAAAGTGAAGACAGTAAATACGCAACAGTTTATCCAAAATCTCTATGGTCATTCGGCACAGCTGGATATATTGGCAACAGACGAAAACGGCAGACGCTTCAATGTCGAAATCCAGCGAGATGATGAAGGTGCGCCTGTAAAAAGAGCGCGTTATTATAGTAGCGTTTTAGACGTGCACTTTTTGGATGCAGGAGAGAAATACGATAAGCTGAACGATGTATATGTAATTTTTATTACGGAGCATGATGTTTTGCACCGTAATCATCCCATATATAATGTAGAAAGAGTGATCAGGGAGGATGGCACAGCCTTTGCCGATGGTTCAAAGATAATTTATGTAAATGCGTCCTGCCAGAGCGATACACCACTCGGCCGTCTGATGCAGGATTTCAACTGTGCCAATCCAGATAAAATGCATTATAAAGAGCTGGCAGACAGAGTCAGCTTTTTCAAGAAGACAAAGGAAGGAGAAAAGACTATGACTGATATTATTGAGCTTTATGCAGCGAAAAGAGCTAAAGAGGCAGTGCAAAAGACTGCTCAGGCACGTAACATTGAATTAGCTAAAGACCTTTTGAGCGAGGGCGAAACGATCGAAAGAACAGTCCGTCTTTCCAAACTTTCGGAAGCAGAGGTGCGTGAGCTGGCGTCCAAGCTGACAGCATAAGAGCACATTAAACTTAAGGCGTTCTACCCAACTGCGGTAGAACGCCTTTACTTTAATGTTGTGTGTGCGTATCAGGCTTGCTCAGCTTGCTCTTTCTTCAGCTTCTCCACATCAGCGAGAGATAAATTTGTAAGCTCCGCAATATCATCGAGAGAATAGCATCCCTTGGCCAGCATACGTTTAGCAGTAGCGAGTTTTTCCTCAGCAAGGCCAATTTCTTTGCCTTTGGCAATACCCACAGCTTCGCCTTCACGCCTTTCATCTAATAAACGTGCTTCCATAAGCATAAATTCTCGCCTCACTTTCGTATCTAATTTGAGATAGCTGATTTCATCGTCAATCTGCTTGGTGAAATCAGTAGTTACAATGTGGTTGTTTACATAATCATAAAAGCTCTTGATGTCTTTAGAAATATCGCCATGCGTACCTTTGGTGTTCAAAAAAGATTTAATGACGAGCTATATTGTTAAAAATAGTGTTTGTAGTATTGTTTAAAAGCACAGCTTGCAACAAATGCAATATTGGTGTTGTATTTGATTTTCTGAGAGTAAAGAGGAGTTCCGGTTCCTGCAAATTCACCATTGAACTTATAATATTTTACTGTTTCATCCGAATAACTCATACCGCAATCTTTTTCCAATTCGGTCAAAAGCATATTATTTTGTTCAGAAAAAGATCTTTTAGAGTTTTCTTCTACTATTTTGTTTAGTAAAGATAAGGTACTGCGGTTATCGTCATAATTAAAACAACGAGTGCTTTCAGCAATAGCAACCGTGTCATATAATACACTATAAACTTTTGCTTGTAATGTATAGTAAGGAGGACTGTTACGAAGTGATTTTATTGAATTGAGTTCAAGATAAATTGTTCCTGAAGGTGCTTCAATTATCTTTTCATATTGTTCAGGGTTGGATTGTAGTTCTTCCAATGAGATTGCCGAACATGATAATGGGATTAACAACAGCATAAATAATATTGTTATCATTCGTTTCATTTTGAAAGCCCCCTTTGTTTTTTTATTACATTTCTAATTATATTATAGCATAGAAAAGAGTTAAAACAAACTGATTGGTGAGAACCCGGCTTGTTTTTTATATGAAAAAATTTTCTCGCAAAATCATCCGTTTGGCAACAAACTTTTCACAAAAAATATGTATCACTATTTGTCAATAGCCCATATTTAGTGTATAATAAAGTAGAGAGTATGTGTGCGGACACAGTATCAAATTCAATTTCTACATTTGTACGGAAGAATGTAAAATAAAAAATGGAGGTGTATTTTTTTTGGGTAAATTTCAACATAAGGTTCAGATTATCCCGCTGGGTGGTTTGGGCGAAATTGGTAAAAATATGACGGTATTCCGTTACGGGGACGACATGATCCTGATTGATGCAGGCCTGATGTTCCCTGAAGACGATATGCTCGGCATTGACTTGGTTATTCCTGATATTACATATTTGGTTGAGAATAAAGATAAAATTAAGGGTATCTTTCTGACACATGGTCACGAGGACCATATCGGTGCGCTGCCCTATGTTATGAAACAAATTGATTGTCCCGTTTATGGTACCGCACTTACTCTGGGTATTTTACAAGGCCGCTTGAAGGAAAACGGTGTAGGCAACGAAAACCTGCACGTAGTAAAACCCGGTGACAAGATTAACGCCGGTGCCTTTAAGCTCGATTTCATCCGCGTAAACCACAGCATTCCCGACGCTGTTGCTATCGCGATTACTACTCCTATCGGTGTTATTATCCACACCGGTGACTTCAAAATCGACCACACTCCTGTTGACGGACAGGTTATGGAATTCAATAAATTTGCCGAATACGGCGACCGCGGTGTACTGTGCCTGCTGGCAGACAGCACCAACGCCGAGCGCCCGGGCTTCACTCCCAGCGAAAAAATGGTTGGCCAGACCTTTGACGAGGAGTTCCGCTATGCTAAGCACCGTATTATAGTAGCAACCTTCTCATCTAACGTACATCGTATTCAGCAGGTTATTGATACTGCTGTGAAGTACGACCGTAAGGTAGCAGTTATCGGCCGCAGCATGGTGAATGTTGTTAATATCGCTAAGGAGCTGGGTTATCTGAAGGTTCCCGAGGGCGTTTTGATTGATATTGACGAAACTCATAACTATACGCCGGAAAAGGTTGTTATTATCACTACCGGCAGTCAGGGCGAGCCGATGAGCGCGCTCACCCGTATGGCTATGAATGACCATAAAAAAGTTGATATTATGCCCGGTGATACAGTAATTATTTCTGCTACACCGATTCCGGGCAACGAAAAGCTTGTTTCCCGTACTATCGACCATCTGTACAAGCTGGGTGCGGACGTTATTTATGAAAAGAGCAACGGCGTCCACGTTTCCGGCCACGCCAGCCAGGAGGAAATCAAGATGATGCACAATCTGGTGCGTCCGCGTTTCTTCATGCCTGTGCATGGTGAATACCGTCACCTGGTTAAGCATGCTAACTTGGCAAAATCCCTTGGCATGCCGGCGGACCACATTGTTATTGGTGAAAACGGCAGCGTTATCGAGCTGACCAAGAGCAGCATTACCATTAACGGCAAGGTGCCTGCAGGCAAGGTGCTGGTTGACGGCCTGGGTGTCGGTGACGTAGGCAACATTGTACTGCGCGACCGCCGTCAGCTTTCTCAGGACGGTATTATGATTGTTGTTGTAACCATCGACAAGGAATCCTGCCATGTGGTTTCCGGTCCGGATATCGTTTCCCGCGGCTTTGTTTATGTACGCGAGGCCGAGGACCTGATGGATGAAGCACGCGATAAGGTGCAGGCTGCATTGGATCGCTGCGAGGAAAACAATGTTTCCGAATGGTCGGCAATCAAGTCCACGGTCCGTGATTCTCTGGGACGCTTCCTGTTCGAAAGAACCCGCCGCCGTCCGATGATTCTGCCGATTATCATGGAGATTTGATAGTTTTCAGTGATTAGTTATTAGTGAATAGTTTTTGGTGAGCGGTTGTCAGCAGTCAGCTGATAAAGGATGACTGCCGGCAGCTGCGATTTTAGGAGTTGTCTTATCTTGCGCAAGGAAAGAAGAAGGAAGCAACAGAATAGAAGCTACTCGCGCCCTGTCGGCGTTGTCTGCCTGCTTATGGGTCTGCTGTTTGCTGCCGCGCTTCTTACGACGGCTGAGGACGGCGCAATGCATTATGCTTATCTGGTGGAGCAGCATTTGCTGGGTAAGGGTGTCTTTCTGCTGCCTTTGGCTTTCTTTGCTGCGTCTTGGCAGCTGCTTAAAGGACAATTTGGTGTTTTTAACAAGAGAACATTAATTTTTACTTTGGTGACGCTGTGCCTTACAGGCACAGCTCATCATGTTTTTGTGCCTGTTGGCTCTGAGTTGGAGCCTTCGCTGATAGCGGAGGGCGGCGGTCTTATAGGCGGCCTTTTGCTGAAGCTGTTGCGTTCCTTTGCCGGTGATGTGACGGTTTATATTATTCTTGCCTTAGGCTGGCTGTGGCTGCTTGGCCTGGTGCTGCCACTGCGCAAATGGTGGGAGCTGTGGCAGGATTACCTGACCTCCGACGATTTGACGCTGGTGCGCCCAGGTGATAAGGTGAGGGAGGAGCGCGTGCGTCCAGAGCCTGCGGTAAGAGCTGTGTTCAAGCGCAAGAGTGCCGCGCCTCAACAGCATGCCGCTCCTGCGGATAACGTTATCAGCAACTATACCAGCCCCGAATTTGATGCCTTCAACGAGGGCGTGCAGAAGAAAAGTGCTTTCAGAAGCATTTTAGGCTTTACCAAAAACAAGAGTGTTTACGAAAAATCACCTTTAAAAGAGGAAATAGAGCGTGACCCGGTGCAGCTGCCCGAATGGGAGCAGTCCAAACCCGAGGTCATTGTAAGACCGATTATCAATTATGACGATGATTACGAGCCGGACAGCCGCTTTCTGGATGATGCGGAGCC
>ENA-ORRA01002327-ORRA01002327.1-human-gut-metagenome-genome-assembly--contig:-NODE-2327-length-10563-cov-2.412638_pt1 | contig 10563 bp, 9 predicted proteins | sample MGYA00242169_ERZ509122 | MGnify/ENA primary metagenome ERZ509122 (study PRJEB26280, sample SAMEA2338650) | human gut metagenome | biome: human gut; feature: human-associated habitat; material: faeces...
CGACGCCGATGCGAAAGATGCACCGCAAAACGCCATTATCGGCGGGGCCAGCCTGTGGGTGATGCAGGGCAAAAATAAAGAAACGTATACCGGCGTGGCGAAGTTCCTCGACTTCCTCGCGAAGCCAGAAAACGCTGCCGAGTGGCATCAGAAAACCGGTTATCTGCCAATCACCAAAGCAGCGTATGACCTGACCCGTGAGCAGGGCTTTTACGAGAAAAACCCAGGGGCGGATACCGCGACGCGTCAGATGCTGAATAAGCCGCCGTTGCCGTTCACCAAAGGGCTGCGTCTGGGCAACATGCCGCAGATCCGCGTGATTGTGGATGAAGAGCTGGAGAGCGTGTGGACCGGTAAGAAGACACCACAGCAGGCACTGGATACCGCCGTTGAGCGTGGAAATCAGTTGCTGCGCCGCTTTGAGAAATCGACGAAGTCTTAATCAGTGTAATGTCGGATGCGTTTCGCTTATCTGACCTGGCATCGCGTGTAGGCCGGATAAGCGAAGCGCATCCGGCACAGTTCAGGAATTAACCGTAATGTCATCATCCCGTCCGGTGTTCCGCTCGCGCTGGCTGCCTTATCTGCTGGTCGCGCCGCAGCTCATCATCACCGTTATCTTTTTTATCTGGCCTGCGGGCGAAGCGTTGTGGTACTCGCTACAAAGCGTCGATCCGTTTGGTTTCTCCAGCCAGTTTGTCGGCCTGGATAACTTCGTCGCGCTGTTTCATGACAGCTACTATCTCGACTCCTTCTGGACGACGATAAAATTCAGCACCTTTGTCACCGTCAGCGGTTTGCTGGTGTCGCTGTTCTTCGCGGCGTTGGTGGAGTACATCGTGCGCGGCAGCCGTTTCTATCAAACCTTGATGCTGCTGCCGTATGCCGTGGCTCCCGTTGCCGCCGTATTGTGGATCTTCCTGTTTAACCCCGGTCGTGGGCTGATCACCCATTTTCTCGCTGAGTTCGGTTATGACTGGAACCATGCGCAGAACAGCGGTCAGGCAATGTTTCTGGTGGTGTTTGCCTCGGTGTGGAAGCAAATCAGCTACAACTTTCTGTTCTTCTATGCCGCGCTGCACTCCATTCCCCGTTCATTGATTGAAGCTGCAGCCATCGACGGTGCAGGCCCAATTCGCCGCTTCTTTAAGATTGCGCTGCCGCTTATCGCTCCGGTGAGTTTCTTCCTGCTGGTAGTGAACCTGGTGTATGCCTTCTTCGACACCTTCCCGGTGATCGACGCCGCCACGTCCGGCGGGCCGGTTCAGGCCACCACGACGCTGATTTATAAGATCTACCGCGAAGGTTTTACCGGACTGGATCTGGCTTCGTCTGCCGCACAGTCGGTGGTGTTGATGTTCCTCGTCATCGTGCTGACGGTGGTGCAGTTCCGCTATGTTGAAAGCAAGGTGCGTTACCAATGATTGAGAACCGTCCGTGGCTGACGATATTCAGCCATACCATGCTGATCCTCGGGATCGCGGTGATCCTCTTCCCGCTGTACGTGGCGTTTGTCGCGGCGACGCTGGATAAACAGGCCGTCTATGCCGCGCCGATGACGCTCATCCCCGGCACATATCTGCTGGAAAATATCCACAACATCTGGGTTAACGGGGTAGGTACGAATAGCGCGCCGTTCTGGCGGATGTTGCTTAACAGCTTTGTGATGGCGTTCAGCATTACGCTCGGCAAAATTACCGTCTCGATGCTCTCGGCATTTGCCATTGTCTGGTTTCGTTTTCCGCTACGTAACCTCTTCTTCTGGATGATTTTTATCACCCTGATGCTGCCGGTTGAAGTACGTATCTTCCCGACGGTGGAAGTCATCGCCAACCTGAAGATGCTCGACAGCTACGCCGGTTTAACGCTGCCGCTGATGGCCTCGGCGACCGCTACTTTCCTGTTCCGCCAGTTCTTTATGACGCTGCCGGATGAGCTGGTGGAAGCCGCGCGGATCGACGGCGCATCGCCAATGCGCTTCTTTTGCGACATCGTTTTTCCGCTCTCCAAAACTAATCTGGCGGCGCTGTTTGTGATCACCTTTATCTACGGCTGGAATCAGTATTTGTGGCCGTTGTTGATTATTACCGACGTTGATCTCGGCACCACCGTGGCAGGGATCAAAGGGATGATCGCCACTGGCGAAGGCACCACGGAATGGAACTCAGTGATGGCGGCGATGTTGTTAACCCTGATCCCACCAGTAGTGATTGTTTTAGTGATGCAGCGTGCCTTCGTGCGCGGCCTGGTCGATAGTGAGAAATAAGATGGCAGGACTGAAATTACAGGCAGTAACCAAAAGCTGGGATGGCAAAACCCAGGTCATTAAACCGCTGACCCTTGATGTGGCAGATGGCGAATTTATCGTGATGGTCGGGCCGTCTGGCTGCGGGAAATCGACGCTGCTGCGCATGGTTGCCGGGCTGGAGCGGGTGACCGAAGGCGATATCTGGATCAACGACCAGCGCGTGACCGAAATGGAGCCGAAAGATCGCGGGATTGCGATGGTGTTCCAGAACTACGCGCTTTATCCGCATATGAGCGTCGAAGAAAACATGGCGTGGGGGCTGAAAATTCGCGGCATGGGCAAGCAGCAAATAGCCGAGCGCGTTAAAGAAGCGGCGCGCATTCTGGAGCTGGATGGCCTGCTTAAGCGCCGCCCGCGCGAGCTATCCGGCGGTCAGCGTCAGCGTGTGGCGATGGGTCGCGCGATTGTGCGCGATCCGGCGGTGTTCCTGTTTGAGGAGCCGCTCTCTAACCTTGATGCCAAGCTGCGCGTGCAAATGCGCGCAGAGATCAGCAAGCTACACCAGAAGCTGAATACCACCATGATCTACGTGACCCACGATCAGACCGAAGCGATGACCATGGCGACGCGGATTGTGATTATGAAGGATGGGATTGTTCAGCAAGTTGGTGCGCCGAAAACGGTTTATAACCAACCAGCGAATATGTTTGTTGCCGGATTTATTGGATCACCGGCGATGAATTTTATTCGTGGCACGATCGATGGCGATAAATTCGTTACGGAAACGCTTAAATTAACCATTCCCGAAGAGAAATTAGCGGTTCTGAAAACACAGGGAAGTTTGCATAAGCCCATCGTGATGGGAATACGTCCGGAAGATATTCATCCGGACGCGCAAGAGGAAAATAACATTTCCGCCAAAATTAGCGTGGCAGAATTAACCGGTGCGGAATTTATGCTCTACACCACGGTTGGGGGGCACGAGTTAGTGGTCCGTGCTGGTGCGTTAAATGATTATCATGCAGGAGAAAATATCACTATTCATTTTGATATGACGAAATGTCATTTCTTTGATGCAGAAACGGAAATAGCAATTCGCTAAATACAGGGGGAAGGCATTCCCCCAGAATAATACAAGGAACAATAATGAAAAAGTTATTACCCTGTACCGCACTGGTGATGTGTGCGGGAATGGCCTGCGCACAGGCCGAGGAAAGGAACGACTGGCACTTTAATATCGGCGCGATGTACGAAATAGAAAACGTCGAGGGTTATGGCGAAGATATGGATGGGCTGGCGGAGCCTTCAGTCTATTTTAATGCCGCCAACGGGCCGTGGAGAATTGCTCTGGCCTATTATCAGGAAGGGCCGGTAGATTATAGCGCGGGTAAACGTGGAACGTGGTTTGATCGCCCGGAGCTGGAGGTGCATTATCAGTTCCTCGAAAACGATGATTTCAGTTTCGGCCTGACCGGCGGTTTCCGTAATTATGGTTATCACTACGTTGATGAACCGGGTAAAGACACGGCGAATATGCAGCGCTGGAAAATCGCGCCAGACTGGGATGTGAAACTGACTGACGATTTACGTTTCAACGGTTGGTTGTCGATGTATAAATTTGCCAACGATCTGAACACGACCGGTTACGCTGATACCCGAGTCGAAACGGAAACAGGCCTGCAATATACCTTCAACGAAACGGTTGCCTTGCGAGTGAACTATTATCTCGAGCGCGGCTTTAATATGGACGACAGCCGCAATAACGGTGAGTTTTCTACGCAAGAAATTCGCGCCTATTTGCCGCTGACGCTCGGCAACCACTCGGTGACGCCGTATACGCGCATTGGGCTGGATCGCTGGAGTAACTGGGACTGGCAGGATGATATTGAACGTGAAGGCCATGATTTTAACCGTGTAGGTTTATTTTACGGTTATGATTTCCAGAACGGGCTTTCCGTTTCGCTGGAATACGCGTTTGAGTGGCAGGATCACGACGAAGGCGACAGCGATAAATTCCATTATGCAGGTGTCGGCGTAAATTACTCGTTCTGATAATGGGCTAAATTGCCGGATGCGGCACGAGTACTTTATCCGAACTATAAATGTAGGCCGGATAAGATGCGCTAGCATCGCATCCGGCATTCAGGCAAGGTAGCTGGTATTTATTTCAGCGTCATATGCGTGGCAACGGTAATATTCTGTGGTGACGGTTTTCCAGAAATTAAGCGGAATAATAACTCACAGCTTTGTTGACCTAACTCCTGTGTTGGGATATCAATACCGCCTGGCGCAGGCGTTAAAATAAACGACAGCGTTTCATTACTATAACCCACCACCGCTAACTGCTGCGGAATAGCAATATTTTTCTCTGCTGCCGCACGATAAATACTCATTAATTTCAGGCTGTCAGTAGCAAACACTGCCTCAGGCAACGGTGACTGGCTTAATAATTCCCGCGCGGCTTGCAGTGCTGTTTCATGGGTATAACCGCCGTCAACAATCCATTCATCACGCACTGCAATATTATGCGCAGCCAGGCTCTGCTTATAACCATTTACCCGATCCACTGAAACATGGACATCAAGCGGAGCATGCAGGCAGGCAATATTTTGATGCCCACTTTCAATTAATGCATCGGTCAACGCAATGCTGTCGCCAAAATTATCGGTATCGACAGAATAAACATGGGCATATTGACCTTCAACTTTGCCAATCACCACGACAGGAATATCGTATTTATCAAGTTGGGCAAAAAATGACTCATCCGCTGGCGAACTTAGCATAATAATGCCTTTAATCATTTTCTGCTTAATTTTGCTTTCACATTTTTGTAAGTCTTCTGCCGGATTGTGCGACGTCTGCAATATCACGTCGAAACCTTCCTCTTCAGCTTTGGCGGTGATGGCATGCAAAACTTCAGAGAAAAACGGATTACCCGCCGTAGTTTTGGTCGAACGGGTAGAAATCACCATAATGGCATCAAAACCCGAAGAGGTCAGCGCGCGGGCCAGCTTGTTTGGCTGATACTGTAATTCTTCAATGGCCCGTAACACTTTTTCGCGCGCTTCCGGGGAGATATTAGTTTGCTTATTCAGCACGCGTGATACGGTGGATTTTGATACGCCTGCAACCCTGGCAATATCATAAATAGTAGGGGACATAGGTCAGGAACTCCGTCCGAACGTGAATGCTGCACATCTTATGGAGTTCGCCCGTCGATGACAACACGGGCAGTTGATAATCAATGGCCTGGCCCCCACATTCATATCCTTACGAATGATTTTTTTCTGGTCTTCAGAGCAGCACAGGACAGCAATGAAGCGACTTAAAAATGAACTTAATGCGCTGGTGAATCGGGGTGTCGACAGACATCTGCGCCTCGCCGTAACCGGACTAAGCCGCAGCGGCAAAACAGCGTTTATCACTGCGATGGTCAATCAGTTGCTCAATATTCACGCCGGAGCACGCTTGCCGCTGTTAAGCGCGGTGCGTGAAGAGCGCCTGCTGGGCGTAAAACGCATTCCTCAGCGTGACTTTGGCATTCCGCGCTTCACATATGATGAAGGACTGGCGCAGTTATATGGCGATCCTCCCGCCTGGCCGACGCCAACGCGCGGCGTCAGTGAAATCCGCCTGGCGCTACGTTTTAAATCGAACGATTCGCTGCTACGCCACTTCAAGGACACCTCCACGCTGTATCTGGAGATTGTGGATTATCCCGGCGAATGGTTGCTCGACCTGCCGATGCTGGCGCAGGACTATTTAAGCTGGTCACGCCAGATGACGGGCTTACTCAATGGTCAGCGCGGCGAATGGTCGGTCAAATGGCGAATGATGTGCGAAGGGCTGGACCCGCTAGCGCCTGCCGACGAAAACCGGCTGGCAGACATTGCTGCCGCGTGGACCGATTATCTCCACCACTGTAAACAGCAGGGGCTGCACTTTATTCAGCCTGGGCGCTTTGTCTTGCCGGGAGATATGGCAGGTGCGCCCGCGCTGCAATTCTTCCCGTGGCCGGATGTCGATGCCTGGGGCGAGTCCAAACTGGCGCAGGCCGATAAGCACACCAATGCCGGAATGCTGCGCGAGCGGTTTAATTATTACTGCGAGAAGGTGGTGAAGGGGTTCTATAAGAATCATTTTCTGCGCTTTGACCGCCAGATTGTGCTGGTTGATTGCCTGCAACCTCTCAACAGTGGGCCACAGGCATTTAATGATATGCGTCTGGCACTGACGCAGCTGATGCAAAGTTTCCACTACGGGCAGCGTACCTTGTTCCGGCGTTTGTTTTCGCCGGTTATCGATAAGCTATTGTTTGCTGCCACTAAAGCGGACCATGTGACCATCGATCAGCACGCCAATATGGTTTCATTACTGCAACAACTGATTCAGGATGCCTGGCAAAATGCGGCGTTTGAAGGGATTAGTATGGATTGCCTGGGGCTGGCCTCGGTGCAGGCGACCACCAGCGGCATTATTGATGTTAACGGTGAGAAAATCCCGGCGCTACGCGGTAATCGACTCAGCGATGGCGCACCGCTCACTGTTTATCCTGGCGAAGTTCCCGCTCGTTTGCCCGGTCAGGCGTTCTGGGATAAGCAAGGCTTCCAGTTTGAGGCGTTTCGTCCGCAGGTGATGGATGTCGACAAACCGCTGCCGCATATTCGCCTTGATGCCGCGCTTGAATTTTTAATAGGAGATAAATTGCGATGACCGAACCGTTAAAACCACGTATTGATTTCGACGGTCCGCTGGAGGTCGATCAGAATCCAAAATTCAGGGCGCAGCAGACCTTTGACGAAAATCAGGCGCAAAATTTTGCCCCGGCCACGCTCGATGAAGCGCCTGAAGAAGAGGGGCAAGTTGAAGCGGTAATGGATGCAGCGTTACGTCCGAAACGCAGCCTGTGGCGCAAAATGGTGATGGGCGGGCTGGCTCTGTTTGGCGCAAGCGTTGTCGGGCAGGGTGTACAGTGGACAATGAATGCCTGGCAAACTCAGGACTGGGTGGCGCTGGGTGGATGTGCCGCTGGGGCATTGATTATCGGCGCTGGCGTAGGTTCTGTGGTAACAGAGTGGCGGCGCTTATGGCGCTTGCGACAGCGCGCCCATGAACGCGACGAAGCGCGCGATTTGTTGCACAGCCACGGCACGGGCAAAGGCCGCGCATTTTGCGAAAAACTGGCGCAGCAGGCGGGTATTGATCAGTCTCATCCAGCGCTGCAACGCTGGTATGCCTCAATCCATGAAACGCAAAACGACCGTGAAGTGGTCAGTTTGTATGCGCATTTGGTCCAGCCAGTTTTAGATGCCCAGGCGCGGCGCGAAATCAGCCGTTCGGCGGCGGAATCAACGTTGATGATTGCGGTCAGCCCGCTGGCGTTGGTCGATATGGCGTTTATCGCCTGGCGCAATCTGCGTTTAATTAATCGCATCGCCACGCTGTATGGCATTGAACTGGGGTATTACAGCCGTTTGCGTCTGTTTAAGCTGGTATTGCTGAATATCGCTTTTGCCGGAGCCAGCGAACTGGTGCGCGAAGTGGGGATGGACTGGATGTCGCAAGATCTCGCTGCTCGTTTGTCTACCCGCGCAGCTCAGGGAATTGGTGCTGGACTTCTGACGGCACGACTCGGGATTAAAGCTATGGAGCTTTGCCGCCCGCTGCCGTGGATTGACGATGACAAACCTCGCCTCGGGGATTTCCGTCGTCAGCTTATCGGTCAGGTGAAAGAAACGCTGCAAAAAGGCAAAACGCCCAGCGAAAAATAATGCAATATCGGGTGCTGACCGGATATCTTTACGCCGAAGTGCCCGTTTTTCCGTCTTTGTGTCAATGATTGTTGACAGAAACCTTCCTGCTATCCAAATAGTGTCATATCATCATATTAATTGTTCTTTTTTCAGGTGAAGGTTCCCATGCGTCTGGAAGTCTTTTGTGAAGACCGACTCGGTCTGACCCGCGAATTACTCGATCTACTCGTGCTAAGAGGCATTGATTTACGCGGTATTGAGATTGACCCCATTGGGCGAATCTACCTCAATTTTGCTGAACTGGAGTTTGAGAGTTTCAGCAGTCTGATGGCCGAAATACGCCGTATTGCAGGTGTTACCGATGTGCGTACTGTCCCGTGGATGCCTTCCGAACGTGAGCATCTGGCGTTGAGCGCGTTACTGGAGGCGTTGCCTGAACCTGTGCTCTCTGTCGATATGAAAAGCAAAGTGGATATGGCAAACCCGGCGAGCTGTCAGCTTTTTGGGCAAAAATTGGATCGCCTGCGCAACCATACCGCCGCACAATTGATTAACGGCTTTAATTTTTTACGTTGGCTGGAAAGCGAACCGCAAGATTCGCATAACGAGCATGTTGTTATTAATGGGCAGAATTTCCTGATGGAGATTACGCCTGTTTATCTTCAGGATGAAAATGATCAACACGTCCTGACCGGTGCGGTGGTGATGTTGCGATCAACGATTCGTATGGGCCGTCAGTTGCAAAATGTTGCCGCCCAGGACGTCAGCGCCTTTAGTCAAATTGTCGCCGTCAGCCCGAAAATGAAGCATGTTGTCGAACAGGCGCAGAAACTGGCGATGCTAAGCGCGCCGCTGCTGATTACGGGTGACACAGGTACAGGTAAAGATCTTTTTGCCTACGCCTGCCATCAGGCAAGCCCCAGAGCGGGCAAACCTTACCTGGCGCTGAATTGCGCGTCTATACCAGAAGATGCGGTCGAGAGTGAACTGTTTGGTCATGCTCCGGAAGGGAAGAAAGGATTCTTTGAGCAGGCGAACGGTGGTTCGGTGCTGTTGGATGAAATAGGTGAGATGTCACCACGGATGCAGGCGAAATTACTGCGTTTCCTTAATGATGGCACTTTCCGTCGGGTTGGCGAAGACCATGAGGTGCATGTCGATGTGCGGGTGATTTGCGCTACGCAGAAGAATCTGGTCGAACTGGTGCAAAAAGGCGTGTTCCGTGAAGATCTCTATTATCGTCTGAACGTGTTGACGCTCAATCTGCCGCCGCTACGTGACTGTCCGCAGGACATCATGCCGTTAACTGAGCTGTTCGTCGCCCGCTTTGCCGACGAGCAGGGCGTGCCGCGTCCGAAACTGGCCGCTGACCTGAATACTGTACTTACGCGTTATGCGTGGCCGGGAAATGTGCGGCAGTTAAAGAACGCTATCTATCGCGCACTGACACAACTGGACGGTTATGAGCTGCGTCCACAGGATATTTTGTTGCCGGATTATGACGCCGCAACGGTAGCCGTGGGCGAAGATGCGATGGAAGGTTCGCTGGATGAAATCCCCAGCCGTTTTGAACGCTCGGTATTAACCCAGCTTTATCGCAATTATCCCAGCACGCGCAAACTGGCAAAACGTCTCGGCGTTTCACATACCGCGATTGCCAATAAGTTGCGGGAATATGGCTTAAGCCAGAAGAAGAACGAAGAGTAAGCGCGAATATGCCTGATGGTGCAAGACCATCAGGCATATTAACTTATGCTTTCAGTACCGCCAGAGCTGCTTCGTAATCCGGCTCGGTGGTGATTTCATCCACCAGCTGGCTGAAAATCACATTGTCATTTTCATCAATAACCACAACGGCACGCGCTGCCAGACCTTTCAGTGGGCCATCAGCAATTGCCACACCGTAGGCTTGCAGGAATTCAGCGTTACGGAAAGTGGAGAGGGTGATAACGTTGTTCAGACCTTCTGCGCCGCAGAAACGAGACTGGGCGAACGGCAGATCGGCAGAAATACACAGCACAACGGTGTTGTCGATCTCGGTTGCCAGTTGGTTAAACTTACGTACTGATACGGCGCAAACACCGGTATCAATACTCGGGAAAATGTTCAGCACTTTGCGTTTACCCGCAAACTGACCGAGGGTGACGTCAGACAGATCTTTTGCCACGAGAGTAAAAGTCTGCGCTTTGCTACCCGCCTGCGGGATGGAATTGGCGACTGTAACCGGGTTGCCCTGGAAATGAACGGTTTGTGACATGATTATCTTTCCTGTTTACATATAGTTAACGTCACACCTAGTTTATGCTAACTGTCAATAACACAGCAAACGCTATTTGCGCTTAATCCGCAGACCACCGCGACAACAAGGAGTAAAGATGAGAACCGTTAAGGTATTTGAGGAAGCCTGGCCCTTACATACCCCGTTTGTGATTGCCCGGGGAAGTCGCAGTGAAGCGCACGTGGTGGTGGTTGAACTGGAAGAAGAAGGCATTAAAGGCACCGGCGAATGCACGCCGTATCCGCGTTATGGGGAAAGTGATGCCTCGGTAATGGCGCAAATTA
>ENA-ORRA01002329-ORRA01002329.1-human-gut-metagenome-genome-assembly--contig:-NODE-2329-length-10549-cov-2.579855_pt1 | contig 10549 bp, 7 predicted proteins | sample MGYA00242169_ERZ509122 | MGnify/ENA primary metagenome ERZ509122 (study PRJEB26280, sample SAMEA2338650) | human gut metagenome | biome: human gut; feature: human-associated habitat; material: faeces...
TCACCTGCCTGCACACGATATATGCCCCAGAGGAAGCCAGTGCCTTTCCGAAAGTGCCCACCAAAAAGTCGATATCCGATATGCATCCGTATGCTTCGGCACATCCCAGTCCGCCGGTTCCCCGGACACCGACAGCATGGGCTTCGTCTAAGTAAAGCAATACGTTCGGATACTTGCGTTTCAGCTTGACCAACCGGGGTAAGTCTGCTTCGTCACCATCCATACTGAAAATACTTTCGGTAACGATAATAACCTGTTCATATTCTTTGTGGTAAGTCTCTACTAGTCTTTCCAACTGGCTGTATTCGTTGTGCCGGTAGCGGATACATTTGGCATCTGATAGCCGAATGCCGTCTATCAGGCTGGCATGTATCAACTTGTCGGCCAGAATCAGTGTTTTTGTGTCGCATACGGCAGGTAGGATTCCGGTATTGGCATGATATCCGCAATTGAATACCAGTGCCGCTTCTGTTCCAAATAAGGAAGACAAGGTAGCTTCCAGTTCATCGTATGCGGCAAAATTGCCGGTAAGCAGGCGGGAAGAAGAGGAAGAGAACTTAATTTCTTCCGGCTTCACTGTCTGCCAGAAAGCTTTTAACAGTCCACTGTCGTTAGCCAACCCCAGATAATCATTTGACGAAAGGTTTAGCATCCGTTGTCCCCCGATGATTACCTCTTTGCCCTGATGTACCAGGGTAGGAAGGGTGCGGAAGTTATCTTTCTTTTTAAGGAGTTGCAGCTCGTCAAGGAAACGGGTGAGTTCACCTCTTTCCGTTTCTTGGTTTTTATTCATATTTGTAATGTTTTTGAGTTTGATTCACCACAGAGTAGCACAGAGTTCCACAGAGATTATTTTCTCTTAATATCTTATAAACAAGAGATTGAAACTCTGTGAGACTCTTGTTACTCTGTGGTGAAGTTTGATTCGCCTCTATTTCGTTTGGGAACCGGGAAGGCCGTTACTTATGATCCTTATCATCCCTTCCGTGAGTTTGGTCAACTGTTCGGGCGTAATGATAAACGGAGGCATTACATAGATCAGTTTGCCAAACGGACGGAGCCAGATGCCTTCCTCCACAAAACGGCGTTGCAGGTATGCCATATTCACCGGTTCTTTCATCTCGATCACTCCGATGGCACCCAGTACACGGACGTCCGCTACCTGAGGGAGCTCACGTGCCGGAGCTAATTCACGGTTCAGTTGAGCTTCTATTCGTTTTACGTTTTCTTGCCAGCCGGAAGTTAGAAGTAACCGTACCGATGCGCAGGCTACGGCACATGCCAACGGGTTTCCCATAAACGTAGGCCCGTGCATGAATGCTCCCGGTGCATGGTTGGAGATGCAGTCTGCCACTTCATTGGTGGTCAGTACTGCCGATAAAGTCATGTATCCACCTGTCAATGCTTTGCCGATGCACATGATGTCCGGCTCTACTCCGGCATGTTCCCAAGCGAAGAGTTTTCCGGTACGTCCGAATCCGGTTGCTATTTCATCGAAGATCAACAGTACCCCATACCGATGGCAGAGGCGCGCAGCTTCTCTTAAATATTCCGGATGGTAGAAACGCATGCCTCCCGCACCTTGTACAATGGGTTCGAGGATGAAAGCTGCCAGTTCATCGGCATGTTTCTCCAGCAGATGCTCCAACGGACGGATATCTTCCGGGTTCCATTCATCTCCGAACCGGGAGGAGGGAGCAGGGAGGAAGTGGCGGATGGGAAGTGCCGAACCAAAGATACTGTGCATCCCCGTTACAGGATCGCATACCGACATGGCATTCCAGGTATCTCCGTGGTAACCGTTACGGATGGTGACGAAATTATTTTTCTCCGGTTTTCCGGCTGCATACCAGTATTGTACGGCCATCTTCAGTGCAACTTCGACAGCTACGGAGCCGGAATCGGCATAGAATATCTTTTGCATAGAGGGGGGGACCAGCGGAAGCAACAGTTTGCCCAGTTCGATAGCCGGATCGTGCGTCAGTCCGCCGAACATGACATGCGACATCCGGCTGAGTTGATCTTGTACAGCCTGGTTTAATATCGGGTGATTGTATCCGTGCACCGCACACCACCACGATGACATTCCTTCGATCAGTGTCTGTCCGCTTTCCAGGGTGATGGTGGCACCGTCAGCCCGTTTCACCTTATATACCGGGAGCGGATTCGAAGTTGAAGTATACGGATGCCACAAATGTTCGCGGTCAAATTGTGAGTCGGCAAAGTGATATCCTTCCGAGAGAATCATCTCTTTGTCGTCCGATACCTTGGAGCCGAGTGTTGTCAGCAGATCGCCTACGATGGCGGAGTTGATGCCGATATAGAGGGATTTCCGGACGGCCTCTGGTGTCAGTTGCGAGCGCCCTCCGGCAAAGCGCAGGTAAGCCGCAGGGTTAATGAACCGGAAAAGAGCCACAGTGGTCAGTATCTCTTCTTCACTGAGAGGAGACTGATGCTCGAGCGGAGTGCCGGGTATGGGTTGCAGCAAGTTGATCGGGATGGATTGGATGTTGAGATCGCGGAGTGTGAAGGCAAATTCGATCCGTTGTTCCACAGTTTCACCCATGCCGATGATGCCTCCGCAGCAGAGGTCCATCCCTACTCGTCGTGCGGCATGCAAGGTTTTCAGCTTTTGTTCCTGTGTATGCGTGGTACAGAGCGAGTCGAAGTGGGAAGGAGCCGTTTCGAGGTTACAGTGGTACCGGGTCACTCCGGCATCATACAATGCCTGCAACTCTTCTTCGTCCAACAGTCCGAGCGAAGCGCACAACCGGATAGACGAATGGCGACGCATCCGCCGGGCCGCTACACAGAGCTCTTTCATGTTTTTGGGAGAAGGTTTGCGTCCACTGGTCACCAATGAAAAGCGGTTGACCCTTTGTGCTTCGTTGTATTTTGCTTGTCGCAGACACTCTTCCGCGCTCACCAGATCGTATACATCGGCCTTGGTCTTGTAGTGAGACGACTGGGCGCACCATTTACAATTTTCCGGACACCGCCCTGAGCGGGCATTGATGATGGAACACATGTCGAACTCCTGCGAAGCGCAGGCGGTGGTGATGTCGTGCGCGGCATCATACAACTCTTCTTTACGGGGATAGAGCGCCAGCCATTCGGCCTGCTCTCGGCTGATAGCCGTTCCTTGTAATACTTGGTTTTTTATTTCTTCGATAGTCATAGGGTGGGGATATTAAAAAAGAGGTTGCCGGTCCCATCGGGATGGGAGGCAACCTCTTTAGGTGTAATGTATGAGGCGGATGTCACAACAGTTGACTGTGCGGCACCGGCATAAGAATATTTGGATGATTGGAGTTGAGTAAGAAGCAAGAGCAATGGTTCGGGAGATAACGTGAGGTTCTCCCAATCTTCTTCCGGAACGGAATCTTCTGTATCCCGTTGCGGATCAAGTCCGGTTGTATGCGGAGTTTGCTGCTTGCACAACGCACATTCGGTGATGTTCTTTCTCAACTGTCCGATGGTGACACACAAACCCAGAGTGGCAAATATAGCATAAGCCTTCCGGCTCCACTGGCGGAAGCGGATAAACGAATGTGATATGTACCTTTCTTTTTTCATAAGCCGTATGGTGATATCGGGTCATCGGACGGCGGCAAAGCTACAAAGAATCTACGGAATGACCAAGGGATAGCATCGGTTTGTAAGCAGGGACCTCTCCTCTACCACAAAGACGGTATAAGAATCCCTTATAAAGGGGATTTCAAGAACAATCCCCATACTCTACTTTTGCAGCAGGAAATGATCCGTGAAAATTAATTAAAAAATGTAGGTGGCTTTTGACACACCTTCAAGAATAAGATAACAATTTCAAGGCTTTTAACAACAATCTGCCGGATTGTGTGTTAAACAAAAGATTCTAATTTAAACATAACTAAACTTAAGGTATGAAGACCAATTTACGTCTATTATTTACGTTGCTCTTTGTCGTTTCGGTTGTTGCATTACGTGCCGGAACAATGAATGACATACGTGTTTCGGGCACTGTTGTGTCCGAAGGAGACCCGTTGCCCGGTGTGTCGGTATTAGTGAAAGGAACCGGCGTCGGTACTATTACCGGTATTGACGGCAAGTATTCCATCAATGTTCCGTCCGATGGTACGCTGGTATTCAGTTTTATCGGACTGAAATCTGTGGAACATAAAGTGGGAGGACGCTCAGTGATCAATGTCGAGCTGGTGCCCGACAGTAAGCAATTGGAAGAAGTAATGGTAGTAGCCTATGCCACTGCCAAGAAATATAGTTTCACCGGTGCCGCCTCTACCGTTAAAGGTGACGAGATAGCGAAGTTACAAACCTCGAGCGTATCACGTGCCCTTGAAGGAACCGTAGCCGGTCTGCAGGCAAGTGCCGCAAGCGGTCAGCCGGGTACCGATGCTACAATCCGTATTCGCGGTATCGGATCCATCAATGCATCCAGTGCACCTCTCTATGTAGTGGACGGTGTGCCCTATGACGGTAGTGTGAACTCTATCAACCCCGAAGATATCGCATCGATGACCGTTCTGAAAGATGCGGCTTCAGCTGCTTTGTACGGTTCGCGTGGAGCCAACGGTGTGATTATTATCACCACCAAGCAGGGACAAAGCGATTCGAAGACTACAGTGAACGTGAAAGCCAGCTTCGGTGGTTCCAATCGTGCGGTACGTGATTACGACCGGATCGGCACCGATCAGTATTTCGAACTTTATTGGGAGGCTTTGCGTAACCAATATGCACTGGATACAAAGAACTATACTCCTCAGACAGCAGCTATCAAAGCTTCTAAAGACTTGGTAGGAAAGCTGATGGGGGCCGGCCCCAATCCTTATGGCTCTAAATATCCTCAGCCGGTAGGTACGGATGGAAAATTGGCGGATGGGGCCGTTCCGCTCTGGAACTTCGACTGGCAGGATGCCATGGAGCAGCAGGCACTTCGTACGGAACTGGGACTGAATGTTTCAGGAGGCGGCAAAACCAATCAATACTACTTCTCTGCCGGATACCTGAATGATAAAGGTATTGCGTTGGAGTCCGGTTATGAACGCTTTAATCTCCGATCGAACGTGACAAGCCAGATGACCAAGTGGCTTCGGGGAGGAGTGAACATGAGTTTTGCCCACTCTTTGCAGAATTATCCCGTATCATCGGATACGAAAACAAGTAATGTCATCAATGCCGGCCGTTTGATGAACGGATTCTATCCCATCTATCAGATGAACGAAGATGGAACCTATAAACTGGATTCCGAGGGACAGCGGATATATGATTTCGGTTCTTACCGTCCTTCCGGTTCGATGGCTAACTGGAACCTTCCGGCCACATTGCCCAATGATAAGTCGGAACGTATGAAAGATGAATTTTCAGGACGTACTTTCCTTGAAGTTACCTTTATCGAAGGGCTGAAGTTTAAGACCAGCTTCAACTTTGACCTGATCAACTATAATTCACTCGACTATACCAATCCTAAAATAGGGCCGGCTGTTAACACCGGAGGTTCATCGAGCCGTGAAAACGACCGTACTTTCTCGTGGACCTGGAATAATATCCTGACTTATGACAAAACCCTCGGAGAGCATCATTTCAATCTGCTGGCCGGACAAGAAGCCTATTCCTACCGTTACGATGTGCTGCGAGCATCCCGTTCGAACATGGCATTGCCTGATTTTCCCGAACTGGCTGTCGGTTCGTTGGTAACCGGAGGGACAGGATACCGCGTAGATTACTCGTTGGTGGGATATTTCCTAAATGCCCAATATGACTATCAAAGCAAATATTTCTTCTCGGGTTCGTATCGGCGGGACGGGTCTTCCCGTTTTGCTCCCGAAACCCGTTGGGGTAATTTCTGGTCCGTCGGTGCTTCCTGGCGTATCGACCGTGAAGATTTCATGGTAGCTGCGAGCGACTGGCTTTCTGCCCTGACTTTGAAGGTCAGTTATGGTGCGCAGGGTAACGATAACCTGGGAACGTATTATGCCAGCAGCGGACTTTATTCGGTGGTAAGCAATAATGGGGAGAATGCGTTGGTATCCGATCGTCTGGCTACACCAAAACTGAAATGGGAAACCAACCTGAACTTCAATGCCGGCATAGACTTCTCGTTGTTCAACAACCGATTCTCCGGTTCGTTCGATTTCTTCCAGCGGCGTTCGAAAGATTTGCTCTATTCCCGTCCGCTGGCTCCCTCGCTCGGTTATAATTCAGTAGACGAGAATGTAGGCGAACTGAAGAATACCGGTGTGGAAATCGATCTGAAAGGTACCTTAATCCATACCCGGGACTTTATGTGGCGATTGGGGCTTAACCTGACACATTATAAGAATGTCGTGACCGACCTTCCATTGAAAGATATGCCTGTGAGCGGAGTTCATAAACTGGCTGTGGGACGTTCTGTCTATGATTTTTACATGAAGCAATGGGCGGGTGTTGATCCGGAGAACGGCGATCCGTTGTGGTACAAAAATGTGAAAGATGCCAATGACAAGATCACTGGACGTACGACTACCAATGACTATGCCCAAGCGGATTATTACTATACCGGCAAATCATCCTTACCCAAAGTGTACGGAGGATTTAATACCGCTTTCTCGTATAAAGGCTTTGAACTGTCCACCATTTTTGCCTATAGTATCGGTAATTATATTGTGGACCGTGACGTAACTATGCTGTGGCATAACGGAAGTTCTACCGGACGTGCCTGGTCGACAGAGATTCTGAACCGTTGGACACCGGAGAATCGATATACTGATGTGCCGGCTCTGAAAACCGTATCGAACAGTTGGAATGCAAATTCCACCCGTAACCTGTTCAATAACTCGTTCCTGCGGATGAAGAATATCACATTATCGTATAACTTCCCGCAACCGATGATAAAGAAAATCAGCCTGAACAGTCTGCAATTGTTTGTGCAGGCCGATAATCTGCTTACCGTTTCGAAGAATCAGGGACTCGACCCCGAACAGGATATCAGTGGACTGACGTATTACCGTTATCCGGCCATGCGTTCCATTTCCGGAGGAATCAATGTTTCGTTCTAAGGCTTTAATCCCCGGAAAAGGGCTGTTGCAATCGTATGCTCCGCCCCGGTTTAATCATGCATAAATCACATATAACAGATATAGTAAAGTATAAAATAACAGATGATATGAGAACAATACGATTTAACAATAACAGACATATCTCTTCTTCTCCTCTTCTTCGGACAGAGGGTGGGAGAGAGGCTTCCGTGAGTAATACCTCCGGAGATAAGATCCCTAAAGGTAAGTTTTCCTTTCTCCTTCTCTTCTTCCTTTTGTTTCTGGGGAGTTGCAGCAGCGACTTCCTCGACAATAAGCCGACAGATGCCGTAGATTCCGGCCTCGTACCTGTACCTTCGAATGCCGAACGCATCTTTAACGGTGCGTGGTACAATCTGTTCGAATATGGTACCACTTATGCCAACATCGGCTATCGTGCTTTGATGTGCCTGGACGACATGATGGCCGACGACGTGGTTTCGCGCCCTATGTATGGGTTTAATTCTTCTTATCAGTTCAATGACGTGGTGATGCCTTCCGACGGACGTACCACTTTCGCCTGGTATCTGATGTATAAGACCATTGACAACTGTAATACGGCCATTTCTATTCAAGCTACCGGAGACGATGATACACCTGAGTTCCGGCATGCCCAGGGACAGGCACTTGCCGTACGTGCTTTCTGTTATCTTCATTTGGCACAGCATTATCAGTTCACCTATCTGAAAGATAAGAATGCTCTTTGTGTACCGTTGTATACCGAACCGACCAATCCGAATACCAAACCTAAAGGAAAGGCAACGCTCGAAGAGATCTATACACAGATCATCAATGACCTCAACCGTGCCAAAGGACTTCTTGACGGTTATGTGCGTCCGAATGACAAGTCGAAATACAAACCTAACACCGATGTGGTAAACGGACTTCTGGCCCGTACTTATCTGCTTACCGGACAGTGGGACGAAGCCGCCAAAGCCGCATTGGAAGCTGCCAAAGGTTACACTCTGATGACGGATGCCAAAAACTATATGGGCTTCAACGATATATCGAATACCGAGTGGATCTGGGGACATCCGCAATCTGTCAGCCAGTCCGATGCCAGCTATAACTTCTATTATCTGGATGTGGTAGAACCCGATTCATACAATAGTTTTATGGCCGATCCGCATTTCAAGGACACCTTTACCGAAGGTGATATCCGTCTGGAATTGTTCCAGTGGATGCGTGAAGGTTATCTGGGATACCGCAAGTTCCGCATCCGTTCCGACCAGACGGGAGATATTGTCATCATGCGTTCTGCCGAAATGTATTTGATAGCTGCCGAAGCCTTGGCGCGTAAAGGTCAATTGGGCGAAGCCGTAAAACCGCTCAATACTTTGAGAAATGCCCGCGGACTGGCCGATTATGATCTTACCGGAAAAAAACAGGAGCAGGTGATTGATGAAATTCTGATGGAACGTCGCCGTGAACTTTGGGGTGAAGGATTTGGCATTACTGATGTTCTCCGTACACAACGTCCTGTGGTACGTGTCGCTTTGACCGAAGATGAAGCTGCCAAAGAATATGATTGCTGGCAACAGAACGGTACTTATAAAAAATATCATCCGGAAGGTCATTGGTTCACCAGCTTCCCCGATGGAACGAAGTTTGTGCCCAATAGTATATATTATTTGTATTCTATTCCTGAAAAAGAAACGAATGCGAATCCGAATCTGAAATAAGAAATCATAGTCAACTGATTTTATATGAACTGTTTCTGAAAAATCAGATAGATTAATATAATAGACGAAAGGTGTGTCATAACTCTACGGTGAATAAGAGTTGCGACACACCTTTTTTATCAATATCGTTAATAGTTAACTGAATATATACACAATGATTCCCGTTATGACTACATAAGCCAGTGCATAAGGAATGGCTGCTTTCAGGATCTCTCCCTCCTTACCTTGCTGGTTGCCTGCTGATGTGGCGATAGCAATACTTTGAGGAGAGATGATTTTGCCTCCTGTCGCACCTACCGTATTGGCGGCCGATAGCCAGTCGGGACTGACATTGATATGCCCTGCTACGCTGGCTTGCAGCTTTCCGAAAAGGATGTTCGAGGAGGTATCACTTCCGGTGATGAAGGTACCCAAACAACCGATAACCGGAGCAAAGAGAGGGTAGAGGCTTCCGGTAGCTGTGGCGAGTGCAGTGGCAATCACCCTGCCTTATCCATAATGGTAGATAAACCCACCAGGCAGATAACGGTAACGAATGTTTTTTTCAACTGCTTTACAGTGTTCCATAATACAATGAACAGTTCTTTCACTTTAGCTCCCTGTATCAGACCGCCTACAAACGTGCCTACGAAAAGCAGAACTCCGGCATGTGTCAGCCAAGCGATGGTATAATTCACGGTGGAGTCATTGATGGGGAGGCTGATGCGTGTCACCCAATTATTTTCGAGCGTACTTCGGAGGCCCGGAAAAAGCGGACTGGTCAGTATGATCAGTAACAAAATCAGCAGATAGATGCTCCAGGCATTCAGGATATCTTTCCCTTTCAGTGCTTTCTGCTGCGCTTTCTCTTTTTTTGGGGCAGTCAGTTTGCCATAAATGACGATAACGACGATAGACAAGATACTGCCGATGATAGCCGGTGATTCGGCTCCCATATATCGGGCCGCAACGTACTGGCTACCTAAAGATACAGCGCCTACCAGCAGTGCCAGAAATAGGTTTTTGGGTAATGATTTTATTTTTGGGTCGGTCAGGAAGAGTAGTACCAACGGTATCAGGAACATTAGTACGGAAAGTTGCAGTACGACGTTCGTACTCAGCACCTGTACATCCAGATTGGTTTCTTTGGCAAGTACCAGTACCGGTGTACCTATGGCACCGAAAGCCGTAGCCACACTATTGGCTATCAAGCTGACGGTGGCTGAAAAGATGGGTTTGAATCCCAGGCTGATCAGGATAGCGGCGGGGGATGGCAACAGCTGTACCAAAACCTGCCATGGCTTCAAGTAACCCTCCGAAACCCCAGGTAAGGAGCAGTACCTGGATACTTTTATCGGTAGAGATGGAAGAGAATTGTTGTTTGATAATCTCCATCTTCTCTGTTTTCAGCAATACATTGTAGCTGAAGATAGCCATCAGGATGATAATCAGGATGGGAGAAACCGCTTTCAGTGCACCGTATACGAATGAAAATACCAAGTTATCTACCGCATAATGGAATCCGAAAAGAGCTATCAGTATAGTTACTATCAGGGAGATGACGCTACTTTTGTCACCCGGCATTTTAAAAAATGCCATTAATACAATCAAGAGCAATACCGGAACGATGGCAAGGATCAGTGTCATAATTGTCTGTTTTTAATAGTTGATGTTTAAGTTAAGATATTGATATAACAAAACCGGAACCTGTTTTGACGGATGAAATAATTATTTTTTTGCTGTATAGCGTTAAATAAAAAAAGGTGTAGCCCTCCGCATGGAAGGGCTACACCCTTTGGTCCGGATAGCTACACCCTTTTTATCGGATGGCTACAACCC
>ENA-ORRA01002336-ORRA01002336.1-human-gut-metagenome-genome-assembly--contig:-NODE-2336-length-10529-cov-2.329960_pt1 | contig 10529 bp, 8 predicted proteins | sample MGYA00242169_ERZ509122 | MGnify/ENA primary metagenome ERZ509122 (study PRJEB26280, sample SAMEA2338650) | human gut metagenome | biome: human gut; feature: human-associated habitat; material: faeces...
CGAGCTACGCAAGGACTAACTACAGCCTCACACTCGATGAGGCCTGTTAATTTCTCAAGATATCCAGACCTACCATCGCCGCATCAATGCGGCTTTTTCTTGCGTGTAATTGCGGAGACTTTGCGATGTACTTGACACTTCAGGAGTGGAACGCACGCCAGCGACGCCCAAGAAGCCTTGAAACAGTTCGTCGATGGGTACGCGAGTGCAGGATATTCCCTCCTCCGGTTAAGGATGGAAGAGAGTATTTGTTCCACGAATCAGCGGTAAAGGTTGACTTAAATCGACCAGTAACAGGTAGCCTTTTGAAGAGGATCAGAAATGGGAAGAAGGCGAAGTCATGAGCGCCGGGATTTACCCCCTAACCTTTATATAAGAAACAATGGATATTACTGCTACAGGGACCCAAGGACGGGTAAAGAGTTTGGATTAGGCCGAGACAGGAGGATAGCAATCACTGAAGCAATACAGGCCAATATTGAGTTACTCTCAGACAGCGGACGCAAATCACTGATAGACAGAATTAAAGGCGCTGACTCAATCACTCTTCATGTGTGGCTTGACCGATATGAAACAATTCTCAGCGAGAGGGGCATCAGACCGAAAACTCTACTCGACTACGCCAGCAAAATCAGGGCAATCCGAAGAAAATTGCCGGACAAACCGCTCGCTGACATATCAACGAAAGAGGTGGCAGCAATGCTAAACACCTACGTAGCAGAAGGTAAAGCGGCTTCCGCAAAATTAATCAGGTCAACCCTTGTTGACGTTTTTCGTGAGGCAATAGCCGAGGGGCATGTAGCAACGAATCCGGTAACAGCAACCCGTACAGCAAAGTCAGAAGTAAGGCGCTCAAGGCTGACAGCTAATGAGTATGTCGAGATTTACCATGCAGCCGAACCTCTCCCTATCTGCCTAAGGCTGGCGATGGATTTGGCCGTCGTTACAGGGCAGAGAGTCGGCGATTTGTGCAGAATGAAATGGTCAGACATAAACGACAACCATCTTCACATTGAACAGAGTAAAACAGGGGCTAAACTCGCCATTCCGCTAACGCTAACGATTGACGCGCTCAATATCTCATTGGCTGATACACTACAGAAATGCAGGGAGGCCAGCAGCAGTGAAACTATAATCGCATCAAAGCATCACGATCCGCTTTCCCCGAAAACAGTATCAAAGTATTTTACAAAGGCGAGAAATGCATCTGGACTCTCATTTGATGGAAACCCGCCAACATTCCATGAACTGCGTAGCCTGTCAGCGAGGCTATACCGGAACCAGATTGGCGATAAGTTTGCTCAACGTCTTCTCGGGCATAAATCAGACTCAATGGCGGCGCGGTATAGGGACAGCCGTGGACGGGAATGGGACAAAATTGAAATCGACAAATGATTTTATTTTGACTAATAATGACCTGCCTACATTAATTCATTGATAATAAAAGAGATTTTAAATATACAACTTATTCACCTAAAGTGCACCGACCGTGAATTTAACCCTGACCCGAAGACTCTGGATGGGCTTTGCCCTGATGGCGCTGTTAACCCTGACCAGTACCCTGGTGGGATGGTACAACCTGCGCTTTATCAGCCAGGTGGAAAAAGACAATACTCAGGCATTGATTCCTACCATGAATATGGCGCGCCAGTTGAGCGAAGCCAGCGCCTGGGAACTTTTCGCCGCGCAGAACCTGACCAGTGCCGATAACGAAAAGATGTGGCAGGCGCAGGGGCGAATGCTCACCGCACAAAGCCTGAAGATTAATGCGTTGCTGCAAGCGTTACGGGAACAAGGTTTTGATACCACCGCTATTGAACAACAGGAGCAGGAGATCTCCCGTTCGTTACGTCAGCAAGGGGAACTGGTGGGGCAGCGTTTGCAACTGCGCCAGCAACAACAGCAACTCAGTCAGCAGATAGTCGCTGCCGCCGATGAGATCGCACGCCTGGCGCAAGGTCAGGCGAATAATGCGGCAACCTCCGCCGGAGCGACCCAGGCCGGGATTTACGATTTGATCGAACAAGATCAGCGTCAGGCCGCAGAAAGTGCACTCGATCGGCTGATTGATATCGATCTTGAGTATGTTAACCAGATGAATGAACTGCGCCTTAGCGCCCTGCGGGTGCAGCAAATGGTGATGAATCTGGGGCTGGAGCAGATCCAGAAAAATGCGCCAACGCTGGAAAAGCAGCTCAATAATGCGGTGAAAATTCTGCAACGTCGGCAAATACGCATTGAAGATCCGGGTGTTCGTGCGCAGGTCGCAACAACGTTAACTACCGTTAGCCAATATAGCGATCTGTTGGCGCTGTTCCAGCAGGACAGTGAAATCAGCAATCACCTGCAAACTCTCGCCCAAAATAATATCGCCCAGTTCGCGCAGTTTAGTAGCGAAGTCAGTCAGCTGGTCGACACCATTGAGCTGCGCAATCAGCATGGACTGGCACATCTGGAAAAAGCCAGTGCACGCGGGCAATACAGCCTGTTATTGCTGGGGATGGTTTCACTTTGCGCACTGATTCTGATCCTTTGGCGCGTGGTTTATCGCTCAGTCACGCGTCCACTTGCCGAACAAACGCAGGCGCTGCAACGGCTGCTGGACGGTGATATTGACTCCCCTTTCCCGGAAACCGCTGGCGTACGGGAGCTGGATACCATCGGGCGGCTGATGGATGCGTTTCGCAGCAATGTTCATGCACTGAATCGCCACCGCGAACAGCTGGCGGCGCAGGTCAAAGCGCGTACAGCTGAATTGCAGGAACTGGTGATAGAACACCGACAGGCACGGGCGGAAGCAGAAAAAGCCAGCCAGGCAAAATCGGCGTTTCTGGCGGCGATGAGCCATGAGATCCGCACACCGCTGTACGGTATTCTCGGCACTGCTCAACTGCTGGCAGATAACCCCGCACTTAACGCCCAGCGTGATGATTTGCGGGCAATTACTGACTCTGGTGAATCGTTGCTGACCATCCTCAACGATATTCTCGATTATTCCGCTATCGAAGCAGGTGGCAAGAATGTTTCGGTCAGCGATGAGCCCTTTGAACCGCGCCCGCTGCTGGAAAGTACCCTGCAATTAATGAGCGGACGGGTGAAAGGTCGCCCGATTCGCCTGGCAACGGCAATTGCCGATGATATGCCGTGCGCGTTAATGGGCGATCCACGACGTATTCGTCAGGTTATAACCAACCTGTTGAGCAACGCCCTGCGTTTTACTGACGAAGGGTACATTATCCTGCGTAGTCGCACTGATGGCGAGCAGTGGCTGGTCGAAGTGGAAGACAGCGGCTGCGGTATTGATCCCGCGAAACTGGCAGAAATCTTCCAGCCATTTGTGCAGGTAAGCGGCAAACGCGGCGGCACCGGGCTGGGGCTGACTATCAGTAGCCGTCTGGCCCAGGCGATGGGCGGCGAACTGAGCGCCACCAGCACGCCGGAGGTTGGAAGCTGTTTTTGTTTACGCTTGCCGTTACGTGTTGCCACGGCACCCGTGCCAAAAACAGTCAATCAGGCGGTGCGTCTTGACGGTTTACGTTTGCTGTTAATTGAAGATAACCCGCTAACCCAGCGAATTACCGTTGAGATGCTGAACACCAGTGGTGCGCAGGTTGTTGCTGTTGGCAATGCCGCGCAGGCTTTAGAGACACTGCAAAATAGCGAACCGTTTGCTGCCGCACTGGTGGATTTTGATCTGCCGGATGTCGACGGCATTACGCTTGCCCGACAACTGGCACAGCAATATCCGTCGCTGGTTTTGATTGGCTTTAGCGCCCATGTCATTGACGAAACGCTGCGCCAGCGTACCAGTTCATTATTCCGCGGGATTATCCCTAAACCGGTGCCGCGTGAAGTGCTCGGTCAGTTACTGGCGCACTATCTCCAACTGCAAGTCAATAACGATCAATCGCTGGATGTATCGCAACTCAATGAAGATGCTCAGTTAATGGGGACGGAGAAGATCCACGAATGGCTGGTATTATTTACACAACATGCCCTGCCGCTTCTCGATGAAATCGACATTGCCCGCGCCAGTCAGGATAGCGAGAAAATAAAGCGTGCCGCGCATCAGCTAAAAAGCAGTTGCTCGAGTCTGGGAATGCGTATCGCCAGCCAGCTATGCGCACAACTGGAGCAGCAGCCATTATCTGCCCCCCTTCCACACGAAGAAATTACACGCAGTGTTGCCGCTCTGGAAGCATGGTTGCATAAGAAAGACCTGAACGCGATTTGAATCAATATCAGCCAGTTAAGAACAACTAGAATAGTGGCATTTGGTATACAACTTAACGGACTGGCAAAATCATGGCAGAGAATAAAAGAACCCGCTGGCAGCGGCGGCCAGGCACGACGGGCGGCAAATTACCGTGGAATGACTGGCGTAATGCCACGACCTGGCGTAAAGCGACGCAATTATTACTGTTGGCAACGAATATTTATATTGCCATCACGTTCTGGTATTGGGTGCGCTATTACGAAACGGCAAGTAGCACGACATTTGTCGCCAGACCGGGAGGTATCGAAGGCTGGCTACCGATTGCCGGGCTGATGAATCTGAAATATAGCCTTGTAACAGGTCAGTTACCGTCCGTCCACGCCGCCGCGATGCTGTTATTGGTCGCTTTTATCGTCATCAGTCTATTACTCAAAAAGGCCTTTTGCTCATGGTTATGCCCGGTTGGTACGCTTTCTGAATTAATCGGCGATCTCGGTAACAAACTGTTTGGTCGGCAATGTGTCCTTCCCCGCTGGCTGGATATTCCTCTGCGCGGCGTGAAGTATTTGCTGTTGAGTTTTTTTCTCTATATCGCGTTATTGATGCCCGCTCAGGCGATTCACTATTTTATGTTGTCGCCCTACAGCGTGGTGATGGACGTTAAAATGCTCGATTTCTTTCGTCATATGGGGACCGCGACATTAATCAGCGTGACCGTTTTGCTGATTGCCAGCCTGTTTATTCGCCATGCCTGGTGTCGTTATCTTTGCCCATATGGCGCGCTGATGGGCGTGGTTTCGCTATTGTCGCCGTTTAAGATTCGTCGCAATGCCGAAAGTTGTATCGACTGTGGCAAATGCGCAAAAAATTGCCCATCACGGATCCCGGTCGATAAATTAATTCAGGTACGAACAGTGGAATGTACCGGCTGTATGACTTGCGTAGAGTCATGTCCGGTAGCCTCAACATTGACCTTTTCACTGCAAAAACCTGCGGCAAATAAAAAAGCCTTTGCGTTGTCTGGCTGGTTAATGACGCTACTGGTTCTGGGGATTATGTTTGCGGTGATTGGTTACGCAATGTATGCGGGAGTATGGCAAAGCCCGGTACCGGATGAATTGTACCGACGCTTAATTCCACAAGCGCCAATGATTGGTCACTAAATTAGCAACAAGCGGAACATCACCTCGCACGGGTGATGTTCACAAAATCACATTATTTTGATTTTGACATCATAACTTTCAAGCCCGGTCATTTTTTCTCGTGCGGTGAAGCGAATTTCAGAGACTTCTTTCCCTGTATTCTTGTTCAGCTCGGCGATTTTTTGCGCGATAAAGTCGGCGATTTCCGTTTCGGCTTGTTTTTTTAACTCTTCAATATTCACTGTTAACCTCTTCTGGTCTTGAAAGACAGCAACACGCCAGTAAGGTGTTGGTTCCCGGTACCCTGGTCAGGTAAGAAATGTTATAAGCCATCTCCCCGAAAGATTCAATAATCAACAGGTTATCGCTTACTATACATACAGCGTTGAAGAAAAATAAGGCAGATATAAAAAAGGCTCCACGAGGGAGCCTGATATTATTTTGTGAAATCCAGCGGCACATGGTCAGTGCGTATTTGCAGCGCGACGTTATCAAAGGTGATCATCGTCGATTTACAAAAAATACACTTAGCGCCCAAAGGGTTTCGCTCCGTCACATCGAATGCCGATGTGCGGTACTGTGAACCATGACAACATGGACAGCGGAAATGGAGATGTTGAGTAATAACGGCAACCTTAGAGCGTAACAACGTTCGCTGCCGCGGGGCCACGTTGCCCCTGCTCAATAGAAAATTCAACTTTCTGATTTTCGTTCAGCGTGCGGAATTCATTGCTCTGGATGGCGGTGAAATGGACGAAAACGTCTTTGCTGCCATCATCAGGAGTGATAAAGCCAAAACCTTTATCTGCGTTAAACCATTTTACTAAACCAGTCATTTTATTAGACATATTTTACTTCCTTCATTTTGGGCCTTTCGGCAAACAGGGCTTTAATACAGAAACTACTTAGTGTTCAGGAGAGAGACTCAAAAGAAGGGGATAATGCCTGATAATGAGAACTGCTTTAGTAAACTACTTTGTATGCTGTCTGTCTTTCAAACCGACGCAGCTATTAACGCATGATAATTGAGATTAAGCAAATTTTATTTTAGCCGTCCGGCGGTCTTAAATATCGCTGGCTTTATTTTATTAACCCCGTATAGTGCAGCGCAGTATTTTCAGTAAGGAATTTGTTTGTCCCGTAAAATGACAGGAATTGTCAAAACCTTTGATCGCAAAAGCGGCAAAGGATTCATTATCCCCTCCGACGGTCGTAAAGAAGTTCAGGTCCATATTTCCGCATTCACTCCCCGCGACGCAGAAGTGCTTATACCAGGATTACGTGTGGAATTTTGCCGCGTAAATGGCCTGCGAGGACCAACAGCGGCAAATGTTTATCTCTCTTAATATGACGCTGCTTGTTTAAAGCTGACTGGTTTTATTGGAATAGTGCAATAGTCAACATCATACATTATAACATCAGTTACTTTTCCACAAAGAAACTAATCCATTTAAGCGAATATCTCTGCACCTAATAGTTATAAATGCCATTTAACAGCCAGTTATAGTACCACTTGAAACTATATTACCAACAATAATTAATAGCTTTCGTAACAATTTCCTTATCTTTAATTTGTATTTTGCTAGATTTATCTTATGCTCACAAGTCGTATTTCCAGAGGGGGATAGTTAACAATCTTATATTTCCCTCTGCGCGCCTTTCCTACCCGCAGTATATAGTGCAAGCGGTATGAGGAAAGGGAGATTTCACAAGGATGTTATACTCAAAGTAGACAATCCTGATCTCAAGCGTACGTATTGTCCATGCGATGAATAAAGGAAAAGTTATGAAACACAAGCTTTCTGCAATCCTTATGGCCTTCATGTTGACGACGCCAGCTGCGTTTGCTGCCCCTGAAGCAACAAACGGGACCGAGGCAACGACGGGTACTACTGGCACCACAACGACCACTACCGGCGCAACCACGACTGCTACTACCACTGGTGGCGTGGCTGCTGGCGCTGTCGGCACGGCGACAGTTGTCGGTGTGGCAACGGCTGTTGGTGTGGCGACGTTGGCAGTTGTTGCAGCAAATGACAGTGGCGATGGCGGTTCTCATAACACCTCAACCACCACGTCCACTACACGCTAATACTGCTTTAACGCGTCGAAATTAAAGTTAAATGATACCCGGTTGCGATATTCGTACCGGGCTTTAGAGATTTGCATTTTTTTAATTAACCTTTCAAGGATTAAAGGTGCGCCCTCTTATTTTATCGATTTTCGCACTATTTCTTGCGGGATGTACGCACAGCCAGCAAAGTATGGTCGATACATTTCGCGCCAGCCTTTTCGATAATCAGGATATCACCGTAGCGGATCAGCAGATCCAGGCGTTGCCTTATTCCACGATGTATTTACGCCTTAATGAAGGGCAACGAATCTTTGTGGTACTGGGATATATAGAACAAGAACAAAGCAAATGGTTATCCCAGGATAACGCCATGCTGGTTACCCACAATGGACGTCTTTTAAAAACCGTCAAACTTAATAATAATCTGCTGGAAGTGACAAATTCCGGGCAGGACCCTCTGCGTAACGCGCTGGCAATAAAAGATGGCAGCCGCTGGACGCGCGATATTCTCTGGAGTGAAGACAACCATTTTCGCTCTGCGACCCTGAGTTCTACTTTTTCCTTTGCTGGATTAGAGACGCTGAATATTGCGGGTCGCAATGTGCTGTGTAATGTCTGGCAGGAAGAGGTGACTTCCACGCGGCCAGAAAAACAGTGGCAAAACACATTCTGGGTCGATTCGGCTACTGGCCAGGTTCGTCAAAGTCGGCAAATGTTAGGCGCAGGGGTTATTCCCGTAGAAATGACGTTTCTTAAACCCGCACCATGAATAAATTACAGTCGTATTTCATTGCCAGCGTACTTTACGTAATGACACCCCATGCCTTTGCGCAAGGAACGGTGACTATTTATCTGCCTGGCGAACAACAGACACTTTCCGTTGGCCCCGTGGAAAATGTTGTCCAGTTGGTGACACAACCGCAACTGCGCGATCGCCTCTGGTAGCCTGGTGCCTTGCTGACCGACTCTGCGGCGAAAGCTAAAGCGCTTAAAGACTACCAACATGTCATGGCACAGCTTGCTTCCTGGGAAGCAGAAGCTGACGACGATGTGGCGGCAACGATTAAATCCGTGCGCCAGCAGTTACTCAATCTCAATATCACTGGTCGCTTACCGGTCAAACTGGACCCTGATTTTGTTCGAGTGGATGAGAACAGCAATCCCCCGTTGGTCGGGGACTATACGCTCTATACCGTACAGCGTCCGGTGACTATTACTCTGCTGGGTGCGGTTTCTGGGGCTGGGCAATTGCCCTGGCAGGCAGGCCGTAGCGTTACCGATTATCTGCAAGATCACCCCCGCCTTGCAGGCGCGGACAAGAATAACGTTATGGTGATTACGCCTGAGGGTGAGACTGTCGTCGCCCCTGTTGCCCTGTGGAATAAAAGACATGTGGAACCACCGCCTGGCAGCCAGCTTTGGTTGGGCTTTTCTGCGCATGTACTGCCCGAAAAATATGCTGATTTAAATGACCAGATTGTGTCTGTTTTAACGCAACGTGTTCCTGACTGATGAAGAAGAATTCTTATCTTTTAAGCTGCCTGGCCATTGCCGTCTCCAGTGCCTGTCATGCTGAAGTATTAACCTACCCGGATCCGCTGGGTTCGTCGCAATCAGACTTTGGCGGCACAGGATTGTTGCAGATGCCAAATGCGCGCATCGCACCGGAAGGTGAATTCAGCGTCAACTACCGGGATAACGATCAATACCGGTTCTACTCCACCTCCGTGGCGCTGTTCCCATGGCTGGAAGGCACCATTCGTTATACGGATGTGCGCACACGCAAATATAGCCAGTGGGAAGATTTCAGCGGCGATCAGTCATACAAAGACAAATCATTCGATTTTAAACTTCGCCTGTGGGAAGAAGGTTACTGGCTACCGCAAGTGGCGTTTGGTAAACGTGATATTGCTGGTACGGGTCTGTTTGACGGTGAGTATCTGGTGGCCAGCAAGCAAGCGGGGCCATTTGATTTCACCCTCGGGATGGCATGGGGCTACGCCGGTAATGCGGGCAATATTACCAACCCGTTTTGCCGGGTGAGCGATAAATATTGTCATCGCGCAGAGTCTCACGATGCGGGCGATATCAGCTTTAGCGATATCTTTCGTGGCCCGGCTTCCATCTTTGGCGGCATTGAGTATCAAACGCCGTGGAATCCCCTGCGTCTGAAACTCGAATACGATGGCAACAATTACCAGAATGATTTCGCTGGCAAACTGCCTCAGGCAAGCCATTTCAACGTCGGCGCAGTTTATCGCGCTGCCAGCTGGGCAGATCTCAACCTGAGTTATGAACGCGGTAACACGTTGATGTTTGGCTTCACGTTACGGACCAATTTCAACGATCTGCGCCCTGCCCTGCGCGATACGCCAAAACCGGCATATCAACCTGCGCCTGAATCTGAAGGATTGCAGTACACCACAGTAGCGAACCAACTTACCGCGCTGAAGTACAACGCAGGTTTTGAAGCACCGGAAATTCAGCTGCGCGATAAGACGCTGTATATGTCTGGTCAACAATACAAATACCGTGATTCTCGCGAAGCGGTCGATCGTGCCAACCGGATTCTGGTGAATAACCTGCCGCAAGGCGTTGAGAAGATTAGCGTGACGCAAAAGCGCGAGCATATGGCGATGGTGACTACCGAAACCGACGTAGCCAGCCTGCGCAAACAGCTGGCTGGTACAGCGCCTGGTCAATCAGAGCAACTTCAACAACAACGTGTTGAAGCAGAAGATCTTTCTGCCTTTGGTCGGGGCTACCGTATTCGTGAAGATCGCTTTAGCTACTCTTTCAACCCAACACTTTCACAGTCGCTGGGCGGCCCGGAAGATTTCTATATGTTCCAGCTGGGGCTGATGTCCAGTGCCCGCTACTGGTTTACCGACCACCTGCTGCTTGATGGCGGTATTTTCACCAATATTTACAACAACTACGACAAGTTTAAGTCTTCGCTGTTGCCCGCGGACTCTACCCTGCCCCGCGTGCGCACGCATATCCGTGACTACGTTCGCAATGACGTTTATCTCAACAACTTGCAGGCGAACTATTTTGCTGACTTAGGCAATGGTTTCTATGGCCAGGTGTATGGCGG
>ENA-ORRA01002340-ORRA01002340.1-human-gut-metagenome-genome-assembly--contig:-NODE-2340-length-10506-cov-3.436705_pt1 | contig 10506 bp, 5 predicted proteins | sample MGYA00242169_ERZ509122 | MGnify/ENA primary metagenome ERZ509122 (study PRJEB26280, sample SAMEA2338650) | human gut metagenome | biome: human gut; feature: human-associated habitat; material: faeces...
GGCCAGCTCCGCGGTCTTCCACGGGCCTTCGAGAAGGAAGATATACCGGCCGGTGCCGAAGCCGTCGGTCATCGGGATATCACCGCTGTTGTAGCCGGAAAGCTCGCCGTTCTTCGCCATATCCGCGAGCATCTGCACGGCGGCGATCGTCTTTTCGCTGTTGATGTAGCCGCTGGCCTTGGTATTGTCCTCGTTCGTGATCTCGCCGCCGTTCGACCAGATGTACGGCAGGACGTTCCAACCGGCGAGCGCGGGCTCGTTGAGACCCCAAACCGTCTGTCCGGCGCTGTTCTTCCCAGAGACTGCCGCGACAGCCTTCACAAATTCGTCCATCGTCGCGGGAACGGCGACGCCGGCCTCTTCGAGAGCCTTTTCGTTATAGAAGAGGATCTTCGTATTGGTGTTGAGCGCCATCGCGTAGTAGTGTCCGGAGACGAAGCCGGTGCTCATGGCGCTCTCCAGCAGATCGGCGGTGACGGAATCAAAATCGGCCATTTCCTCGTCGAGCGCGGTGAGAATGCCCATCTTCTGGAATTCGGGCACCCACGCGATATCCAGACGCGCCACATCCGGCAGCGTGTTGGACTGCGCGCTGATGAGGATCTTATCATGGAGGTCCGCCCACTCGTGCGAGACGGCGTTGACCTTGATCCCGGGATTCTCTTCCTCAAATCGGGGGATGAGAACATTCATAAGAGTTTCGTTCTCCGCCGACTGGGCGCTGTAGTGATGCCAGAAGTTGATCGTAACGGGTTCGGTTTCTGCGCTGCCTGCCGCCGGTTTTTCGGTGGTCTCCGTCGGCGGAACGGGGCTGGTGCTCGGCGCTTCGTTCGATCCGCACGCAGTGAATGCCGCTAACATCATTGCTGCGAGAAGGAGAAGCGCCAGCATTTTCATGGTAGACTTCTTCATTTTCGTCCCTTCGCTTTCTTCAGATATATTTCCGCGGAGCACGGCGCAAGATCGACGGTGATCCCGCCGCTTTCCGAGGATACAGGTTTTCTGCCGCTGATGCGGGGCGTCCACGTCCCCTCGGCGGCGATTTTCGTTTTCACCGGCTCGCTCCCGGCGTTGAGGACGACAAGGCTTTCGTCCTCGCCGCACGTCCGGCGAAAGGCATACACGTTGGAGACATCGTCGCAAAGGCACGCGCGGAAGTCCCCGCGGAGGAGGGACGGTGACTCCCGCCGTATGCCGATGAGTTTCCTGTAAAGGGCGAGAAGCTCTTTATTCTGCTTCTCCTCGTCCCACTCCATGGCGAGACGGCAGTCCGGGTCGTTGCCGCCGGAGAGCCCGACCTCGTCGCCGTAGAACACCGCGGGACAGCCGGGGAACGTCATCTGCAGCGCAGCGGCAAGCGCGTGCCTCCGTTTGTCGCGGCAGAGCCAGCGGAAGCGCTCGGTATCGTGGCTGTCGAGCGGGTTATAGAGCCGCAGCGCCGTTTCCCACGGATAGAGCGAGAGCATCCGGTTGAGCCGGTGATCGAGCTCCGCGGGCGATATCCGATCCTTTGCGAGCCAGTCCGCGGCGGCGTCCCGGAAGAGATAGTTCATCGCGCTGTCGAGCCGGTCGGGGGCGAGCAGCCGGTGCGCATCCGCCCACGCTTCGCCGAGCAGGAGCGCTTCCGGGTTTTCCTTTTTGATCGCGTCGGAAAAATGCTCCCAGAACTGCGTGGGCGCTTCGTCCGCCACATCCAGCCGCCAGCCGTCGATGTGGAAGTTGCGTATCCAGTACTTGCCGACCGTGATGAAATAATCCCTCGCTCCGGCGTCCGCCAGATTGATCTTCGGCATCCATTTGTAGTGGCCGACGCAGTCGTAATTTTCCAGCTTTTCGTTCACCGGGAAGCTCTGCGGGAAAAACCAGGAGGCATAGCCGGAGCTTTCGCCGTTTCGCACCACATCCTGAAACGGCGGCCAGTAGTACCCGCAGTGGTTGAATACGCCGTCGAGCAGCACCCGCAGCCCGAGCTTGTGGGCGCTGCGGACAAGCTCCGCGAGATCGTCCTTCGTGCCGAAGGCGGGATCGATGTCGAAATAATCCACAGTGTCGTACTTGTGGTTGGACGGCGCTTTGAATATGGGCGTGAGATACAGGCACGTTGCGCCGAGATCGCGGATGTACCCGAGCTTTTCGATGATACCGCGAAGATCGCCGCCCTGGAAATTCTCCCGCGTCGGCGGCGCGCCCCACGGTTCCGCGCCGGGCGGGTCGTTTGACGCCTCGCCGTTTCGGAAGCGTTCGGGGAAGATCTGGTAATACACCTGCTCCGATGCCCAGTCCGGCGCGCGGTACGCATCCGTCGGGTTCGGCCAGAGGAATTCAAAAAAGTTTTCCTCGTCATCCGGCGCCGAAAAGCCGTTTTTGCCAAGCCGGACGGTCTCGCCGCCGCTTTGGAAGAGCAGGGCATAGCGCGTGTAGGCGGAGATGCCGTCCGTTTGGATGACCGCCCGGTAATGATCGAGATACGCATCGCGCAGCTCCCGCTTCACGGGTATGCGGCAGCTCGACCGCTCCGTTTCATACCGCGGCCACCAGACGAGCGTGACGCTATCCACGTCACCCCGCGCGGCGCTCAGCGAGACGGTCAGCTCGTTTCTGCCGCGGGGGTATATGTGGTCTTCGGTGTTGCGAAATCGGATCGCCGCAAGATTCAACGGCAGCGCCTCCCCTCTTTATTTTTTCATGGTGGAGCCGCGCTCGATCACCTTCGTCGTGATCTGCGACCGGCTCGCGCCGAAATCGGGCTTTTCCATCTGCCGGAACAGCGTTTCGGCGGCGATCCGCCCGAGTTCAAACGTATCGACATCCACCGCGGAGATCGGAAGCTCCGCCATCTCCGTGACCTCGGTATTGTCAAAGCACAATATACCGAGCCCTTCGGGAACGCGGATGCCGAGCTCTCTCGCGCCGCGCAGCGCGGCGAGCGCCATTTTATCGTCGCAGCAGATCACAGCATCGGGCGCAGCGGCGCTCGTAAAGAGCGTTTTGAGATAAAGCTTCGTTTCGTCGAATGCCGCAGCGGGGCTGACACGGTAGACCGGATTGGGCGTCAATCCGGCGCGGGCAAGCTCCGCGCGGTAGCCGTCGAGACGGTCGCGCGTGAAAAGCTCCTTATCCCCGCGTGTGAGAAAGCCGATGCGCCGGTAGCCCTTGCCGAGAAGATACCGCACGGAGGCCGCGCCCGCCTGTTCGTTGGAGATATCCACCCAACTGATCTTACTGCCTGCGTGCTTCATGCGGCCAAGGACAACGAACGGAAAGGACATCTCCTCCACGAGCTTTACGATCGAGCTTTGGAGCAGCGACACGGGAAGCACAAGACCGTCGATCTTCTTGCTCAATATCAGCTTTTCGAGCGAGCCCATACCGCCGCGCTCGTCGTTCGCGCTCGTGATGATGAAGTTGTAGCCTTTTCGGTGCGCCGCCGTTTCAATGCCGAAAACGGTGTTGTTGAAAAAGCGGTTGGCGTAGGAGCGCGTGTCGGAAACGTTGACGGCGATGGCGATCGCGCGGGCGCTGCCGCTGGCAAAGCTGCGGGCAATATCGTTGGGGACGTATTTCAGTTCCTCCATCGCGCGGTAGATGCGCTCGGTCGTTTCCCCGGAGATTGGCGCGGATTTGTTGATGACGCGCGACACCGTAGACGCCGAAACACCGGCCAGCTTCGCCACATCCCGTATGGTAGCAGACATGGTTCGCCCTCCTTCCCGCATTTATGCAACCGTTTGCATATCCGGCCGCAAAGCGCCCTTTTTCCGCCGGAAGACGATGGTGTATCTCCGGAAATTCAAAGAAAAAAGGTCATGCAACCGTGTGCATTCTCATGCTATCACAGGGGCAAAAGAGCGTCAACGCTGTTGCATGAATGTTGCACGCGGCCCAAAAGGTTCGGCAGTTCCGCTAATTTTTCCGCCGTATTTTGTGGCAATCCGCCATCTCCCGGATGTGCAAAGCGGCAGAGCCATGGCATCCATGGCTCTGCCGCTTTTATATGCTGTGATATCCTGTTCTTATAAATACCGGCCGGTGATGCTGTTTTCGTCGGCACGGATCTCCTGCGGCGTTCCGACCGCCACGATGCGTCCGCCCGCGTCACCGCCGCCGGGTCCCATGTCAATAACATAGTCCGCGTTGCGGATCACATCGAGATCGTGCTCGATGACGATAACGGTCGCGCCGTTATCGAGCAGCGCCTGAAAAACGCCGAGCAGCACCCGCACGTCGAGCGGGTGCAGACCGATGGACGGTTCGTCGAACACGAAAACGGAATCCGTCTGCGTTTTGCCGATCTCGCTGGCCAGCTTCAGCCGCTGCGCCTCGCCGCCGGAGAGACTGGGCGTTTCCTCGCCCAGCGTGAGATAGCCAAGGCCCAGCTGCCGGAGAATGCCCAGCTTCTGGCAGACGGCTTTTCGGTCTTTGCAAAATTCCATGGCGCTGTTCACGTCCATGTCCATGAGCTCCGGCAGAGAAGCGCTCGCCCCCGCCTTGTTCGTGAGCTTTACATCGTAGGCCTTGCGGGCATACCGTGAGCCGCGGCAGTCCGGGCACGGGATATTTACGTCCGGCAGGAATTGAACGTCCAGACTGACAACGCCCGTTCCGTCGCATCCGGGGCAGCGCAAAGCGCCGGTATTGTAGGAAAAATCGCTTGCCTTATAGCCGCGCTCCTTTGCGTCGGCAGACTGCGCGTAGAGCCTTCGCAGCTCGTCGTGTATGCCCGCGTAGGTGGCAACCGTGGAGCGGACGTTGATCCCGATGGGCGCGGCATCGATGAGTTTGATGTGCGCGATGCCCTCCGCATCGATGGCGCGGATGTGCTCATCCAGCGCGGGGACGAGGCTCTCCAGCACCATCGTTGTCTTGCCGGAGCCGGACACGCCGGTGACGACGGTGAGCCGCCCCTTGGGGAAACGCACCTCCAGCGGTTTCACGGTATGGATCTGTGCGGTCGAAAGACGAATGGCGCCGTTGGCAAAGAGCTCTTCTTTCCCCGCGCAGCGCCGCAGCCTTGTTTCCGCCGTCCCGGAGAGGAACGGTCCGATCTGGGAGACGGGGTTTGCTTCGATCGCGGGGATCGTCCCTTCGGCGATGACATAGCCGCCCTTCGCGCCCGCCTCGGGCCCCATTTCGACGATCCAGTCCGCTTCTTTCAGTATCTGCGTGTCGTGGTCCACGAGGATCACGGAGTTTCCGTCCGCAACGAGATCGTGCATCACGCCGGTCAGCCCCACGATGTTCGAGGGATGCAGCCCGATGGATGGCTCGTCCAGCACATACAAAACGCCGGTCGTGCGGTTGCGCACGGCGCGGGCCAGCTGCATCCGCTGCCTCTCGCCGGTGGAGAGCGTGGACGCCGAGCGATCCAGCGTCAGATAGCCAAGCCCCAGATCCATCAGCCGCTTTGCCGTGCTCTCGAACGCTTCGCAGATGCTCTCCGCCATAGGCCACATCTCCTCCGGCAGACCGCCGGGAACGCCCTGCACCCAGTCTACCAGTTCGGAGAGCGTCATGGCGCAGGCTTCGTCCAGCGAAATACCCCGCAGCTTCGGCGCGCGGGCGGCGGAGGAAAGGCGCGTGCCGCCGCAGTCCGGGCAGACGCTCTCTTTCAGAAACTTCTCCACGCGCTTCATGCCCTTTTCATCCTTGACCTTGGAAAGGGCGTTTTCCACGGTATAGACCGCGTTGAAATAGGTAAAATCCAGATCGCCGGCCTGTCCGGTGTTTTTATTGTGGTAGAAGATGTGCTTTTTCTCCGCCGGGCCGTGGAACACGATATCCTTTTCTTTTTCCGTCAGCTCCCGGAACGGCACGTCCGTGCGCACGCCCATTTCGCGGCAGATGTCCGTCATCAGCGACCACATCAGGCTGTTCCACGGGGCGACCGCGCCCTCGTCGATGGTAAGAGACTCGTCCGGCACGAGCGATGCCATGTCCACGGCGTGCACCGTTCCCGTGCCGCCGCACTTCTGGCAGGCACCCTGCGAATTGAACGCCAGTTCCTCGGCAGAGGGGGCGTAAAAATGCGCGCCGCACTCCGGGCAGACAAGCTCCTTGCCCGCGGCGACGAGCAGAGAGGGTTCCAGATAATGCCCGTTCGGGCAGCGGTGGCTGGCAAGACGGGAATACATGAGACGCAGACTGTTCAAAAGCTCCGTCCCCGTGCCGAAGGTGCTGCGGATGCCCGGCACGCCGGGGCGCTGATGCAGCGCCAGCGCCGCGGGAACATACAGCACCTCGTCCACGCTGGCTTTGGACGCCTGCGTCATGCGGCGGCGAGTGTAGGTGGAGAGCGCTTCAAGATAGCGGCGCGAACCCTCGGCATACAGCACGCCGAGCGATAGCGACGACTTGCCGGACCCGGACACGCCCGCAATGCCGACGATCTTTCCGAGCGGGATATCAACATCAATATTTTTGAGATTATGGACTTTCGCCCCGCGGATCAGCATTTTATCGATCATGGTTTTTACTCCGGTTTTATGCTTTTTCTGTTTCTTTTGGGATTTCGGCAAATTCTTCTCAAAAAGGCTGCCGCTTGTCATTGTACCATGACGCCGCCGGAAAGAACAGGCACTTTTTATCGAAAGAGTTTCTCCCCCTCCTGCCGCCTGTTTTCCAGGAAAGACCCGCGTGTTGGAATTGTTAATTTTTAAAAACACCTCTTGCAATCTGCATGTATCCTGCTAAAATATGCGTAGCTTGCTACATAAATCAGGAGGTGAGGAGTTGGTCACGTTTGGCCGCGTCTTCCGCAGTCTGGACTGCGCGCTGAGACGGCGCATGGACCAGGCTCTTTCGGGGATTGATCTGACCTTTTCGCAGGGGCACATCATGGGGTATCTTGCTCACTGCGATACGCCGCCCTGCGCCAAGGACATTGAAGACCGATTTCATTTAAGCCACCCCACCGTATCCGGGCTGCTGTCCCGTCTGGAAAAGAAGGAATTCATCGCCCTGCGGGAGGATCCCGACGACCGGCGGCGAAAACTGGTTTACATTTTGCCCAAAGGCCGGCAGTGCAATGAGACCATGGCCGCCGTGATACAAAACGGCGATAAGAAGCTTCTGGAGGGCTTCACTCCGGAGGAAACGGCGCAGTTCCTGAATTTTCTTTTTCGGGCACTGCACAATGTGTCTCCGGATTTTGATCCGAAAAAGGAGGAATCTCAAGAATGATAAAGCGTTTCGCCCAGTGCCTGCGCGAGTATAAGTGGACGGCACTGGTCAGCCCCGTCTGTATGATCGGCGAGGTCGCCATGGAGGTAACGATCCCTCTGGTCATGGCAGATCTCTATGACTACGGCATCGCCATGAGCAATATGACCGTTGTCTGGCAGAAGGCCCTGCAGCTGCTGCTGTGCGCGCTGGCGTCCCTGCTTTTCGGCTGCCTGTCCGCAGACTATGCGTCCAAGGCCGCCACCGGCTTTGCGAGGAATCTGCGCCACGATATGTATTACCGTGTGCAGGATTTCAGCTTTTCCAACATCGACAAGTTCTCTTCGGCCTCGATCGTCACAAGGCTGACCTCCGATGTCGCCACCATTCAGATGGCCTTCCAGATGATGATCCGCATGGCCATCCGCTGCCCGATGATGCTCATTCTCGCAACGGTATCCTCCCTGCGCATCAGCCCGAAGCTCAGCACCGTATACTTCATCGCCATCCCGCTTCTGGCGCTTGTATTGCTGGGCATCATTCCTCTGGTTTTCAGGATCTTCGATCGGGTATTCAAGACCTATGACCGGCTGAACACCGTTGTGCAGGAAAATGTTCACGGCATCCGGGTCGTCAAGAGCTTTGTTCGGGAGAACAAGGAAGTCAGCAAGTTTGAGGCCATTTCCAAGGCCATCTACGATGATTTCTGCAAAGCGGAGCACATTCTGGCGGTCAACGCTCCGGCCATGCAGATCTGCGTATATTCCTGTATCCTTGTCATCTCCTGGGTGGGCGCCAAGATGGTGGTAGCCTCCGGCAACAACGCGGCGCTGGGGCTGACCACCGGCGAGCTCAGCTCCATGTTTACCTATACCACCCAGATCCTCAGCAGTCTGATGATGCTTTCCATGGTTTTCGTTATGGTCACCATGGCGCAGGCTCCCCTGCGCCGCTGTTATGAGATCCTGACGGAGAAACCGGATCTGACCTCTCCCGAAAACGCCGTCCGTGATGTGCCCGACGGCTCCATCGACTTTGAAAATGTTTCCTTCCGCTACTCGCAGAAGGCCAAGCGGCCCGCGCTGCAGGACGTGGATCTGCACATCCCCAGCGGCTCCACCGTCGGCATACTGGGCGCTACCGGTTCCTCCAAGAGCACGCTGGTGCAGCTGATCCCCCGATTGTACGATGCGACCGAGGGAAGCGTCCGGGTCGGCGGCATAGATGTAAAGGATTACGATCTGGAGGTCCTCCGGGACAACGTGGCTATGGTTTTGCAGAAGAACACGCTGTTCTCCGGCTCCATCAAGGAAAATCTGCGCTGGGGCAATGCCGGCGCCACGGACGAGGAACTGGTTCACGCCTGCAAGCTGGCCTGCGCCGATGAATTCATCACCGGCTTCCCCGACGGCTACGATACCCATATCGAGCAGGGCGGCAGCAACGTTTCCGGCGGTCAGAAGCAGCGCCTGTGCATCGCCCGCGCTCTGCTGAAAAAGCCGAAGATCCTGATTCTGGACGATTCCACCTCTGCCGTGGATACGCACACGGACGCCATGATCCGCAAGGCCTTTAAAGAAGAGATCCCCGGTACGACCAAGCTGATCATTGCGCAGCGGATATCCTCCATTCAGGATTCGGATATCATCATCGTTATGGAAAACGGTCACGTCGCCTGCGTCGGTGACCACGAGACCCTGATGAAAAGCTCCGAATTCTATCGGGGCATCTATAAATCGCAGCAGAAAGGAAGTGAGGACTGATGGCAGGTCCCGGCAGAATGCGCGGCGACGGCCGCAAGGCAGCCAATCCCGGAAAAACCCTTTTGCGGCTGCTCAGCTATATGAAAAAGTACATCCCGCTGCTGGTTTTCGTCTTTCTGTGCATCATCGCCACATCGGTAGCACAGGCACAGGGCAGCCGTGCCCTTGGCCCTCTGGTCGATGACTATATCCTGCCCATGGTGGCAAACGGCTCCACGGATTTCGGCCCGCTGAAAGCCTATCTTGTGAAGCTCGCCTGCATTTTCGGCTTCGGTATTCTCGGCACCTTCCTCTTCAACTATCTGATGGTCGGCGTTACCCAGGGCGTTCAAAAGACCATCCGGGACGACCTCTTCGCCAAGATGCAGCGTCTCCCCCTGCGCTACTTTGACAGCCACGCCGCCGGAGACATCATGTCGCGCTATACCAGCGACATCGACACGCTGCGGCAGGGGATCTCCCAGTCCATTCCGCAGTGCGTGTCCTCCGCCGTGACGCTGGTGGTCGTGCTGTGGAATCTGATCGATACCTCCTGGATTTTGACGCTCGTCATGTTCTTCACCGTGGGGCTGATCATCTATGTGACCAAAGTGCTGGCAGGCAAGTCCGCAGGCTTTTTCATCGGCCAGCAGCGGGCTCTGGGCACGGTAAACGGTTATATCGAAGAGATGATATCCGGCCAGAAGGTCGTCAAGATCTTCAACCACGAGGAGGTATGCAAGGAAGACTTTGATAAGCTCAACGAGGAGCTTCGGGTCAACGCCTACAGCGCCGGAAAATTTTCCAATATGCTCGGCCCCATCAACAACAATCTTGGCTATGTGCAGTATGCGGTACTGGCAGTCGTCGGCGGGCTGCTGTGCGTTTCGTCCGGCAGCTCTCTGCTGACGCTGGGCAATCTGATGGCCTTCATGGTGCTCTCGCGCAGCTTTAATATGCCCATTTCCCAGATCTCCAACCAGATCAACGCCATCGTTATGGCCCTGGCGGGCGCCGAGCGCATCTTCGCTCTGATGGATGAGGAGCCCGAGCAGGATGAAGGCTATGTGACGCTTGTCAACGCCCATGTGGATCCGGACGGAACGATCCATGAATGCCCCGAACACACCGGTCACTGGGCCTGGAAATATCCCCATCGGACGGACGGCACCGTGACCTACACGGAGCTGAAGGGCGACATCACCATGGAGGATGTGGACTTTGGCTATGTGCCGGGCAAGACCGTGCTGCATGACGTGACGCTCTATGCCCACCCCGGACAGAAGATCGCCTTTGTGGGCGCTACCGGTGCGGGCAAGACCACGATCACAAACCTCATCAACCGGTTTTACGACATTGCCGACGGCAAGATCCGCTACGACGGCATCAACGTCAACAAGATCGCCAAGCCCGATCTGCGGCATTCCCTCGGGATCGTGCTTCAGGAGACCAATCTGTTCACCGGCACGGTCATGGATAACATTCGCTACGGCAAACTGGATGCCACCGACGAAGAGTGCATCCGGGCCGCCAAACTCGCCAATGCGGACGATTTTATAACCCGTCTGCCCGACGGCTACAACACCATGCTGACGGCAAACGGCGG
>ENA-ORRA01002343-ORRA01002343.1-human-gut-metagenome-genome-assembly--contig:-NODE-2343-length-10497-cov-5.519153_pt1 | contig 10497 bp, 12 predicted proteins | sample MGYA00242169_ERZ509122 | MGnify/ENA primary metagenome ERZ509122 (study PRJEB26280, sample SAMEA2338650) | human gut metagenome | biome: human gut; feature: human-associated habitat; material: faeces...
ACCCCGAATGGACAGAGTATTTTGAAAAGCGCAAGACTTACAAGATGCTACAGTCGCTCAACGGCAGAAAATCATTGCTGTACATGTGGGAAAGACAGGACCATTTATGTCCCGTATGTGGTAAACCCATAGACAAGGAACATCCTTGGGGAACTTCCCAACAAATAGTCAACGGCAAGAAAGTAAATAATCTGCTACATGACAGTTGTAGAAGAAAAGTCATTCAAACTAATAAGATGTAACTATGAGCTGGTTTCTATTAAATAGAAATTTAACACTGCTTGAGCCGTATGATTGGAAACTTTCACGTACGGTTCTGAGGGGGGAAAGGGGCAGTAATGCCTCTGACCTACCCGGCAAGGCCATCGCCTCGGCGAACATGGCCTCCTACATCAAGTACCTCTATAAGACGGTTCGTAAGTTCTACGGCGAGGCCGTCGTGGTGACGCAGGAGGTGGACGACATCATCGCTTCGCCGATCGTTAAGGAGAGTATCATCAACAATTCGGACTGTAAAATCCTGCTCGACCAGCGCAAGTACATGAATAAGTTTGACCAGATTCAAGCGTTGCTCGGACTGACGGACAAGGAGAAAGGACAGATTCTTTCCATCAATCAGGCGAACGACCCGTCGAGGCTCTACAAAGAGGTCTGGATCGGATTGGGCGGCACGCAGTCGGCGGTCTATGCCACCGAAGTAAGTGTCGAAGAATATCTCGCATTCACGACCGAGGAGACCGAAAAAATGGAGGTGTACGCCCTTGCCGAAAAGCTGGGCGGCGACATCGAGGCGGCGATCCGGCAGCTTGCCGAACGTCGTAGGAATAAGAAGTAATAACCCTAAAAACAAGCAATTTATGAATATAAGTAAAAAGAAATGGCTCACGTTGAGCAGTTGCATGGTCTCCCTTGCGGCTTTGATGCTGCAAGCCTGCACCGAAGCGAAGGAAACGGACTGTGACAAGCTGTGCGGAAATTGGGTCAGCGTGGGCAGGAAGCCCGATGTGCTGATCTACCGCGAGGGCGACACCTACAAGGTTACGGTGTTCAAACGCGGCGGCCTTTCACATCGTCTGAAACCCGAAACATACCTGCTGCGCGAGGAGGAAGGCAACCTTTTCATCAACACGGGTTATCGCATCGACATCGCCTACAACGAGGCGGCGGACGTGCTGACCTTCTCCCCGCACGGCGATTACGTCCGAAAGGACATGGATATGAAACAAGAATAGAAACCGCTAAATCCACAGTAAAATAATGAGAACAAGAATCATTTTGCTTTTCAGTGCGTGCCTGCTCCTTGCGGGTACGGCGCGGGCACAATGGGTCGTTAGCGATCCGGGCAACCTCGTGCAAGGCATCATCAATGCCTCGAAGAATATCATCCACACCTCGAAAACGGCGACCAACATGGTGTCGAATTTTCAGGAGACGGTAAAAATCTACGAACAGGGCAAGAAGTATTACGATGCCCTCAAGTCGGTGAACAACCTTGTCAGAGATGCCGTCAAGGTCAGGAACACGATTCTGATGATCGGTGAAATCTCGGACATCTACGTTACGAATTTCCAGCTTATGCTGCGCGACGAAAACTACACCGCCGAGGAACTCTCGGCCATCGCGTTCGGCTACACGAAGCTTTTGGAGGAGAGCAACGACGTCCTTAAAGAGATGAAAGACGTGGTGAACATCACGACGCTTTCGATGACCGACAAGGAGCGTATGGACGTGGTGGACAGGTGCTACAACCGGGTGCGGCGATACCGCAATCTGGTGATGTACTACACCAACAAGAACATTTCGGTAAGCTACCTGCGCTCGCGCAAGAAGAACGACATGGACAGGGTGCTGGCTCTTTACGGCAGCCGCAACGAACGCTATTGGTAACCTTAACTCCATCCGCTTATGATGTTAATGACAATAGAGTTCGACAACCTGCATACTATCCTGCGCTCGCTTTATTCCGAGATGATGCCGCTCTGTTCCAACATGGCGGGGGTGGCCAAAGGCATTGCGGGATTGGGTGCGCTGTTCTACGTGGCCGTGCGCGTGTGGCAGTCGCTCGCCCGTGCAGAAGCCATCGACGTGTACCCCTTGCTGCGGCCTTTCGCCGTCGGCTTCTGCATCATGTTCTTTCCGACCATCGTTCTCGGCACGATCAACGGGGTGTTAAGCCCCGTCGTGCAGGGTACGAACCGGATGCTCGAATCGCAGACACTCGACATGAACAAGTACCGCGAGCAGAAGGACAAGCTCGAATACGAGGCGATGATGCGCAACCCCGAAACGGCCTACCTCGTCTCGAACGAGGAGTTCGACCGGCAGCTCGAAGAGCTGGGCTGGTCGCCGGGCGATATGATCACGATGGCCGGAATGTATATCGAGCGCGGTGCTTACAACATGAAGAAAGGTATCCGCGACTTCTTCCGCGAGGTGCTGGAGCTGCTCTTTGCCGCTGCGGCCTTGCTGATTGACACGCTGCGGACGTTCTTCCTGATCGTCCTGTCGATTCTCGGCCCGATAGCGTTCGCTATCTCCGTCTGGGACGGCTTTCACTCCACGCTTACGCAATGGCTCTGCCGCTATGTTCAGATTTACCTGTGGCTGCCCGTCGCCGACCTGTTCAGTACCGTACTGGCGAAGATTCAGGTGTTGATGCTTCAAAACGACATCTCGGAGTTGCAGAACAACCCGAACTTTTCGCTCGAAGCCTCCAACGGTGTCTATATCTTGTTTCTTATCATCGGCATTATCGGGTATTTCACGATTCCGACCGTTGCCGGATGGATCATTCAGGCCGGAGGTTCGGGAAGCTACGGACGTGCCGTAACGCAGCTCGCGGGTAAGGGTGCGGCATTTGCCGGAGGTGTGGCCGGAGCCGCCGTCGGTAACGTAGCCGGACATTCGGGCAGGCTGATGGGACGCGCGGGCAAGGCCGCGTGGAACCATACCACCGGAAAATTATTCAAACGAAAATAATCGAACAATATGGAATTTAAGTCATTGAAAAATATCGAGACATCGTTCAGGCAGATACGCCTGTTCGGTATCGTCTTCATCGCGCTGTGCGCTCTGGTGGCGGTGTTCTCCGTTGGGAGTGCCTACCGTTTCGCCGAGCGGCAGCGGGAGAAGATCTATGTGCTCGATGGCGGCAAGTCGCTGATGCTCGCCCTCTCGCAAGACCTCGCGCAGAACCGACCCGCCGAAGCACGCGAACACGTGCGCCGCTTTCACGAGCTGTTCTTTACCCTCTCGCCGGAAAAGAGCGCGATCGAGCACAATATCAAACGTGCCTTGCTGCTCTCGGACAGGAGTGCCTACAACTATTACACGGATTTCTCCGAGAAAGGCTATTACAACCGTATCATTGCGGGCAACATCAATCAAGTGTTGCAGGTCGATTCGGTGGTCTGCAACTTCGACCGCTACCCCTACGAGGTCAATACCTACGCGCGTCAGATGATTATCCGCGAGAGCAACGTGACGGAGCGCAGCCTCGTAACGCGCTGCCGTCTGTTGAATGCCTCGCGTTCGGATGATAACCCGAACGGATTTACCATCGAGGGCTTCACGATTCTGGAAAACCGCGACCTGCAAACATTGGAGAGATAAGCCCATGAGAAAGTTAATCGAACGTCTCGGCAAGTGGACGGACAATCAGGACGAGCGGTTGCGGGCATGGCTCGAAGCACTCCCGCAGCGGACGAAACTTCTCGTCGTGCTCGTCATTTTCGGCCTGTTTGCCCTCTGCGCCCTCTTCACTTTCGGGACGGCTCTTTACGAGATAGGCCGGGAAAGCGGGCGGCAGATAGAGATCGAACATATCAGACAGTTAGACCTGCGGCAACGGCAGGACAGTATCAATTTTTTCAAATATTATGATTATGGAACAGAAAGAACAGAACAAGAATCCTACGGCCTCCTCCAAGGAGGAGAAGCCTAAAACACCGCTCACGGAGGAGCAGTGGCAGAAGCGTCGCAAGATGCTCGTGTACCCGCTTATGGGATTGCTTTTCGCAGGCTCCATGTGGCTGATCTTCGCGCCCTCCGGAAAAGAGAAGGCCGAAGCGACGCAGGGAACGGGATTCAATACCGAGATGCCTCTGCCGACACAGCCGGGGATCATCGCCGACAAGCGAACGGCCTACGAGCAGGCACGGATGGAGGAGAAGCAGAAGGAGCGGCGGGCGCAGATGCACGACCTCGCCGACCTGTTCGCGGACAAGGAGCAGAAGCAGCAGACAGAAACGGAGGATTTCGACCTGCTCAACCCCGAGGCGGGAGCGCGGCCCGCACCCTCCTACGGGGGTGGCGGTACGCATTCCAAGCAGACGATACGCTCGTCTGCGGCCGCTTACGAGGACATCAACCGCACGCTCGGCAATTTCTACGAGCAGCCTGCCGAAGACCCGGAAAAGGAGGAGATGCGCGAGCGTATCGAAAAATTGGAAGCGATGTTGGAGCGGCAGGCAGGGCCGGAAGGCTCGACGCTCGACGACCAGGTCGCCCTGCTGGAAAAATCCTACGAGCTGGCGGCGAAATATATGCCTGCCGGACAAGGGGGCGCGTCGCAGACGGCGGCAACCGGAAAGCCGGAGCGGGAACCCTCGCGGGACGGCAAGGTCGTCGCCGTACCCGTCAATCAGGTCGCGGTGAATGTGGTGTCCGCCCTCGCGCAGCCGATGGACGGTGCGGAGTTCACGCGCACCCACGCCGCTGAGCGCAACTACGGTTTCAATACGGCGGTCGGAAACACGGGTGCCGTTGAAAAGAACACCATCGCCGCGTGCGTACACGGCAACCAGACCGTAACCGACGGGCAAAGTGTCCGCCTGCGGCTGCTGGAGGCGACGGACGTGGGCGGGGTGCGCATCCTGCGCAACACCCTCGTCGTGGGCACGGCACGGGTACAGGGCGAACGCCTCGGCGTGGAAATCACCTCGCTGGAATATCGCGGCTCGATCATTCCGGTCGAACTCTCCGTGTTCGACAGCGACGGGCAGGAAGGCATATTTATCCCGAACTCGTTGGAGGTCAGTGCGGTCAAGGAGATTGCCGCCAACATGGGGTCGTCGCTCGGTTCGAGCATCAACATCTCCACCGACGCGGGGGCGCAGCTCGCCTCCGATCTCGGGAAAGGCGTCATACAGGGGACGAGCCAGTATATCGCCCAGAAGATGCGCACCGTAAAGGTGCATTTGAAAGCCGGGTATAAAGTCATGCTTTATCAGCCGGAGAATTAAAAAGATGAGAATAATCAGCAAGTAACCAATTGTTTAATCGGGGTTCTTAACCCCGCCACTAAATCCACAGTAAAAATGAAAAAGATTTTTGTAATGATGTTTGCCCTTTTGACGGGCATCGGTGCGGCCAGCGCACAGGAACAGGTAACGACGGAGACCGGCACAGCGAAAGAGGAGAAACAGGAAAATCCCGTCTTGCAGAAAGAGGTCTATCCGCGGCAGGAGGAGGACGGCGACCTCTATCACGGCCTGACGAAAAAGATCACGTTCGACCGCATGATTCCCCCGCACGGGTTGGAAGTCACCTACGACAAGACCGTCCATGTCATTTTTCCGGCGGCGGTGCGCTACGTCGATCTCGGCTCGCCGAACCTGATCGCCGGTAAGGCTGACGGCGCGGAGAACGTGATCCGCGTGAAGGCTACCGTGCGCGATTTCCGCGCGGAAACCAACATGTCGGTCATCACCGAGGACGGGTCGTTCTACACGTTCAACGTGAAATACGCCGACGAACCGCTGCTGCTGAACGTCGAGATGTGCGACTTCATCCATGACGGCAGCGCCGTGAACCGCCCGAACAACGCGATGGAAATATACCTTACGGAGCTGGGAAGCGAATCGCCGCTTCTGGTGCGTCTTATCATGCAGTCCATCCATAAGCAGGACAAGCGCGAGGTGAAGCATATCGGCTGCAAGCGTTTCGGCATCCAGTATCTTCTGAAAGGTATCTACACGCACAACGGCCTGCTCTATTTCCACACGCAGATCAAGAACACCTCCAACGTGCCATTCGACGTGGATTTCATCACGTTCAAGATCGTCGATAAGAAAGTGGCCAAGCGCACGGCCATACAGGAGCAGGTCATTTTTCCGCTGCGTGCCTACAACTACGCCACGCGCGTGGCCGGAAAGAGGGACGAGCGCACCGTCTTCACGATGGCGAAGTTTACCATTCCCGACGACAAGTGTCTCGTCGTGGAGCTGAACGAGAAGAACGGAGGACGCCATCAGTCGTTTACCGTAGAGAATGAAGACCTCGTGCGGGCTAATGTCATCGACGAACTCAAAGTGAAATAAGCCATGAAGCGGTTTCTATTGCTACTTGTCGCGTCGCTTGCCCTCTGTGTGGGGCAAGCTGATGCGCAACGATGCCTCCCCAAGATGCGGGGCATCGAGCTGAAGGCGGGCATGGCCGACGGCTTCTATTCGCACGCGAGCCGTGCCGAAACGGGTTATTATTTCGGTGCCGCGCTTGCGACCTACACCAAAGGCAGTAACAAGTGGGTGTTCGGCGGCGAATACCTGCAACGCTACAACCCTTATAAGGATAGCCGCATACCGACGGCGCAGTTCACGGCAGAGGGAGGATTTTATTACAATTTCCTTTCCGACGCCCGCAAGATATTCTTCTTCTACGTCGGCGGCTCGGCGCTCGCGGGCTACGAGACCGTGAACTGGGGCGACAAAACCCTGTTTGACGGGGCGAGGCTCACAAATAAGGATGCCTTCATCTACGGCGGCGCGGTGTCGCTCGAAATGGAAGCCTACCTCGCAGACCGCATCGCCCTTACGGTAAACGTCCGCGAACGCTGCCTGTGGGGCGGCTCCACGGGGCATTTCCACACGCAGTACGGCATCGGTGTAAAGTTCATCATCGACTGACACGAACATTTTTATCAAACCGCTACGCAAGTAGCATAAAACCAATTTATTGTATGAAAAACTTATTTTTGGCGGCTGCGATCGCCCTGGGACTTCTCGTCTCGTGCAACAAGGAAGGCAACGAAATTTACGAAACCTCGAAAGGTGCGGTAGCCACCGTGTCGTTCACCGACGAGGAACCTGCGACCCGTGCGTTCTTCGGCTCTACGGCTGCGGCCGAGACGTGGGAAAAGACGCTCAACACGGTTACGATATTCGTCATCGATCCATCGGGCGACCTGCTGGTCAAGCGTTCGTTCTCGGCGGCCGAACTGTCGGCCAAGAAGGCGATCTTCGCCCTGCCCGATGCCGTGCCGGGTACGGTCTGCGAGTTCTACGCCGTGGCGAACCTTGATGTAGCGGACGTCGGCGACAAAACGACGCTCATGGCGCTGCTGGAACGCGATGCAGCCTCGTACAACGGCACGTTCGCCGAGGTGTCCGCGAAAGCCAAGCGCACCGGCGGCTTCGTGATGTCGGGCTCCGCCTCAAAAGCCGTCGCGGCCGCAGGTTCCTCGACTGATGTGGCCATCACGCTCAAACGCACCGTGGCGAAAGTAGCCATTCAGGTTACGCCCTCGCCACAGTTCGGGTCGCTCTATCAGGGAGCCGTGCGGATCAACAGCATCACGCTCTCCAATGGCGCGACGCAGACCCCCGTGTTCCCGACAAAGACCGATCCGAGAGCCTTCAATTTCTCGACGACGCAGGCTTCGGACGCAGCATCGGGCAAGTATCGCAATCTCTTCTATCTGTACGAAAGTCCCGCCCGCAACGTCGGCAGCCGCGTGAAGGCGACCATCGATGCGACCTATGACATGGACGGCGACTTCTCGACTGTAGCAGGTCAGTCGTCGATGACCTACGAGGTGGAGCTCGACGGCGCGTCGGGCGGTGAGATTCGCCGCAACGGCTACTACCGCGTGGACATCACGATCAACGGCCTGTCGGGCCACGACGCCTCGCTGACCGTCACGCCTGCCGAATGGGAATCACCCGTGACGCAGACGGTCGAGTTGGGAGCTTAAACCATAAGTCGAATCCGTTTCCGCTCCGGCTCCGTGTCGGGGCGGAAACTTTTAATCCGAATATTCATTATGAAAAAAGTCTTATTGTTTATCATACCGCTGCTTGCAATGATGAGTAGTTGTATCAAAGATGATGAAATGGGGGAATGCCCGTCCTGCAAGGATAAGGTGCGCTTCTCGCTGCAAGTATGCGAGGAGGGCGTGCAGTACGTTACCCGTGCGACGGACGAGCGAACGGTGCGCGACGTCAATCTTTTCCTCTACGACCCGCGCGGCGTGCTGCCCGACCGGCATTTCTACGTCGAGGGCGGCACGGTGGAGTGCTCCGTGCTGCCCGGCCGCTATGAAGCCTACGCCGTCGTGAATCTCCATAGAGACATGGGTACGAGAACCCGCGAACGGTTGCTGGAGGCCAAGATCTCCGCTGCGACGTCGTATGAAACGCTGCCCATGTCGGGGCACACGATGCTCACGGTCGAAGACCGAATGCCAGATCCCATCATTACCGTGCGGCGTGCCGTCGCCAAAGTGGTCTGCAACATTGTCATCGATTCGTCTGTTGTCTACACGCTGAAACTGCAATCCGTGCAGCTGATAAATGCAGTATCTTCGACGAAGCTGTTTTCGGAGGAAGAAGCGGGCAATATGTTTATGTTAACTTCACCTTTGAAAATATCCTCCTTGGAGGGCCGCAAGGCAACCCGCACGTTCTACATGTTTGAAAACTGTCGGGGCGAAGTTCCCTCCATCACGACCCAGCAGCAGAAGTGCGCCGCGAACGCTCCGAACGGTGCGACCTACGTACGCATCAAAGCGCAACAGGACGGGCTGCAAATGACCTACGACGTCTATCTGGGCGAGAACAACACCTCGAACTTCGACGTGCGGCGCAATACCGTACAGACGCTCGACATTCGCATCAAAGGGAATAACGAAGTCGATGCACGCATCCACTCTTTCGAGGTGAAGATCTCCGACGACCTGCCCGATGCAGAGTTCGGACGCACGTCGGATCGTTGTATCTACGCCACCGGCAAGCGGCTGTCGATTGCCGTCATGGATCGGGAGAAGGCGGGCGACCTCTCGGCTAAGATACGCCTCGTTGCGGGTGCGAGCGGAGCGTTGCAGGTCGGCGGACACAGCGTCGCGTCCGACATCACCGTTCCGCTCGGCGGTTCGTCGGATGTGTACGAAATACCGATCGCCTATGATCCCGGAACGGTATATACGACGGAGAACTCCCGTTTGATTTACGAGGTCACGGTGAGCAACACGGACGGATACAGCTACACCAAGACCTTCACGCGGGATTTCTACAACATGCTGACGGTCTATACCTACTGGTCGGGGCGCGACAACACGGCCGGACGATTGGAGGACGTTACGGCCGTCGGCGAGATCAAGACGTGGACGGGCCCTGCGTTCTACACGCGCCTTCTGTCGCTAGAAGACGGCCCGACGATGCCCGTCGTCGCCAACGACGGCTTCGCCTTCAAAGGGTGGTATGCCGACAGCGGCCTGACGCGAAAGGTCTCGGACGCCAATCCCTACCAGCACCCGATGACTTCGTACTACGATACGCTCTATACCGAGTTCGTCAAGGAGTGGGTCTATATCTACACCAAACTCGACGAAGTGCTTCTCGTCAGCGATACGGGATTCAGAATCGACCGAGCCAAGCAGGCATTCATCGTGGCGCCCGGAAGCCGCTGCTCCATATCGGGAAAGATAGGGCTGCTGGTCACGACATGGTGGGACAATCCGGAAAGTTCGCTTGTACGCCGTGTCGTATCGACCAAGAACCCGTATGACTTTACCGCCACCGCCAATCGGACGCTTATCCCGGGATACGATGCCGTCTCGAAAGACGAGATGAAGAACAACCGAACTACAACCTCCACCGATTGAACGAACCGATGATGAGAAAGCTGTTAATCCTGCTGCTGTGCGTCCTTGCGGCGCACACGGCATCGGCCCAATACTCCGCCGTGCGCGTCAATGCGCTGGGCTGGGCGACAGGAACACTCAATGCGGGCGTCGATGTCGCCGTGACGCAGAAGTGGTCGGTGGAGTTGTCGGGCTATTGGAATCCTATTTCTACGGAGAGACTGCGAGCCAACGTCCTCGCGGCGACCATCGGCGTGCGCCGCTGGCGCTTCGAGCCGCACGTGGGGCTGTTTTGGGGCCTGCACTCGACCCTCGCCAAGTACAAGGTCGGCAACAGCCGCACCCGCTACAACGGCTGGACGACGGGCATAGGTTCCTCGGTCGGCTACTCGTGGATGCTGGCCAAGCGGTGGAACCTGACCCTCGAAGGCGGCGTAGGCATCTACTACATGGACGACCTGCGCTGGCATCCCGACCCGTCGCCCTACGAAGTGATCCGCTACGAACATTGCCGCCGCGTCGTCCTCGCGCCCTCGAAGATTGAGGTAGCCTTTTCCTACTTGTTCTAAACCCCGACGACGATGAAAGCAATGATGAAACATACCTCCGTCGGCCTGCTGGCCGTGCTGCTGGCAGGC
>ENA-ORRA01002346-ORRA01002346.1-human-gut-metagenome-genome-assembly--contig:-NODE-2346-length-10493-cov-2.565051_pt1 | contig 10493 bp, 8 predicted proteins | sample MGYA00242169_ERZ509122 | MGnify/ENA primary metagenome ERZ509122 (study PRJEB26280, sample SAMEA2338650) | human gut metagenome | biome: human gut; feature: human-associated habitat; material: faeces...
ATTGAGCGCGACGCGTGGGCGGCACAGGTGAGTCAACTTTCGCTACCAAAACTGGTCGAACAGGTGGCCTTAAATGCCTGGAAAGAGGAGAGCGACAACGCAGTATGTCTGCATTTGCGCTCCTCTCAGCGGCATTTGAACAACCGCGGTGCACAGCAAAAACTGGCTGAAGCGTTGAGCACGTTAAAAGGTTCAACGGTTGAACTGACTATCGTTGAAGATGATAATCCCGCGGTGCGTACGCCGCTGGAGTGGCGTCAGGCGATATACGAAGAAAAACTTGCGCAGGCGCGCGAGTCCATTATTGCGGATAATAATATTCAGACCCTGCGTCGGTTCTTCGATGCGGAGCTGGATGAAGAAAGTATCCGCCCCATTTGATCGTAAGCACAGCTTACGTTCGTCATCCTTAACGTGATTGAGAGAGAAACCTATGTTTGGTAAAGGCGGTCTGGGTAACCTGATGAAGCAAGCCCAGCAGATGCAAGAAAAAATGCAGAAAATGCAGGAAGAGATCGCGCAGCTGGAAGTCACCGGCGAATCTGGCGCAGGTCTGGTAAAAGTGACCATCAACGGTGCACACAACTGCCGTCGCGTAGAGATCGACCCGAGCCTGCTGGAAGACGACAAAGAGATGCTGGAAGACCTGGTGGCTGCAGCATTCAACGACGCAGCACGTCGTATTGAAGAAACGCAGAAAGAAAAAATGGCCTCTGTATCCTCCGGAATGCAGCTGCCGCCTGGCTTTAAGATGCCGTTCTGATGCAAACCAGCCCGCTGTTAACACAGCTTATGGAAGCACTGCGCTGTCTGCCGGGCGTTGGCCCGAAGTCGGCGCAGCGTATGGCGTTCACGCTGCTTCAGCGCGATCGTAGCGGCGGGATGCGTCTGGCGCAGGCGCTCACCCGGGCGATGTCGGAAATCGGCCACTGCGCCGATTGCCGCACTTTCACCGAACAGGAAGTCTGTAACATCTGTTCGAATCCGCGTCGTCAGGAAAACGGTCAAATCTGTGTGGTGGAGAGTCCGGCGGACATCTACGCCATTGAGCAGACGGGGCAGTTTTCAGGCCGTTATTTTGTGTTGATGGGGCACCTGTCACCGCTGGACGGCATCGGTCCGGATGATATCGGCCTTGATCGTCTGGAACAGCGTCTGGCAGAGGAAAAAATCACTGAAGTGATCCTCGCCACCAATCCCACGGTTGAAGGTGAAGCTACCGCTAACTACATTGCCGAGCTTTGCGCGCAATATGACGTGGAAGCCAGCCGAATCGCTCATGGCGTACCGGTTGGCGGCGAACTGGAAATGGTCGATGGCACCACGCTGTCACACTCCCTTGCCGGGCGTCATAAGATTCGTTTTTAAGCAAACGAGAGCAGGATCACCTGCTCTCGCTTGAAATTATTCTCCCTTGTCCCCATCTCTCCCTCATCCTGTTTTTAACCTTAAAATGGCATTATTGAGGTAGACCTACATGAAAGGACAAGAAACTCGTGGTTTTCAGTCAGAAGTGAAACAGCTTCTGCACCTGATGATCCATTCTCTCTATTCCAATAAAGAAATCTTCCTGCGTGAGCTTATCTCTAACGCCTCCGATGCGGCGGACAAGCTGCGTTTCCGTGCGCTATCTAACCCGGACCTGTACGAAGGTGATGGCGAACTGCGCGTTCGTGTCTCTTTCGATAAAGACAAGCGCACGCTGACCATCTCCGATAACGGCGTGGGGATGACCCGCGACGAAGTGATTGACCATCTGGGGACTATCGCTAAATCCGGTACCAAATCATTCCTCGAATCCCTGGGTTCTGACCAGGCGAAAGACAGCCAGCTGATCGGTCAGTTTGGTGTTGGTTTCTACTCTGCGTTTATCGTGGCCGACAAAGTGACCGTGCGTACTCGCGCGGCAGGCGAAAAACCAGAAAACGGCGTCTTCTGGGAATCGGCTGGCGAAGGTGAATATACCGTTGCCGACATCACCAAAGAAGATCGTGGTACTGAAATCACCCTGCATCTGCGTGAAGGCGAAGACGAGTTCCTCGATGACTGGCGCGTGCGTTCCATCATCAGCAAATACTCCGACCATATCGCGCTGCCGGTAGAGATCGAAAAACGCGAAGAGAAAGACGGCGAAACCGTTATCTCCTGGGAGAAAATCAACAAAGCGCAGGCGCTGTGGACTCGTAACAAGTCGGAAATCACCGATGAAGAGTACAAAGAGTTCTACAAACACATCGCCCACGACTTTAATGATCCGCTGACCTGGAGCCACAACCGCGTTGAAGGTAAGCAGGAGTACACCAGCCTGCTGTACATCCCGTCCCAGGCTCCGTGGGATATGTGGAACCGTGATCATAAACACGGCCTGAAACTGTACGTCCAGCGTGTGTTCATCATGGACGACGCAGAACAGTTCATGCCGAACTATCTGCGCTTCGTGCGTGGTCTGATTGACTCCAGCGATCTGCCGCTGAACGTTTCCCGTGAAATCCTCCAGGACAGCACGGTAACGCGTAACCTGCGCAATGCGCTGACCAAGCGTGTGCTGCAAATGCTGGAAAAACTGGCGAAAGACGACGCGGAAAAATACCAGACCTTCTGGCAACAGTTTGGCCTGGTACTGAAAGAAGGTCCGGCGGAAGATTTCGCTAACCAGGAAGCGATCGCCAAACTGCTGCGTTTTGCTTCTACTTATACCGATTCTTCTGCGCAGACCGTGTCTCTGGAAGACTACGTTTCCCGCATGAAAGAAGGGCAGGAGAAAATCTACTACATCACTGCAGACAGCTATGCGGCAGCGAAGAGCAGCCCACACCTGGAACTGCTGCGTAAGAAAGGCATCGAAGTTCTGCTGCTTTCCGACCGCATCGATGAGTGGATGATGAACTATCTGACTGAGTTCGACGGTAAACCGTTCCAGTCGGTGTCTAAAGTTGACGAGTCGCTGGAAAAACTGGCTGACGAAGTTGATGAGAGCGCGAAAGAAGCGGAGAAAGCACTGACTCCGTTCATCGACCGTGTGAAAGCCCTGCTCGGCGAGCGCGTGAAAGATGTCCGTCTGACTCACCGTCTGACCGATACGCCAGCGATCGTTTCGACCGACGCGGACGAAATGAGCACTCAGATGGCGAAACTGTTCGCTGCGGCGGGCCAGAAAGTGCCAGAAGTGAAATACATCTTCGAACTGAACCCGGATCACGTACTGGTGAAACGTGCGGCAGATACTGAAGATGAAGCGAAGTTCAGCGAGTGGGTAGAACTGCTGCTGGATCAGGCGCTGCTGGCAGAACGCGGCACGCTGGAAGATCCGAACCTGTTTATTCGTCGTATGAACCAGCTGCTGGTTTCCTGATGTCATGCCGGATGACCTTTGTGTCATCCGGCATTTTTCTTTTCATCATCTGCACTTTCCGCAAATTATCTCGCCATTAACCGTTTCAGCCTCAGGTGCCTTTCTTGAGGCAATCGCCTGTTGGTGGTATCGTTTATCGCTTTTTCAAAAAATTCGACACATTTTAAGGGGATTTTCGCAATGCGTATCATTCTGCTTGGCGCTCCGGGCGCGGGGAAAGGGACTCAGGCTCAGTTCATCATGGAGAAATATGGTATTCCGCAAATCTCCACTGGCGATATGCTGCGTGCTGCGGTCAAATCTGGCTCCGAGCTGGGTAAACAAGCAAAAGACATTATGGATGCTGGCAAACTGGTCACCGACGAACTGGTGATCGCGCTGGTTAAAGAGCGCATTGCTCAGGAAGACTGCCGTAATGGTTTCCTGTTGGACGGCTTCCCGCGTACCATTCCGCAGGCAGACGCGATGAAAGAAGCGGGCATCAATGTTGATTACGTTCTGGAATTCGACGTACCGGACGAACTGATTGTTGATCGTATCGTAGGCCGCCGCGTTCATGCGCCGTCTGGTCGTGTTTATCACGTTAAATTCAATCCGCCGAAAGTAGAAGGCAAAGACGACGTTACCGGTGAAGAACTGACTACCCGTAAAGACGATCAGGAAGAAACCGTGCGTAAACGTCTGGTTGAATACCATCAGATGACTGCACCGCTGATCGGCTACTACTCCAAAGAAGCGGAAGCGGGTAACACCAAATACGCGAAAGTTGACGGCACCAAGCCGGTTGCTGAAGTTCGCGCTGATCTGGAAAAAATCCTCGGCTAATTCGAAAGCGCGCACGGACAGTCCCCTCGCCCCCTCGGGGAGAGGGTTAGGGTGAGGGGAACAGGCCCGCACAAGCAAACTTATCAGCAATCTCAGGCCGGATATTCATTCGGCCTTTTACAAAAACCTCAATCTGCGCTATTCCTTTTTCTGATTTGACCTCTCACAGCAATTAGTTCTTCTTCCTCACTTTTCCGCTACAATTATCAACAAGTTGAATCGATAAGAGGCGGTAATGCGTCAGACTAAAACCGGTATCCTGCTGGCAAACCTGGGTACGCCCGATGCCCCCACACCTGAAGCGGTAAAACGCTATCTGAAACAATTTTTAAGCGACAGACGCGTGGTTGATACCTCACGGTTGTTATGGTGGCCGTTGCTGCGCGGCGTGATTTTGCCGCTGCGCTCGCCGCGTGTGGCGAAGCTGTACGCCTCGGTCTGGATGGAAGACGGCTCGCCGCTGATGGTTTACAGCCGCCAGCAACAGCAGGCGTTGGCACAACGTTTACCGGATACGCCCGTAGCGCTGGGCATGAGCTACGGCTCGCCATCACTGGAAAGCGCCGTCGATGAACTCCTGGCAGAGCATGTAGATCATATTGTGGTGCTGCCGCTTTATCCGCAATTCTCCTGTTCTACGGTCGGTGCGGTATGGGATGAACTGGCACGCATTCTGGCGCGCAAACGTAGCATTCCGGGGATATCGTTTATTCGTGATTACGCCGATAACCACGATTACATTAATGCACTGGCGAACAGCGTACGCGCTTCTTTTGCCAAACATGGCGAACCGGATCTGCTGCTGCTCTCTTATCATGGCATTCCCCAGCGTTATGCAGATGAAGGCGATGATTACCCGCAACGTTGCCGCACAACGACTCGCGAACTGGCTTCCGCACTGGGGATGGCACCGGAAAAAGTGATGATGACCTTTCAGTCGCGCTTTGGCCGGGAACCCTGGCTGATGCCTTATACCGACGAAACGCTGAAAATGCTCGGAGAAAAAGGCGTAGGTCATATACAGGTGATGTGCCCGGGCTTTGCTGCGGATTGTCTGGAGACGCTGGAAGAGATTGCCGAGCAAAACCGTGAGGTCTTCCTCGGTGCCGGCGGGAAAAAATATGAATATATTCCAGCGCTTAATGCCACGCCGGAACATATCGAAATGATGACTAATCTTGTTGCCGCGTATCGCTAAAGCTGAGCGGTAAAGAACTGAGCGCCGTCGCGAAGAGCCTCGTCGGCGGTTTTCATCATTCGTGAATAATGCAAAAAGGCATGCAGCGTACCTGGGTAGAGTTTGAACTCACAGGGCTGCTGATGCGCCGCTAACGTCTGGTAAAGCAGACGGCTGTCATCCAGCAGCGGATCGAACTCCGCCCCGGCAATAAAACAGGGCGGAACTTCGCGAGTGAGATCATTATTAAACAGACAGTAATACGGTGACTCGCGGTCCGCGTCGTTGCTTAAATACGCCTCTTCATACATCTGCAAATCCTGTTGCGTTAAGCCATCCCAGACACCGCCCAACAGACGACGAGTCACGGAATCCCGTAATCCGTAAAGCCCATACCACAGCAAAACACCCGCAATTTTACCGCAATCGATCTGTTTATCACGCAACCACAACGCACTGGCGAGCGCCAGCATGGCACCTGCGGAATCACCGGCAAAGCCAATGCGGGACATATTGATTTGATAATCCTCCGCCTGCTGGTGGAAATAACAACAAGCAGCCACAATTTCCTCTATCGCTTGCGGAAAACGCGCTTCAGGTGAAAGGGGGTAATCAATACCAATCACCGTACATTGGCTGTAGCTTGCCAGCAGGCGCATGATGCGATCGTGGGTATCGAGATTGCCGAGAATAAAACCGCCTCCATGCAAATAAAATAGCGTCGCCGGGCTATCTGGCTGCGGACAAAAGAGACGTGTTTCCACCTGCCCATATTTTGTTGGAACCATGTAAGCTCTGGTTGCCATTTCTGGAGCGCCCGCATTCCAGAATCGGCGCTCAAGCGTGTAATACTGTCGTTGCTCAGCAATCGTTCCCGTTGCGGGCCAGGACGGTAAATCCGGCTGAAGAGTATTCACAACGGTCTTCATTTCAGCAGAAATAAGGTCCAGAACAGGTAGTTTGTTTTCCGGCTTCATACAAAAACTCCTTTCAAATTACGTCATTGTAAGGAACCACTGCCATGAAAATGCGATCCCGCCTGCTGATATTGAAACTGGCTGCGTCTCGCGCGCTCCCGTCAGATTGTGTTAACATTCGCCGCTCAGTTAACCACCCGTAAAAACAACCATGAAATTTCCCGGTAAACGTAAATCCAAACATTACTTCCCTGTAAATGCACGCGATCCGCTGCTTCAGCAATTCCAGCCAGAAAACGAAACCAGCGCCGCCTGGGTCGTAGGTATTGACCAGACGCTGGTCGATATTGAAGCGAAAGTGGATGATGAATTCATTGAGCGTTATGGATTAAGCGCCGGGCATTCACTGGTGATTGAGGATGATGTAGCCGAAGCGCTTTATCAGGAACTAAAACAGAAAAACCTGATTACCCATCAGTTTGCGGGTGGCACCATTGGTAACACCATGCATAACTACTCGGTGCTCGCGGACGACCGTTCGGTGCTGCTGGGCGTCATGTGCAGCAATATTGAAATTGGCAGCTATGCCTATCGTTACCTGTGTAACACCTCCAGCCGTACCGATCTTAACTATCTACAAGGCGTGGATGGCCCGATTGGTCGTTGCTTTACGCTGATTGGCGAGTCCGGGGAACGTACCTTTGCTATCAGCCCTGGCCACATGAACCAGCTGCGGGCTGAAAGTATTCCGGAAGATGTGATTGCCGGAGCCTCGGCTCTGGTTCTCACCTCTTATCTGGTGCGTTGCAAGCCGGGTGAACCCATGCCGGAAGCAACCATGAAAGCCATTGAGTACGCGAAGAAATATAACGTACCGGTGGTGCTGACGCTGGGAACTAAGTTTGTCATTGCCGAGAATCCGCAGTGGTGGCAGCAATTCCTCAAAGACCACGTCTCTATCCTTGCGATGAACGAAGATGAAGCCGAAGCGTTGACCGGAGAAAGCGATCCGTTGTTGGCATCTGACAAGGCGCTGGACTGGGTAGATCTGGTGCTGTGCACCGCCGGGCCAATCGGCTTGTATATGGCGGGCTTTACCGAAGACGAAGCGAAACGTAAACCCCAGCATCCGCTGCTGCCGGGCGCTATAGCGGAATTCAACCAGTATGAGTTTAGCCGCGCCATGCGCCACAAGGATTGCCAGAATCCGCTGCGTGTATATTCGCACATTGCGCCGTACATGGGCGGGCCGGAAAAAATCATGAACACTAATGGAGCGGGGGATGGCGCATTGGCAGCGTTGCTGCATGACATTACCGCCAACAGCTACCATCGTAGCAACGTACCAAACTCCAGCAAACATAAATTCACCTGGTTAACTTATTCATCGTTAGCGCAGGTGTGTAAATATGCTAACCGTGTGAGCTATCAGGTACTGAACCAGCATTCACCTCGTTTAACGCGCGGCTTGCCGGAGCGTGAAGACAGCCTGGAAGAGTCTTACTGGGATCGTTAAGTTATCGACCAGACCGGACGACGATGGCATCCGTAGGCCGGATAAGATGCGCTAGCATCGCATCCGGCAATAACGTCTTGTTTTACCCCGTCACCACCTCACCTGCCGGTGGCGTTTCCAGCAATTCCAGCATAGTACGGGCAATTTCACGTTCACCCATCACTACCTGATTCGCGCCACGTTCGGTGATATACGTCACTTCATCGTCATAATGGGCGCGGGCGATAATCTCAATATCCGGGTTTTTCGCGCGGGCAGACGCCACAATCTCACCCGCTTCATAACCGTTGGGGATCGTCAGGATCAGCCATTTTGCACATTCCAGATGCGCCAGTTGCATAATTTCTTCGTTCGCTGCATTGCCCAATACAGCGCGGACCCCACGCTCTCGCAGCTCATCAACACGGGTTCGTGACGTCTCAATCACCACCAGCGGAATATCAGAGGCGAGCAATTTCTCCCCCAGCAGGCTGCCTACACGACCCACCAATAGCGCATGGTTGCAAATATCCACTGGGATCTGTTTCTCTTCTTCGATTGCCTCTTCCAGCGTCTGCTCTTCCAGCGTTTCGGTCTTCGCCAGATATTTCTCCAGTAGTGCGAACAGTACCGGGTTGAGCATAATCGACAGGATCGCCCCTGCCAGTACCAGGTTTTGTCCGGCCTGCGGCAGTAAATTCAATGCCATTCCCAGTCCCGCCAGGATAAACGCGAACTCACCAATCTGCGCCAGGCTGGCGGCGATGGTTAATGCCGTACGTTGGGAGTGACCAAACAGTCGCACCAGGAAAAATGCGGCTAACGACTTACCAAACAGAATAATCGCCAGCGTCGCCAGCACTGCCAGCGGTTGCTGAATCAGAATTAACGGATCAAACAACATCCCGACGGAGACAAAAAACAGCACCGCAAACGCGTCGCGCAATGGCAGCGTATCGTGGGCGGCACGGTGACTCAGTTCAGACTCGTTCAGTACCATCCCGGCAAAGAACGCACCGAGTGCAAAGGAGACATCAAACAGCTCTACCGCACCAAAGGCAATCCCTAACGCCAGCGCCAGCACCGACAGGGTAAACAGCTCGCGAGAACCGGTTGCCGCGCTGCGTGCCATAATCCACGGCACCAGACGGCGACCTACCAGCATCATAATGGCGATAAATGCGATCACTTTGCCGATGGTGATCCCCATATCGACTGCAAGAGTGGCAAAGCCCACATCGCCCTGTTCCATCATTCCTGCCACTGCGGGCAGCAACACCAGCGTCAGAACCATTACCAGGTCTTCCACAATCAACCAACCGATGGCGATTTGCCCACGCTGACTGTCAATTAATTGCCGTTCTTCAAGTGCGCGCAGTAACACCACGGTACTGGCGGTGGAAAGACATAAACCGAACACGATACCGGTCATTAACGACCAGCCCAGCACGGCAGAGAGCGCCATACCCAGCAGCGTCGCCACGGCTATCTGGGCGATCGCACCGGGAATGGCGATGGCCTTTACCGCCATCAAATCCTTCAGCGAAAAGTGCAAACCGACGCCGAACATCAGCAAAATAACGCCCAGTTCAGCCAGTTCCGGCGCAAGCTTGGTATCGGCAACAAAGCCCGGAGTGAATGGTCCTGCCAGCACACCCGCTAACAGATATCCCACCAGAGGAGAAATACGTAGTTTATTGGCCAGCATGCCGAGGATAAAGGCGAGCACAAGGCCGCCAACAATGGTGGTGATAAGCGGGGTGGCGTGATGCATTCCGTCTCCTTTTCCTGGTGGTTATTGTCCATTTTTGGCCGGGGAAACCAAAATTACAGGTAATAGTTTATGACAATTTCATTGATGATGTTCATGAATAATTATTGAATTTTGCAGAAAAATGGAATTAGCTGCAAAAAAAGCACGGATCGGAAAACAGAAGGCGGTTTAACAGAGGAAAGGCTTATGGCGACTGTAAAACGATGCAGCCAAAGTTTGCCTTTGGCTGCAATGAAATCAGTCTTTATGCCGGTTATCAGGCAGGAATATGGTCAACATCCCCAATAGTGGCAGGAAAGCACAGATTTTATAGACTAACTCGATACTGGTGTGATCGGCGATAAGCCCCAGAACTGCCGCTCCCAGACCTCCCATACCAAAAGCAAAACCGAAAAAGAGTCCAGAAACCATACCGATACGTCCCGGAAGCAGCTCCTGAGCGTAAACCAGAATGGCAGAGAATGCCGAAGCGAGGATAAATCCAATAATCACCGTTAAAACCCCCGTCCAGTGCAGGCTGGCGTAGGGTAAAATCAGCGTAAACGGCGCAACGCCGAGGATAGAGCCCCAAATCACATATTTCCGCCCAATTTTATCCCCTACAGGCCCGCCGATCACCGTACCTGCCGCAACGGCAAACAGGAAGGCAAACAGATGAAGCTGAGCATTCTGGATAGATAATCCGAATTTTTGCATCAGATAAAAGGTGTAATAGCTGCTGATGCTCGCCATATAGAAATATTTCGAGAAAATGAGGATTAACAGAATGCTGACCGCCAGTACCACTTTGTTGCGCGGCAGTGGATTGATAATCGTCGCTTTGGGTTTTCCTTTATTCATTCGGTGCTGTGCCGAGTACCAACGGCTGATTTGCGCCAACACCACGATCGCCAGCAGTGCCGCAAGCACAAACCAGGCAACGTTGCCTTTGCCATAAGGCGCGATAATCACCG
>ENA-ORRA01002350-ORRA01002350.1-human-gut-metagenome-genome-assembly--contig:-NODE-2350-length-10478-cov-2.219419_pt1 | contig 10478 bp, 14 predicted proteins | sample MGYA00242169_ERZ509122 | MGnify/ENA primary metagenome ERZ509122 (study PRJEB26280, sample SAMEA2338650) | human gut metagenome | biome: human gut; feature: human-associated habitat; material: faeces...
CCCGCCGCTGGGCGACGTCGATTGTATTGGTGGTTTTTGTCGGTATATTGCTACTGATGGCGTTCGTGGTACTGCCTATCGCCTGGCAACAGGGCATCTACTTAATCCGCGATATGCCGGGGATGCTCAATAAGCTTTCTGACTTTGCCGCCACGTTGCCGCGCCGCTATCCGGCGTTAATGGATGCGGGCATTATTGATGCAATGGCCGAAAATATGCGCAGTCGGATGCTGACCATGGGCGATTCGGTGGTGAAAATTTCCCTCGCCTCGCTGGTCGGTTTGCTGACCATAGCCGTCTATCTGGTGCTGGTGCCATTGATGGTCTTCTTCCTGCTGAAAGACAAAGAGCAGATGCTGAACGCCGTTCGTCGGGTGCTGCCGCGCAACCGTGGACTGGCAGGACAGGTGTGGAAGGAGATGAATCAACAAATCACCAACTATATCCGCGGCAAAGTGCTGGAGATGATCGTGGTGGGGATCGCCACCTGGCTGGGGTTCTTGCTCTTTGGGCTGAACTATTCGCTGCTGCTGGCGGTGCTGGTCGGCTTCTCGGTACTTATTCCGTACATTGGCGCATTTGTGGTGACCATTCCGGTGGTTGGCGTGGCGCTATTCCAGTTTGGTGCAGGCACGGAATTCTGGAGCTGCTTCGCGGTGTATCTGATTATTCAGGCGCTGGACGGCAACCTGTTAGTACCGGTGTTGTTCTCCGAAGCGGTTAACCTGCATCCGCTGGTGATTATTTTATCGGTGGTGATCTTCGGTGGTTTGTGGGGATTCTGGGGCGTATTCTTCGCCATTCCATTGGCGACGCTGATCAAAGCCGTGATCCACGCCTGGCCCGATGGGCAAATAGCGCAAGAATAATCTTCAGCCCGACGAACTGTTTCGCCGGGCTGATTTTTCAGGATTCCTGACGTAAATAAATAGCCCGATAACACATACTCACCAGCACTGCACCGCCGATAATATTACCCAGCATCACCGGGAGCAGATTGGCGGTAATAAAATGGCTGACCGTCAGTGCAGGAAAATTGTCTGCGCTACTGTGCGCCAGTTGCCGAAGGGGCGTGGGGCAAAATGGCGAATGGCAATGGCGAACGGAATCACAAACAAATTGGCGATACAGTGCTCAAAGCCACTGGCGACAAACAGGGTGATGGGCAAAATCATAGCGACGATTTTGTCGCATAACGAACGCCCGCAATAACTCATCCACAGCGCCAGGCAAACCATCAGATTGCACATAATGCCGAGGCTGACAGATTCAGTAAATGTATGATGCATTTTGCCCTCGGCGCAGTGTAAAACCGCGACTCCCCACATCGCGTTTTCACTCATCACCAGCCCGGAAAACCAGATTAACAAACTGAAACAGGCAATACCTGCCAGATTACCGCAGGCCACCAGAAGTGCGTTAATCAGCCAAGTTCGCCAACTAATAACGCCCCGACTTTTTGCCATTACCGTCATTACCGACGAGGTGAACAGGTTGGTGCCGCAAACCGCCAGCAAAATAAAGCCAAGTGTAAAGCAAAGGCCGCCCACCAGATGGGTTAATGCCTGTGAAGACGGGGCATCGGCGATAACTGAAAGGTAAAAAGTAAATCCGATCGCCATAAACACGCCAGCGGACATCGCCATTAAAAAGACCGACACTTTACTGCGGGCAATTTTATGGGAGGCAATCCGTTCAGCGATTGCCGCTTTTCTGGCGCTCAACTGCAAGTCGAAAGAGAGTTTGTTTCTCATGCATACTCCTGCAAAAGCAGATTACAACACCTCGCGAACCGAGATTCCCAGACGCTGCATTCGTGACAGCAGCGTGGTGCGCTTCATCCCTAATCGTGTCGCCGCGCCACGGGGCCCGGCAACAATGCCATTGGTTTCTCGCAATACCTGAACAATGCGCTGACGTTCTTCTTCGTCATTCTCTGGCGTCGTCGGGTGCAGCAACTGCGCCATTGAACTGCGAAGCGCTGAATCTTCATTTAGCGTCGGCAGTAAACGGCTTTGTCGGACATTAAGATGTAAATTCAGACTGTTACCGCGAGTCAGCAGTACCGCTCGCTCAATCACGTTTTCCAGCTCGCGCACGTTGCCCGGCCAGTCCCACGACATCAACTGGCGTAGCGCCTCGGTCGGGATGGCGTCAATTGAACGATTCATATGGCGCGCCATTTTTTGCGTGAAATGCTTTGCTAAAAGAGGGATATCTTCCGGACGGTCGCGCAGCGGCGGCAATTCCAGTGGGAAGACATTCAGGCGATAAAAGAGATCGCTGCGAAACTGGCGATCTTCAACCATTTGCCACAAATCACGGTTGGTGGCGGCAATGACTCTGACATTTACCGGGATCGTTCTACTCCCGCCGAGACGCTCAATCTCCCGTTCCTGCAATACGCGCAGCAGTTTAGGCTGAAGTTCTAACGGCAGATCGCCAATTTCATCGAGAAACAACGTGCCGCCATCGGCAATTTCAAAACGACCACGATGGGTATTAATCGCACCAGTAAACGCCCCTTTGTCATGACCGAATAACTCACTTTCCAGAAGACTGGCGGGGATGGCAGCGCAGTTGATTTTGACCAGCGGCTTGTCGCGTCGCGGGCTAAGTTGATGGATCGCTCTGGCGATCACCTCTTTGCCGGTTCCGGTTTCACCGCAAATCAACACCGTACTGTCGCTCTTCGCCACAATATCTACCTGCTGGAGTAGGTCTTCCATTGCCTGGCTTTGATAGATAATGTCACCGACGCCCAGATTCGAAAGGAGCTGCTCGCTAAGCTGGTGGTTTTCTTGCTGCAAACTTTCCTGCAAATCGGTCATGCTACGCTAGGCATCGGCATTGCCAACGGCAATAGCGATGCGATCGGCTATGTGTTGTAGTAGCTGGCAGTTTTCCTCACTAAAGAGAGTGGAAGAGGTATGCGCCAGCAACAATGCACCCGGTGTATGGTTGCCAAAGGTAAGCGGTATAAGGAGCGCAGATTCGCAGCCGTTAGATGCAAGTAAGAGTAATAACGGGTCGCGTTGCCAGAGAAACAGATCATCTGCACGGTGCGTCAAGGTCGGTTGTCGGGTTTGTAGCGTTTGTGTCAGCAATACACTGTCGCCAGGCATATTGCGTGGCAGACACGCACAATGTGAGGCAGAAAGATCGCTGCACCACAGGCTGAACTTCTCGTTCTTTCGATGATCGCCCAGTACCATACTGACTGAAGCCAGACCGAAAAAATGATGGATCTCACGAGCGACGTCAGCGATCAGATCGTCGAGATCAAGATGTGACAGCACTGCATTAGTGATATCCACCAGTACCCGATGATGATCGCGATCTTTCTCCAGCAAACGCAGCGCCACCTGCTGTTCTTCATCATTGAGCCATGATTGCAGAACCGGGGTGATAATGCGTGCCAGCCAGTTAAACAGTGTGCAATCCTGGGGAGTAAAACGGCAGCCGTGGGTGCGAATAAAGCGTAGCTCCGCCATTCCACTACTGCCGAGAAGGACGGCGTGACGCGAATAATCGATCATCTCGCCCTGATACTCTGCTGTTGCCGTCACATCGCTGCCATCATCATGGTAGCGGTAATAGACGTTGCTTTTGAGAACATGCAGTTCAATAAGTTGTACCGGGCTGAACGGCGGCGGCAGCGGGATGAAGGCGCGTAATAAAGACGCCTTACCGTGTTTCTGTGCTAACCGCTCCGCGAGCATTCCGTTTACCGCTTCAATTGTTATTCCTTGCGGCGGGGCAAACATCGCCTCGTCTGACATAGCCATCAACAGTCCTTATTAATGAGAAATCCTTCTCACGCAATTTTTCTGGCCATCAGATAGATGGCCGGTTCCTGCACAATTTCATCCAACAGATGAATGAATTGAATGCTACGCGCCTGCCACACAGACGTTGCGTCATCTGCCAGTGGCGCGAATGCCCGGGTCAACAGGGCGGTGTGGCTGGCGTCAATAACAATCTCACCAAAAGTCATCACCCCCAGCATCTTACGTCGGGCTTGCTCCTCTTCGACCTGGGCAAGCCAATCTTCGTATTCCGTCAGTGGGCAGCGGAAGGCGACATTCAGACAATCAATCACGCCAACGTGATGGCCGATAGCCAGCGAGTAATACATTACCTGAGAGCTGTGTTCCGGCATCTCGTCGCTACTGGCGACAAACTTTTTTCGCAGCGTCCAGAAAACAATTTCCCCGCACTCTTCAGTCATGTAACCCCCGGAGTACGCGAAAGAGTTGCTGAACGATACTATTGAGACGTGGATCGTCGGCATCGCGCAACCAGGTGTTAACCCGATTTCCTGTAGGATCGTCGCTTAAATGGCGCAGGAGCCGATCGCAAATTTCTCGCCCCTGACGATAGCCCGCCAGCCGCCGCGCTTCTCGCTCAATGGCGATACGCTGTGATGGCGGGATCTGCGGCCACAACGGTTGCATAGTCACCCCGGTGGGATCGCGATAATCCACCGCGTGAATCTTCTGTTGCAGCAAACCGAGCGCCACGGCGAAACCGTGAATGGTGGCGGCCGGTGTTGGCGGGCAGCCGGGGATCCAAACATCAATGGGGACAATGGTGTCGCTGCCGCCCCAGACGCTGTAGAGATCGTGGAAAATCCGCCGCCGGCACCGCACGCGCCGTAGGAAACACAGATTTTATGATCGGGGGCAGACTCATACGCCCGAAGTGCAGGCATACGCATCGCCCGGGTGACTGCGCCAGTAAATAACAAAATATCGGCGTGACGCGGTGATGAAACAACCTTAATGCCAAAACGTTCTGCGTCGAATACTGGTGTAATGGCGGCAAAATTTCGATTTCACAGGCGTTGCAGCCACCGCAATCGACGCGATAAACGTAGGCTGAGCGACGGATATCCTGTAGCAAATGCCGCTTCATCTTTTGCGTTTGCTCGTCCAGCGTGATGGGCTGGCTGACATGTTGTGTAAGCACTGGACTCATAGCTGCTCCTTAGCCACCAGCGGTACATCTGTATCGTCGTTGAGCAGCGTCGCGCGTTGTTTGCACTCCGGGCAGACGCTCGCTTGCGCCCATAACATTTCGCGGTTTTGTGGCGCATTTTGTTGCTGTGCCAACAATTCAGCAGCCAGTGCGACGGTTTTTTGCTGGGCAAACGGGCGTTCGCAACGGCTGCAACGTTGTAGATGGAACGTCGCGCGGGTATAGAGATCGGCTTTATTGGTGACGGTCAGTTCAAAGTTATTGGTAAGCTGGATGGCTCTGGTCGGGCACACTTCTTCACAACGTCCGCAGTAAATACAACGCCCCAGATAGAGCTGCCAGGTGCGCGAATTTTGCTGGTCGTCGGTCTGGATAGTCAGCGCATTTGCCGGACAAGCACAGGCGCAGGCACCGCAGGCAATACATTGGCTGGGCATCAGGTCCGGTTTCCCGCGAAAGCCTGGGCTGACCTCCAGTGGCGCGAAGGGATATTTCACCGTCGCGGTTCCGGCGCGCATAATAGTTTTCAGTAACTTCAGCATCTTCTGTCCTTACTTCAGCGGCGAACGGTTACGATCAATGCCGTAGCGTTCGATCTCTTTATACGGCACGGTTTTTGACTGGCGCTTGCGCACATCTACCAGCGTCACACGGTCGGTACAGGAGTAGCAGGGATCAAGGCTACCGATAATCAGCGGTGCGTCAGAAACGGTATTGCCGCGCAGCATGTAACGCAACACCGGCCAGTTGGCGTAGGTGGCGGCACGGCAGCGCCAGCGGAACAATTTTTGGTTATCACCGAGCATGCTCCAGTGCACGTCTTCACCGCGTGGCGCTTCAACAAAGCCCAGCGCGAATGCGTGAGGTTTATAGCTAAAGCCTTCGGTCAGCAGTGGGGTATCCGGCATGTTGTCGAGGGCAAATTCCAGCATTGCCAGCGAATCAAACGTCTCTTTGACACGGACCATCACGCGGGAGAAAACATCGCCGCCGGTAAAGGTAAACAGTGTTTTTGGAATATTGCCGTAGTCGGCGTAGGGGTGATCAAAGCGCAAATCACGGGCGATTTGTCGGTCGAGAATGCCAATGCCCTGAGTGCGTTGTTCCATATTCGGCGTAGCAAGCAGCATCTCTACCAGCTCCGACACGTCGGCGCGCATCTCGCGCACCAGTTTCAGCGTTTGCAGACGTTGCTCTTTGAGAATATCGCGGCGAACACCACCAATCAGATTCAGACCGTAGGTTTTACGCGACCCGATCAGCAATTCCGCCATCGTCATCGACTTTTCCCGCACTCGGAAAAATTGCATAAAGCCGGTATCAAAACCAACGAAATGGCAGGAGAGGCCAAGGTTAAGCAAATGACTGTGTAGCCGTTCGACTTCCAGCAGAATCGAGCGAATAGTATGTGCTCGTTGCGGCACCTCAATCCCCAGTGCATTTTCAACCGAATTGGTATAGGCCACACTGTGGGCAAAACCGCAAATCCCACACACGCGGTCCGATAAGAAGGTCACTTCGTTGTAGCCCATCCGCGTTTCTGCCAGTTTCTCCATGCCGCGATGGACATAAAACAGGCGGTAATCAGCATCGACAATTTGCTCGCCATCCACAAACAAGCGGAAGTGACCCGGTTCATCGGAGGTGATATGCAGCGGGCCGACAGGGATCACCCGCGCATCGCTGTTGCCCTCATTGATAAACGCATACGTTTCGGAATCTGTCGTCGGTTCAGGGCGCAGTCGATAATCCATCGCATCTTTGCGCAGCGGATGCATATCTTCCGGCCAGTCATCGGGCAACACCAGGCGACGCTGATCCGGCAGGCCAACCGGAATCAGCCCGTACATATCGCGAATTTCTCGCTCGCCCCAGACCGCGGCAGGGACGCGCGGTGTGACTGACGGAAACTCCCGACTGTCGGCATCGACCAGTGCCTTCACCACGATCCAGCATTTTTCGGCCCCTTCCATTGAAAGGGCATAATAAACCGCGTAATGACCGTTAAGTGTCCGCTCGTCGTTGCCAAACAGGACTGGAAGCCAGCCATCATGTTGATAATAAAGATAATGTACAACGTCAGGCAGCAGATTGATTTTCACCGTAATGGTGACCTGTTCAGGCGTTTGTCGCTCTTCATCCAGCACCGCGCCGGGGAACTGCGTTTTCAGGGCGGCGAGAATCGCTTCGCCACGATTTGACGATGAATTAACGTTCACTGTGTTTCTCCGAAACAGATGCGGTGCCTGAAGGCAAAAAATCATGCCAGGTGCTACGTTGTGCAGGCAGGTCGTGCGTCCCTGAGAGGACTATAGTGGAAGCGCCCGCCAGGATCCTGATGACAGGTTGTGGAATATGCGTTCCCATCGCCAGCATGTCAATCGTGACAGCGATCCGGCTGTCGCCGAAATCGATAATTGCGCAGTCATCCCCAATCCCTTTGCAGAACCAAGGGCCTGCCGCAGAACCTGAAGAAAAGAACCGGTCAATAATCGAAAATTCGCCGCTACGCTCCGCCATTGATACGCCTCATTCCATACAGCAGGATCCGGACGGAAGAGTTTCCGTCCGGTCTTTCAGACATCCGGTCAGGCAGCCCGGCCGCGGGCCGTTTCTTCCGGACGCAGATCGCGTGCAACCTTGTCGAGCACACCGTTCACGAACTTGTAGCCGCCTTCAGCCGAACCGAAGCGCTTCGCGAGCTCAACCATCTGGTCAAGAATCACGAGGTACGCGGTTTCGGGGTGATAGCGGAGTTCGGTCGTGCCGAGCAGCAGAATCGCATGCTCCACCGTGCTCACCTGCTTCAGCGGACGGTTGAGGTACTGAGAAAACTCAGCCTCGAGTTCTTCGCGGTTCGTAATCGCCTCGGTCAGCAGAGCGCGGAAAAGGCCCTGATCACAGCGATCAAATTCCTCAGGCGTAAGGTCGCCCGCTTCGGTGTCCTCCTGATTGATCAGGGAGGGAACGATCAGAGCGAGCGCTTCAGGCGAGCTGAGCGGATTGACCAGCCACTCGTAGAGACCGAGCAGCGCGAACTGCCGGGCAAAAGCCCGGTCGCGGTTCGTCGGGACCCGGGCGGCTTCAGTCTTGTTGCTTTCCGTCATGCTTATTCGCCTGCCTTTTCTTCTTCGTCTTCGGCGTCTTCCGTATCGTCATCCTCTTCGCCATAGGCGGGGAATTCAGTCGCAAGGTTCGCCATCTCAACCGCCACCTGAGCGCAGGCCTTCGCCTTGCCTTCAATGCGGTCCTCGCACTGTTCGTCGTCTTCGGTCGTGAGGATACCGTTCGCCACCGGGATGTTGTAGTCGAGCGCGACGCGGATGATACCCGACGCGGACTCGTTCGCAACTAGCTCGAAGTGATAGGTCTCACCGCGGATCACGGCGCCGAACGCGATCAGCGCATCGTATTCGCCGGTCTGCGCCATCTGCTGCAGCGCCTGCTGCGGGGTCATGCCGCTGTTTTTCATCTGCATGATCTGGGCGACCATCGGGTTATTTGCCGTCAGCCCCTGCATGAGCATTTGACCCATGTTCATTTGTTGTCCCTCCTAACTGGTCGCACAAGGCGTTAAACCGCCTTGCGAGTTCGTCAAAGTCAGACTTCTTCACATATTCCGAAAGGTTAATGTCCTGCTGCGGAGCCGCCTGCTCCTGCACGCGCTGGTAGGCTGCGAAATCCGCGCTGCCCGTCTGGAAATTAAGCTGCTTTGTATAAACGAATCCGTGCGAAATATCCGGCATGATCGTCAGCGCCCCGCCGAAATCCGTCTGCACGGCTCTTGCTTCATCCAGCGAAGCTACCGGCCGGACGATCGGTGCCGGAGGCTGCTGCGGCATGGGCTGCTGCATCATCGGCTGCTGGTATGGCATCTGCTGCATTCCCTGATTGGGCAGATATGTTTGATAAGGATACGCCATCAACCCAGCACCTCCGTTACATGTTCGTTGATAGAACGTTTTTCGCTCTCTTTATAGTTGATATAATCCGCTAAATCCTTGAGCTTCCCTGTGGAAGTAAAATCGTCCACAATGCGCCTTGCACATTCCGGCGCATATCCAAGCCGCTCAAGGCGCTCCTCGTAAGCTACCATTCCAATCACGTCCTCTCTTTGGAAAACGGCGCTCGGCGACGTGAACCGAGCGTTTTTCCGTTCTCCATGATTTAATTGTAGGACAAACCGTGATTTGATGTGTGCGCTTGTGTTGCGTTTGTGTGCGTTTGTGTGCAAAAGCAAACCCCGTGGGTTCTCCCACGGGGCTAAGCCATATGCAGTATTCGGGCAACGTCGATCAGGCGTGCAAAAATATCCCTGGAGCGCCGCGAAACAACGGACCTGTCGTACCCGATTTCAGCGGCAATGTCTGCCTGCGGGTAGTGGTCTATCAATGTCCTGCGGGCTATGACCGTATTCTCGAAACCCAGCGCAGCCTCGTCTATCACGGTCAACCGCTGGCTCTTCGTCAGCCGTTCCAGTTCTTCCGGCACCTTTGCACGTCCTGCCATGTTGCACCTCTATTCAGCCATATAAATGCGCTCGGTCGTTAATGACCAGATTGCGCATTAGATCAAAGGAAAGCTCAAGGTTTCCGTCCTCGTCGCCCTGTAGATAGCCTTTCTGCACGAGCTTTTCAATGGTCGGCCGTGCCCATGCCGGACATTCCTCCACGCTGTTGTACTGTTCCGCTTCTTTCGTCTTTTCAATGATCTGCTTTACCTGTGCTTCGGTCATATCTGGTTCCTCCTGTTCATATTTTGGATTGCCGTAGCCGTATATGCTGGGATACCCCAGCGGGTAAGATTTGCGTGCCACACCGCCGCCGTTCGCCACCACGCCGGACGCGCCCGAGGTATTCCCCTCGATGGTGTAGACATAGCCGTTTTCCACCTTCTCCACGATACCTACATGCCCGCCTCCGTTCGGATACTGGCGGGTGGAGAAATATACGACATCGCCCGCTCTCGGCGTGTAAGCCGCCCGCAGGTGGAAGCGCCCGCGCTCCGCGAACCAGTCCTTGCCGTTGTAGCAGCTTGCCGTGCGCGGGATGATTCCGGCATTACCGGACTGTGCCGCGCACCAGCTTATAAACATATGGCACCAGTAGGCTTCCGGTCCGTTCAGGCCGTACCACTTGCCGTATTTCGTCCAGTTATTCGAGCCTGCGTTTGCGGTCTTGCTGTCAAGGCCCGCATTGCTCGCTTTCTCCAGATAGCCGACCTCTGCGGCGGCAACCCTCAAAATACCGCTTGCTTTTCCCAAATGATTCACCTCAATTTCAAAACAAAAAGCCCCACCTTGACACAGGCGGGGCTTGTGGTATAATATCTATACAAAGGGGCGCTGTCGGCAGACGGCTGACCCGAGGTAATTGCTACAAAGTAGCCGCTAACTCTTGGTCGGAGGGGCGGCTACTTTGCATATGTAACAAAAATGTGTAACAAGATTGCTGCACATATTGAAATCCTTGCGAATCTCAAGCCCATATGCACCACCC
>ENA-ORRA01002351-ORRA01002351.1-human-gut-metagenome-genome-assembly--contig:-NODE-2351-length-10472-cov-2.774023_pt1 | contig 10472 bp, 9 predicted proteins | sample MGYA00242169_ERZ509122 | MGnify/ENA primary metagenome ERZ509122 (study PRJEB26280, sample SAMEA2338650) | human gut metagenome | biome: human gut; feature: human-associated habitat; material: faeces...
GGATTGTCTTTGCAACTGTAGTTTCTACCCCACTGCCACTTACAGCTTTGATTTCAGAATAATAACTTCCCTCCATCGGAGTAAATGTATATTCTGCTTCTTTATTTGCTGCTGTCTTTCCGAGTGTCTGCGTTTTTCCATTTGCTGCATATGTTACTTCTGTAATACCAGAAGCCCCAGCCTTTACTTTTACAGAAATCTTTTCGTTCTTTCCATACCAGCCATTAAGACCTTTTAACTCCTGTCCTGCACTGTCTGTTACTTTTAATTCTGGTTTCACAGAATCTTTTTTAATCATAACAGACACTGCTTTTTCTGTTATGTTACCTTTTTTATCTGCTGCTGTAAAAGAATATGTATGCTCTCCCTCAAGAATCTTATCTGCCGCTAACACAAACTTTCCATTAGAGCCTGTAATCTCACCTTTTTTATTTCCAGAAACCCAACTGATTTTCTCTACTCCACTGACTTTATCCGTTACTGGTATTGTCAGGCTGTAACTACCATCTACCCATCCGTCAGCTTTCATTGCCTCAATAATTGGTGCCTCTGTATCTATCACAATTTTTTTCTTCTGAGAAGTATAAGTGTGACCCACTTTTTCGCTGTAATGTCTCATTTGAATCGTGTATTTTCCGTCTGTTCCAAATGTCTTTGGATTTTCCTTTTTATCGGAAATCTCTGTCCATTTTCCATCATTAACTTTATACTGATTAAAATTATAAGCTGATGCTTCAAAGGTCACTTTTCTGTCTTTGATAGAGTACTGTGTATTCTCCTGAAGTTCCATTGTTTTTTCAACAAAAGATGCGCTAATCGTTATATTCTCTGTAACTTTTACATTTTCAACAGTTACTGTACTCTTATCTTCCTTAGAATTAGTTATATATTCTTTGCCATCTACTTTTGCAGAAGCAATCTTCATTCCAGCAGCTTCGTTTACTTTGAAAGTAACTGTCAAGGTGCTGTCTGCCTTAATATCCTCTAAATGAATTGCATTTTCATCATCGGCTGTTGTCTTTACGTCTGTACCATCTTTTTTTACAGCATTGACTGTAATTGTTCCTTTTGTATAAGTTCCAGAAGATACGGTATAAGTTTTTACTTCTTCCTCTTTCTTATCTTCTTCCGTCTTATCCTTTTCTGTAGAACTGCCCGCTGCATTAGGATTTCCAACTGTTTTTAGCTTTTTAGCTGATCTATTTCCAGTCGTTCCTTCTTCTGGCTTGGTTGTCTCTTCTTTTTTGGTTGTTGTTGTTTCTTCTTTCGCTTTTGTTGTTGTCTCTTCTTTTTTGGCTGTTGTTACTTCTTCTTTCGCCTTTGTTGTTGTCTCTTCCTTTTTTGCTGTCGTTGTTTCTTCTTTTGCTTTTGTTGTCGGTTCTTCTTTTTTCTCTGCCTCTGTCTTTTTCTCAGATGCTGTTTTAGCTTCTTCTGCGGTCTCCGCAAATACAGAAGTAATACTTCCCGGATTTATAACCGTTGTTGCTATAAGAACCAGTGCAAGCATAAAGGCAGCAAGCCTTTTGCTATGCTTTTTTCCTTTCATGTCACTTTCCTCCCGTTCTTCTTTTGCTCACTCTCAGATTACTTCATCGGTATGAGTCAGCATGATTTCTTTCACAATTTTAAAATATCCTTTATGAGAAGGTTTTTGTCTTTCTTCAAGAATATCTGTTGCTGACGAGGTCTCTTCTGCAATCGGATCTGTTGGCTCACTTCCATGTAAAACATCTGTAATATCACTTCCCGTAGATTGCATAACCTCGTCACTTCCCGGCAGCTTAATCTGTCCGGAAGGAGTCATGATGTCCATGCCCTTTCGTTTACTCTTTGAATCTTTTGCTTTTTTCTTCTTTTTTGTTCCTGAAACTTTACCAGAAAGCCTTGCACTTTCTCCAAAGCCTCCGGCTTTCATTTCCTCGATTGTTTTTCTAGCTGTCTTTCCAGTAAGAAAACCAATAACTTTTCGGATATCCAGTTTGATAAATAAAAAAATATCTACCAGTAAAAAGAGAACAAACAAGACGATACAAATCATAAAAATCGTATGATACATACTGATTTGACTTTCTAATCTTTGCATATTATCCATCCTGATTTTCCCCCTTACTGCATCGTTGTCTTATTGCTGTTATCTGTACCATTTCTTTTTTCAAGAAGATTCGCCGCAGCATTTGTCTTATTTCTGGCATCCTGCACATTTTTACTCAAGTTAATTGCTGCCTTATCTGTAGATACATTAAGCTGAGCCAAGCGACTCGCTATGAGATCTAACTGTCCATCTAAATCCTCTTTTGTAACCGCACCCTGCGTTAAAAAGTTTGATGCATTGGCACCTATCTGATTTGCAATTTCGTTATAAAGAGTAATGGCTGTTGTATTATTTCCCATATCCGTAAGTTCATTTTTATTTAACTCTACCAGATCCTTAAAGAAGTTCGAATATCCTGCTGTTGCCTTTTCCCCACTCTTATCCTCTTTTCCTAAAGATTCATAGTAAGAAGCAATACGGTCATAAATTTCTGCTCTCTTCTTCTGTTTGCTGTCAATATAACCATTATCTACACTTAAAACATACTGGAACCATGTACGTGAAGCTGCCTTTCCACCATTTCCTTTGAATTTAAAGAAATAATTTATTCCCATTTCATAAGAAAATTCTGTAAATCCTTCTCTGTCTTTTTTCAGATATTCAAGATTTTCAATATTTCCATTACGTGCATGAATCGCAGATGCAACTGCCTGTTCTTCATCTGATGAGAATTCTTCATCCTTTACCAAATCATCTATCATTGTCATGTATGCATCTTTATCCCTTGGATTAAGGCGGATTGCCTGTGCATAATCCCCTGCCTTTTCTGACAATGTTGTGGAAGTCTGTGCCCGGTCAAGCCATGCCTGATAACTTTGCTTTTTTATTTTTCGCTCTTGTACTCCTCCAAAAATGGCACCAATTCCGAACATAACTGTTAACGCTGCCGTTACTGTAAAGATTCGCATCTTCTTTTTCTGCGCGTTTCTATATCGGTCATCTAGTTCATCGTAATGCTCTAAAGCATACATCAATTCCTGACAATTCTGATATCTGTCTTCGGGATTATACTTTGTACATTTTATAATAATTTCTTCTAAACCACTCGAAAGATTTGGATCCCAGTTTCTTATCGGATACATTTCATATGGCGGCTGAGATGGATTATGACCAGTGACAAGATGGTACATTGTTGCACCAAGACAGTAAATATCTGTTCTTCCATCAGTCTGTCCATGTCCTCCATACTGCTCCGGAGCTGCATATCCTCTTGTTCCAAGACAAGTTGTGTCCTCCACTTTCGAGGCTTTAAATTCTCTCGCCGTACCAAAGTCAATCAAAGTCAGGTTTCCATCCGGCTTTAGCATAACATTTGACGGCTTCATATCCCTGTAAATAATCGGTGGCACTCTGGAATGCAGATATCCAAGCACATCACATAACTGTTTCGCCCATTCAATTACGTATTCCTGTGGCTGTGCCCCATATTCCTTTAAAACATCACTAAGAGCCTTTCCTTCTATGTAGTCCATTACAATCAGGAAGGAATCCTCTCGGTCTATAACGTCAATTATACTTGGCAAATTTGGGTGATTCAGATTCTTCAAGATATCTGTTTCTACGATAAGATTTTGTTTGACCACTTCAAAATCCTGTACTCCATCTTTTCTGACTTCCTTAATCGCCCACTGTTTATTTGCTCTTTCATTCATCGCAAGATAAACAACACTCATACCGCCTTTGCCAACTACATTTAATATCTTATACTTTCCATCTACTAAGGAACCTATCTCAAGCATATTTTCTCCTTCTATCAGTAAATGCGTATTGCAGCCGCTGAAATGTTATCATCTTCTCTTCGGTATTTATTTAAGTCTGTCAGATATACCAATTGCTGTCTCATCGTTTCCTCATCCTGCATATTTACCGGATTCAAACGATTAAATATCTCCTCAGGAGTAATCACATGACGAAATCCATCAGAACATAGCATATATACCGCATTCTCTGCCATCTGTCCTGTAAGAAATTCCGGATTGATAAAATCAGAAGCTCCCACGCATTGTAGAAGCACATTTCGTCTTGAATCCTTTCTTGCTTCTTCCGGAGTCATTCTTCCCATATCCATCTCTCTCTGGATAAAGGTCTGGTCCTTTGTCATCTGCCATACTCGATCCGTAAGCTCATATACTCTTGAATCCCCAATATTTAAAATAAAATATCTATGCTGCGCTAAAAGCAATACTGCTGCAGTTGTTCCCATACGAACCTGATTATCAGAAGAATATCTTTCCAGTTCTTTTGCACAAATGGAAACGACTCTTTCCCAGCTTTTTCGAAGGACAATCGTATCTAATCCTTCATATAGAATTTCCGGAAATTCACTATCAAACCAATCTGAAAAATCTCTGATCAATGTAGCACTGGCCAACTCTCCCTTTCTAAGTCCACCCATTCCATCACAGACAGCGGCAAAGCAAACTTTACCGCAATCTGTATCTGCCACTTTTATCAATACGGAATCCTGATTGGTTTTCTTTCTAATGCCCACATCTGTATGGGCAGCAATTAAAAAGTCCATCCACTCATCCCCATTACATTAATTTGAATACAAAAGTTTCATCTGAAATCCGGATTTTATCTCCATTTTTAAGTTCCATTTCCTGTAATGGATTCAACCGTACATCATTTAAGTATGTACCATTTGTTGACTTCTGATCAATCAGATAGAATGTACCATTTTTTGCAACAACCTCTGCGTGTGTTCTACTTACAGAACTGTTATCAGAAATACAGTAATCTACTTTCTTTCGCTCTTTTCCAAGAGTAAAAACACCTTTATTAATACGGATATTCTCACAGTTACTCTCACGATATAATGTTGCCTGTGCCATACTCTGACCACTTAAAAGTGTTGTCTCACCTGCTCCTTCATTTAATACACTGGTCTCGCCTGCTCCCTCTCCGTAGTAATCCTGTGACGGACTGTTGTACTGCATATTTCCATTTCCTGAATCTTTGAAGCCGCCACCTGTAGTATTAAAGCCGCCACCAGATGGAGGAGTAAAACCACCACCATTCACTGGACCGTTATTCATGCTCTGATTAGAACTTGAATTTGCTTTTTTCTTCTTTTTGCTAGACATTACAATAATCAGCACTACAATAGTAATGACAAATGCCACACCGCCAATAGCAATAAAAATCATCTTATTGGATTTTTCTTTTAAGCCTTCCTGGGCACTCTTTAAAGTATTTGTTGCTGCATCTACCTGATTCTGTGTTGCTGCTGCATCTCCACTTACTGTTTTTGCACTTTCTAACTCTTCTTCAAACACTTTAAAAGAGTCTTCTGTGTACTTACTCTGATCAACATCTCCTGCATCACTGATTGCACTGTCTAATGCTGATTTATCTGCTTCCGGCTGTGCTTCTGTTGTTTCTTCTTCTCCTGCTTCTTGTGTTGCATCTGTTCCTTCCTGTACATTTGCTCCCTGTGTACTTCCATCTGCACTTGTATACTGAATTCCAAGAGCATCTAACATTTCGCGAACCGTATCAATTTCAATTGCATAATAATAATTTCCACCATCAGAAGTTCCTAATGTGTAAGAGTTTACTCCCACAACATTTCCCTGAGAATCTACTAATGGTCCACCAGAATTACCTCTGCTAATCTGCGCACTATTAACGATAACATTGGTTCCGCCTTTTGTAGTAAATTTAGAAACTGCGCCTTTCTCAATTGTAACATCTTCATTTTTCAATTTACTGAAATCCTGTCCATATGTTGTCTGTTCATACGGATATCCCAGTGCATATACTGTTTGTGTTTCCTGAAGATTTGCTTTAGATGATAAAGAAAAGCATTTGCTGTTATAAATATTTTTCTTTAATTTCAAAATTGCAATATCATTTGCTTCTGAAGACTGCTCTAATTCTGCATCAACAGAAACATCGTTAGATGCAATAACAACCTGAATAACTCTCTTGATGTTCTTTACAGGCGTGTTCGTATCTTTAGCAAATTCATTAATAGAATTTGCTGCATCTACTACATGATAATTTGTAATAACACGCTGATCCCCATCTTCTGTTCCAATCAGAAATCCACTGCCTACCTGGATCAACGTAGCATCAGTATTTCCTGTTACCTTAGCTCCAACATTAATTCTCAAAACTCCTGTTCTTGCTTCTAATACTTCCTGAGCAACATCTGTTGCCTCCTCTGCTTGAACATTAGTCGGCATAAACATACACGCTACTAACATTGTTAAAAATAAAGCAAAACACCTTATCCTCTTCATACTAATTTCCTCCTTTGTTTCTTCATAATTTTCTCGGAGTTACCTCCTGTTTATAAAATTTATTATATAATTTGTACAAAATGATTCAATATAGTATGCACAAACTGTCGATTTTTTGTAATTTTTGGTATCATATTTATATTTACAGATAGCTTTTTTCTTTTTAGCAATAAAAAAACAGACAGTGCCCCCTAATCAGCACTATCCGTTACTTGTAGATTATCCTTTCATTATTTACTTTTAAATTACAATTTTACATATATAAAATTGACCATTTCAAAAAATCCTCTTTGGTTTTTGAATTATACCCTCTGCTTATCTGGACAAAATCCTTATTATAAAGAAGATATCCATCTCTTTGTAATTCCTGTACATACCGAAAATGTACAATAAAACTATTATGGCATCTTGAAAAATCCAATTCCGGCAATTGTTTCATAATATCATCAAGTTTATCCCATACCTGATATTCTCCCCATGTAGTGACTACTCTGGTAGTTCTCTTTTCTCTTTCAAAATAATAAATATCTGCTGGTGCAACTGACATCATCTGCTTTCCGATTGTCTTTAACACAATCTTTTCCTGTTGTTTTCCTTTATCATGAAGTATTCTATTAAATACATCTTTTATTTTCTTTTCAAACTGTGATTTTAAAATGAACCAGATATGTTCAGTATCATACACCTCTGTAGCATAGTACAGATAATTGGTCATGTAAATGATCTTACAATCATTCCAATGAGTATTTAATCTTTTTGCCAGATGAATTCCATTTTCATTATTTCCCAGCTCAATATCAAGAAAAAGTGCATCTAACGGTGTGCCACTATATCCTAATAATTGCGTTTTATTTGAGAAACACTGAATTTGCAACTCTATCTTTGTCTTTTGTGCAAATTTTATAATTATTTCTTTGCTTTCTTCTAGCCAAATCTTATCATCATCACATATTCCTACTACTAACACTTTTTATCCCCTTTTCATATTCGTTTCAAACCCATAATAACCGATACCTCTTCATTATTTTTCTCTAATTGAATTTCCCCATCATATTTCTTAATATACTTCTTAAACAGTCTTTTGGAAATATAAATTGCTGTTTTCCCCATATTTTTTTCTGTTAGTTTCATAGAAAATATCAATTGATTTTTTACTGCTGCAACATGTAGTTGTACTTTTCCGGCAATTTTCGCATACTTTATAAATTTTAAAAGAATATCCACAATATCCTCTATCTGAATATTTCCTCTGTGATAATTTTGAAAGAGGATATCAGCTTCGATTTCCTGCTGTTTGCAGAAAGCAGCAAAATCAGTGAGAATTCCATCTATCAAATAGTCTTCGCAGAAAAAGAGCTGATTTAGACTTTGGTATCGTGTTTTAAGGCTGTCCAAATAAGTTTTAACCTGTTCCTTTTTTTCTTTTTGAGAAAGATTACTACTTAAATCGGCAAGGTCACCTAAAGCACCTTCTACACTTGCTTTGAAATCGCCTAATTCTTTTATTTCCTGTTGGATTTCTCTGTAATAGTTTTCCATTTGTTTTTTATTTTGTTCTAATTCTTTTTTCTTGCGGAAAATATTTCTGGTATGTATTACAAAAGCGAGGATAAGTGCGCATCCACCACCAATACAAAGACTTGTTGCCAACAGATACATTGGTTTCTGGCGAAGACTTGCCGAAGTATTATACAGAAAATTACTCATCCAGCCTCCAATAAAATACGTGAATACAATGGTCAGACAAATAACTTCGTGTTTTATTGTATAGGTTCGATATTTTTTAATTATTGGACGTACAATGATATAGATAATACTGAATATCAATATTACTACTAGACATTCCTGTAATAAAGAAAGCTTCATTCGCATTGCCTGATAGAGAATACCATCATTTATGCATTCTATAGCAAAAACACCCGTCAGAACTTTTGCCAGAGGTTCTTTCCAAAGAAATGCGGTAAAAATGACGAGTCCAACTGCGGTGATGCTTGCACATGTGGACATTGTAATTTTGTACCAGTTTTGTGTTCCGTACATAGCATTCCAAATAGAAAGCAAGCCAATATTATAAAAAATATATCGTACACCACAGGCTGCTGGAAAAAACCAGACATATTTTCTCTTACCAAATAAGGTATACACAGCGATACAGATCAATATATTACCCAATATTGCTTCTATTAGCATTATTCTGTTTTCTGTAAGGATATTGAGAATCATTGTGATTGACATTTATCAGTTCCTCCGTAGTCCGATAATTATTTTCTGTATTGTAGTTATTTTATTTTTCCTGGTCATAATTTTGCAAATGGCATAAAGACTTCTACATGAATTTGATTCGTCCCCGCTTTTATATAATCTATCCTTCCACCTGTAGCAGCAACTGTTTCTTTTATTATTTTTACTCCCCATCCATGTGATTTTTTATCTTCTTTTCCAGTTACAAAATCAATATTTTCTGTATTATTACAGCTGTTCGCTACCCATATTTTTATCCCCTCAGAAATCTGATCAATCGTCCAGATAATTTTTCTTTCTGAAGATTCTGGAATGCGACAGCATTCCTCTATCGCATTGTCGAGAAGATTCTGAACCAGACCGTTAAAATCAATTTCTTGAATGGGAAGCTTTGTGGAAATATTTTTTTCGCTCATGGAAAATGTTATCTTTAAATCAATGTTTTTCTCCAGACATTTTTCTACCTTCATGTGAGCGATTGCATTTAACAATTTGTCATCGCAATACTTTCCATCTGAAAGACCTAAAACGACTTCTTCCATTATGTGAAGATGCTTGGGAATATCGTGCCGATATTTTCTTGCAGCATCTATTTGTTCCTGTAATTCTGTATATGACTGATTCATTATTTCTAAAGTAGTTTCTATCTTTTTATTATCCTTTTCTATATCCAAAACTTTCTTTATCCATAATCGGATACCCAATAAAATTAGAAAAAGAAAAAACGCCTTTCCTGCCACACCCATTTTTTCCTCACACTAAGTTTACATAAAATTCATCACTCATTTGAGTCATAATGTATATTTCCTTTTAAATCTACTCTTAATAGTTCTTATGTTTTAAAATATAGTAAGTAATGCTAAATTTTTTAATCTGACATTACGGATATTTCTTAATCTGAAAGGAGTCCATTGTGTTAAATCAAAATCCAGATGAATTTGTTTTAAAACAAATTAAAAATCTTTGTAATGAGAGAAACTGGTCTCTTTACAGACTTTCTATGGAATCTTCTATTCCATACTCAACTTTAAATAATCTTTTTCGTCGTGGAAATGTCCCTTCTATCAGCACTTTATGTAAGATTTGTGATGCTTTTCATATGTCTTTATCTGAATTTTTTGCTGATAATAACGATGCTCTTTCTTCCTTAAATCCTGAACAGCAGAACCTAATCAGCTGTTGGAATCTGCTTTCAGTGGATGACAGGGCGCTTGTAAAGACATATATTGCCGGTCTCCTGAAAAAATTACCAGAATAATATATATGATAATACATCAGTATCTTTATCATTATATTCATTAGTATAAATATAATTATAACCCTTATGTATCATAATTTCAATATTTCTCTTATTCAATATTTTTTATAAAATCTGCTGCTACCACATTCCCTTTTTGAACGGCTTCCTGCAGTATTTTTTTTCCTTTTTGTTCATCTTTTTTTAGTCCGACACCATAAAAATAGAGGAATCCTATAATTGCGAGTGCATCAGTATCCTGCTGATGCACTTTTTTCCAAAGATACTGCTGTGCTTCACTTATTTTTCCATCATCAATTAATCTTAAAATTTCGTATTGTAATCTATAATAAGATTCCACTTTTTTGCTCCTTTGCTGTCTTTCTCCTTTCTGATTGTACAACTTCTTTTTTTCAATTTTGTTTTTTGTACTATTTTTTATGACATTTTTTTGATTAAAAGATATTATATTCGTATTTTTTATTTTTCTTGTTCAGTTATTTTCTTCATAATTTTATGTTTGTCAATATCCTGTATAACTAAATACCTGTAATGCTGTTCCACACCATTTTTCCATTTTACATCCTATACTGCCGTCATATACACTAATCCAGCTATAGATTCCTTCATTTTTCTCTTCTTTTTCATAATCCTC
>ENA-ORRA01002363-ORRA01002363.1-human-gut-metagenome-genome-assembly--contig:-NODE-2363-length-10417-cov-2.804671_pt1 | contig 10417 bp, 8 predicted proteins | sample MGYA00242169_ERZ509122 | MGnify/ENA primary metagenome ERZ509122 (study PRJEB26280, sample SAMEA2338650) | human gut metagenome | biome: human gut; feature: human-associated habitat; material: faeces...
GGCAGGAATACCAGCCGTCGCCGACTTCCATGCCCAGTACATTTTCGCCGATATGCAAAAGTGCCGTTAAATCGTAAGTCTGAAAGCACAACAAACCCTTGTAAGATGTGTGTTCCGGGGCAAACTCCCGCATATCGGGGCGTTTTCCGTTTACGGTCAGGCGGTAAACTCCAAGGCAGGTGGCATATAGCCGCGCACGGCGGGGTGCAGCGCTAAGAGTAAACGCGCGACGAAACAGCGTGGCCGGCGGCTGTGTGCCGAACCCTTTTTTGCGCTGCACATAGGCGCGGGGTGTGCGCATCCAATCGGCTTTCCATTCCTTGGCAGACAGCGAGGTTTCAAAGCTGCTTTCGGCGGTGGTATTTTCGCCATGATTATCCCATACAGTCACTGCCCAGCGGTAGAAAGTTTGCGGTTGCAGAAGATCGGGACCGCAAACAAAAGCGTTGCACGCTGTTTCCACCCGCCCACTGTCGAAGCAAACCGTATCGTCTGCATAGATCCGTAAGCGATAGGCGGCTTGCATTGTGTTCGGCTTTTCACTTTTCAGTTTCCAACCGAAATAGGGCTGCTCGGCAGAGTTGATGCCGAGAGGGTTCACACGATGATTCACGGAAAGGGCATAGAGATTCATAGGAAGCACCCATCTTTCTGTATTGTATACCATACAGTATAAAGTGCTGCTTCCGCGCAGAAAACAAAATAAATGGCGTTTGCGTATACTAATTCGACTTTCTTTGGTAAAAAAGCCAAACAAAATACGAAAACGCCATTTTTTTGGCAATACTGCATAATTCTAAGCGCCGAAGCGCTGCTTGAGCCGCAAGGCGGGAATTGTGCGGTGCCGCCTTTATTCCCTGTTTGCTTTTACATCGAGGCGGAAAGGATGTGTGTCAATTTTTCCTCGTCCTGTGGAAACTGGCAGACGATTTTTCCCTTTCTCAGCAGTTCCTCATTCCCGGCTAACGCGGCGAACAGATATTTGGACAGGGTGGATTTCAGATTCAGCTTGTCGCCTTCCCGGGTACAAAACAGTACCTCCCCACGGCATTGCTGTACCGCCTCCAGAAAAGCGGCAAAATCTGTATGGCTGGTCAAGGTCATGGTTTATTTCCTCCGTTATTGCGGTACTCCGTGGGGCTGCATCCTATTACCTTGCGGAATACGGCGGTAAAATAGCTGCGGGAACTATAATGCAGTTCCTCACTGATTTGTTGCAGCGTTTTGTCTGTTCCTGTTAATTGAACACAGGCGTATTGTATTTTGGCGTGATTGATGTAATCTGTCATCCGCTGTCCTGTCTCGCGGTAAAATTTCTTTGTCAGATAGTAGGAAGTGTAACCCACCGCAGCGGCTATGTCATCCAGCAAAATGTCATCGGTCAGATGGCTATGCACATAGGCACAAATTTCCTGAACAGCATCGGATAGAGCCGGATTCATACGGCAGTCGTGGACGCGGTGAACGAAGTCCGATACCATTGCGCTGTTGACTTCAATCAGCCCTACGTCGGTACATTGTTCAATAGCACGGATGTACTGCACCTCCAGCTGTTTTGCAATGCGGGGGGAAAGCCCGCCCTCCATGGCAGCACGGGCACAAAGCGCCGTGAAAATAATCGCGGTATCTTTGCTTTCCCTCAGGGGATTGCCCAAATTATAGGCATCTTTATCCGCAAAACGTTCCATGTCTTTATGATTATCCGGATAGTAAATGTCTCCCTCGCGGATTCGCTGCATGATTTGTGCTTCCACCACGCGGGCACGGTCCGGATCCCAAGGGTAGGGGGACTTTTCCTTATCGGGAATTATGTTGCTTCGATTTTGCAGACGGATACTCCCTACATCCAGAGTTTCCTCATAGAGAACCCAATGCAGCATTTTGATATATTGATGCAGCGTAGATAAAGGCAAAATCGGAACCTGTTCCAATTTTTCCATAATGGTTGCGGTCAAGGACACCGACAGATTCATACCGCGCAAGCAATTTTGGAGAGTCTGCAAAGAAGCTGCGGCATCAAACACGGGTCCCAATATTACCAGATAGCTGGCATCATCGCCGTGCCATACGCACTCAGCGACCCAAAGCATACCGATAGGGTCGCTCATCAAAATGGGCGCATGGCTTTCGGGACCATGAGCAATAGCATAGTCGAGGCACTGCCCTAAATCCAGAAATAAACGGAACTCCTTCTCAGCCGGGCAGGTGCAGGTGTACAGCTGTTTTTTCATCCCAAAGCACCATAAGCTCAGTCCGCAAGCGCTGTTCGCCATGTGGGCAAACAAATTGAGCCGTTCTTCGGCGATAGTTAAGACATTGTCCACTGCGCGACCTCCTTTTGCATTTCTACTACTGGTATTATAGCAGAACGCAGCCACATTAGAAATAGCTATTTAGCGTTTGCAGAAGATAATTGGCGCTTGCCGGCAAACGAAGCCAAATATATTTCTCTCGCGCCAATTTTTGTCTGTTAAGATGACGAATCCTCTGATACAATAAGACCACAATCGATTGACACGGTAAGCCTCTACCACACAAGTTGAAGGAGAAATCATTATGACAAAAGAAGAAAAGCTGGCGCGCAAGCAGCAGCGCAAGGCCGAAAAAGTCGGTTTGGGCAAGCTGCTTTTGTGGAACTCCAGTTCCTGTTCCGTAGCATTATCCACACTGATGCTTGGCTATGCCACGTTCTATTGTACCGATGTACTGCAGCTTGCCCCTGCTCTGGTGGGCACACTGTTCATGGTCAGCAAAATTTTTGACAGCTTTACCGATATCGTTGCGGGCTTTATTGTCGACCGCACGCAAACCCGCTGGGGTAAGGGTCGCCCGTATGAGATTTTTATGCTGTTCCTGTGGCTGTCCACATGGCTGCTGTTCAGCTGCCCGACGAGCTTTGCTACCGCGGCCAAGTGCATTTGGATCTTCTGTATGTACACCTTTATGAACTCCATCTGCGTTACGTTCCTGAATGCCAACAATGTTGTGTACATGGTTCGCGCCTTCGAAAACAAGGAACAGCAGTCTAAAATCGTTGGTTACGGCAGTATTTTTACGATGGCCGGTGCCATGGTATTTAATGTCCTGTTCCCCACGGCAATGGCAAAGGTCGGAACCGATGCCGTCGGCTGGAGCCGTCTGGTCGGTATGATCGCTATCCCGTTGACCGCAATCGGTATGCTGCGCATCCTTACCATTCCTGAAAAATTCACCCCCGTTTCCGAGAAAAATGGCGAACAGACACATCTTAAAGACCTGCTGCCTCTGCTGAAGGAAAGCCGCCCGGTTCTTATTATCTGCATGGTTCGTTTTGTACAGAACATTGCCACGGGCTTGGGTGTCGGCACTTACTACTGGCAGTACATCATCGGAAACCTTGGCATGATGGGCATTGCCTCGGTGACCACGATTCTGGTATTGCCGCTGGATTTTGCCCTGCCCGGACTGCGCAAAAAATTTGGTATGGCCGGTATGTCTGTCATCGGTATTTTGGTAGGCTGCATCGGCTACCTTGCAACGTTCTTTGCAGGCGGCAACATGGTATCCTTTATTGTGGCGGCTCTGCTCGTTTCTGCCGGTGCCGTGCCGCTGAATATGATGTTCAATATGTTTATTGCCGATGTAGCTGACTACAACGAATGGAAAGGCCTTAAGCGTATGGAAGGCACGATGGGCAGCTTGACCGGTCTTTCCGGCAAGATTGGCAGTGCATTTGGCGGCTTCCTGATGGGCGTTTTGATGAGCGCTTCCGGCTATGTCGGTGGTGCTGCTGTGCAGGCCGATTCTGCCATTATGATGATTCGTGTACTTGCATCCGTTGCTCCGCTGGCTCTCATGCTTGTTGTTGCTGTGATTCTGCGCTTCTACACCGTAGATAAGCAGATGCCCCAAATCAAACAGGATCTTGAGGCTCGTGCCGCTGCGACCACGGAAGCAGCCGCCGAATAATACACTATTTTTGCGGGCAGGGAATCTTCTCTGCCCGCTTTTTAGAAAGGAATATGAGTAATGTACGATGCATTTTATCCCGGTCAAGTGTGGCTGGATACAAATGGGAACCGCATTCAAGCACATGGCGGCTCACTGATTTATCTCGATGGTGTGTACTACTGGTACGGCGAAAACAAGGAAAAAACGGACAAGGCTGCGGGCATCTGGCACTGGGGCGTTCGTTATTACGCATCTACAGATTTGTATAACTGGGAGGATCGAGGTCTGCTCATCCCGCCCGTGACGGATGACCCGAACAGTTCGCTGCACCCCACTTCTATGATGGATCGTCCGCACATCCTTTATAATGCACGGACCCAAAAATATGTCTGTTGGCTGAAAATTATGGAGAAAGACCAGACGCAGACCGAAACAGTGCTTACGGCAGACTCCTTCTTTGGTCCGTATACCATAGTGAGGGAAAAACTGCGCCCACTTGGTATGAGTGCGGGTGACTTTGACCTGGCTGTAGCACCGGACGGAAAAGCGTATTATTTCTTTGAACGCGTACATTCTGAGACGATCATCGCCGATTTGACGGAGGATTACACCGATGTGACCGGCTATTACTCCACGCATTTTCCCCACAAAGGACCGCCCCATGTGCGGGAGGCTACGGCTCATTTTATACGGCATGGAAAACACTATTTGTTGACTTCCGGCACAACCGGGTATTTCCCGAATCCGTCAGAGGCAGCCATGGCTGATACATGGCACGGTCCTTATACGGTACAGGGTGACCCGCATATTGGTGACAAGACAAAAACGAGCTTTCACAGCCAGATCTCGTCGGTATTCAAGGTTCCGAACAAAAAGGACTTGTACATTGCCTGTGCCGACCGCTGGATGCCGAATGCACCGGATTACGACTACACGCATTATGGTCCGCTTTACGACAGACTCTTTGATCCGGACGTGGAGAAAACGCCTGCGGATTGGGCGCTGCTTGCCAATTTGCCGCAAGAGGATACGCGCAATGCCGACTACGTTTGGCTTCCCATCCTTTTTGACGGCGATACTGTGAAGATCGAATGGCGGGACAGCTGGAAACTGGAAGATTACGAGTAAAGGAAATACGATGATGCAGAAATACCAAGATAGCAGTCTTTCCCCGGAAGAACGTGCAAGTGACCTGCTGGCACGGATGAATTTGGATGAAAAATTTGGTCAGATCCAATGCTACAATGCCATTGATTCTTTCCTTGGCAAATCGGTGGAGAAGCAGAACCCCTACGGTGTCGGTCAGGTTTGCATTTTGATTGCGACTATGCTGGACGATGTGGGCAGCGCAGCGGGACTTATTGCAAGGCTGCAGAAACAAATCATGGAGTCCGGCAAGCATCATATCCCCGCCATTTTCCATATCGAGACATTAACGGGTGTGATGGTGACAGCGGCAACTTCTTTTCCCTGCGGGCTGGGGCAGGCTTCCACATGGGACCCGGAGCAGCAGCAGAAAATGGCAGCCTGCATTGCCCGACAGGGACGCGCTATGGGAATCAGTCATGCGCTGGCTCCTGTGTTCGATATCTGCCGTGACCCGCGCTTTGGTCGTATGGGAGAAACCTACGGTGAGGACCCGACCCTTGCCGCTGCGATGGGGACAGCCTATGTGAAAGGCTTACAGGATAAACATCGTATGAGTGCCTGCAGCAAACATTTTCTTGGGTTTATGGCAGGACAGGGTGGAATCCATACGGCACAGGCAGTCGTTTCCCCGCGTGAACTGCGTGAAGTTTATGCCAAGCCGTTTCAGGCAGCCATTACAGATGGAAAACTTGACAGCGTAATGAACTCCTATGCTGCCATTGATGGGCAGGTCCCGGCAGGCAGTAAGGCAATTCTGCGTGATCTGCTGCGCCGTGAGATGGGCTTTAACGGTGTAACTGTGTCGGATTACAGTGCTGTGGAACAGCTGGAATCGATTTATCATCTGGCGGAGAGTCCTGCCGATGCAGGCCGCCTTGCGCTGGAAGCGGGTATGGATCAAGAGCTTCCGACCATTGCGGCTTATAACGATGAACTGAAAGAAAACATTCGCAGCGGTGTTGTGCAGGAATCGCTGCTGGACGAAGCGGTGCTGCGTATTCTGACGATGAAATTCCGTTTGGGTCTGTTTGAAAACCCCTTCCCCGCTGAAAATGTACAGGCGGAAATCACTCCCGCAGATACGGCGCTGAACCGCAAAATCGCGCAGGAGTCAATGATCCTGCTGAAAAACGACGGTGTCTTGCCACTGGCAAAAAGCGTAAAAAAGGTAGCTGTTATCGGCTGGCACGCTGACAGTGTCCGTGCCTTATTCGGCGGATATTCGGCACTGGCCATGAAAGAAAATACGCTGGGCGTTAAGATGAGCATGGCCGGCATCCAGGCCGATGCGGATTCTCCGGCTGCAGAAAATGCGGTGCAAAAGACATATCCGGGAAGCGAAGTCGTTATGGAAAACCCCGGTGTCGAGCCGCTGGCACGGCGCTGCTATCCCGATGCGTATAGTATGCTGGGGGCATTGCGCCTTGCTGCCCCGCATACAGAGTTTCTGTACGCACAGGGATACCCCTATGCCGGCAATGAGGAAAGCGGTCATGATGCGGCACTGCAGATCGCAAAAGATGCCGATTTGGTGATTTGCACTTTGGGCGGTCATTATGGCTGGAATGCGTCCTGCACAACGGGCGAGGGTATTGATGCCATGCACATTGGACTGCCGGTCTGTCAGGAACGCTTTCTAGAAAAATTGGAATCGCTGCACAAGCCGGTTGTCGGCGTTCACTTTGACGGTCACCCCATCAGCAGCGATACGGCAGACCGCGTATGCAACGCGATACTGGAGGCATGGGCTCCCGGTGCGCAGGGCGGTGAGGCCATTGCCGCGCTGCTGACCGGAACGGCGAATCCCTGCGGCAAGCTGCCCTGTACCGTGGCACGCCATGAGGGGCAGATTCCTGTGTACTACAACCACCCGACAAATACCTGTTACAGTATGACAGGAGGCACGCCGAAAAACGCCTATATCGATGGAGCGCACACGCCGCGCTACTGCTTTGGTCATGGACTGAGTTATACAAAATACGAGTACGATACATTGCGGTTGGAAAAAGACGCTGTTCAGGCCGACGGTGTACTGAAAGGGCGGCTGCATGTGCGCAACGCAGGAAATAAAGCCGGCACAGAAATCGTGCAGTTTTATGTGCATGATGTGGCGGCAAGCATGGTGCGTCCCGTTAAAGAACTGGTGGGGTTTGCCAAAGTGGATCTGCAGCCGGGTGAAGAAAAAACGGTCTGTCTTTCCCTGCCAATGAGCCAACTGGCTTTTCTGGATGCCGATATGCGTTGGAAAGTCGAACACGGGAAAGTCGAGCTGATGGTCGGGGCATCCTCTGAGGATATTCGCGGGAAAGCGGAGTTCATGATTGTGGGAGATGCTTATCCCGATGGCAAAAATCGCAGCTTTGTAGCTGACACAAAAATCATGTAAAGGTAAATTGACAATGCAAAGATTGGATTTTAACACCGGCTGGCATTTCAGCTGCCCCGATGGCCGCGATTTTGATGTGACCCTGCCGCATGACGCCATGCTCAACACCCCGCGCAATACCGAGCCGGGGTTTACATGGTTTCTGCTGGCAGGCTGGCGCGGCAACGATTATACCTATACAAAGAATCTGCACATCACGTCGGAACTTATAAATAAGCACCTTGTACTGGAATTTGAGGGTGTATACTGCATGACGACGGTGACAGTGAATGACCGCCCCGCCGCCGAAAAAGCTTACGGGTACACGCCATTTACGGTGGAACTGGATGGACTTCTGCGCGAAGGCGACAATACAATTAAAGTCACTGCCCATGTGCCGCAGGACGGTCATAATCGTTGGTACACGGGCGGCGGTATTTACCGCCCGGTGCATCTGCTGGTGGGTGAGGACGCCTATATGCAACGATATGGCGTGCGTGTCACAACGTTGTCTGTTGCACCCGCTTGCGTGCGGGTCGAGGTAATGACCCACGGCGGTGACTGTGCCGAGGTGCGAATCGCCGAGAAAAACGGGAAGGAAGTAGTTTGCGCCCAAGCGGCTGTTGCAGACGGACGCGCTGTGGTCGAACTGGAGATTCCGGACGCAAAGCTCTGGAACGCCGAACATCCGAATCTGTATCTTGCCGAAGTCACCCTGTACAGCGGCGGAAAAGCCGTTGACACGGTCACGGAATCGTTTGGTCTGCGTGTCATTGAAATTGACCCCGCGCGTGGATTGCTTATCAATGGGGAACCGACGTTTTTGCGCGGTGGCTGCATCCATAATGATATGGGCGTTATCGGCGTTATCAACAATGATGCCACCGAACTGCACCGCGCCCGCAATATCAAAAAGGCCGGGTTCAACGCAATCCGCAGCGCCCACCACCCGATGAGCCGCAGTCTGATGAAAGCTTGCGATGAAGTGGGTCTTTATGTGATGGATGAGGCGTTTGACTATTGGTATCGTATGAAGTCCCCCAATTCCCCTTATAACCGATATTTTATGCAGGACTTTAAGGTCGATACAGCCGCAATGGTGCAGGATGCCTACAATCATCCCAGTGTGGTGATTTACTCCATCGGCAACGAAATCCCGGAGGCCGGCGGTGTAAAGGGCGTGCGCGTCGGCAAGGAAATTGTAGATGCCATCCATGCGCTGGATACGACCCGTCCGACCACTTTATGCCCCAGCGTACATTGGCTGCGGGAATATCTGGACGGTACGCCTTATCTGACAACCGATGAGGACGAATGGATGCGCGATGACCCGGAACGACAAAAGGCGGATTGGATGAACTATGCGTCCATCTTCCGCAGCGCAGTCAACAATCTGCCTGACAACGAGAAAGGGCAGGTTTACCCGGAAACCTACATCCGCATGGATGAAGATGCCACAAAAAACCTTTACCCTTATTTGGATATTGCCGGGTATAACTACTATGAGGATCGGTATGAGGTATTGCACAAACTCCACCCGGAACGTGTACTGCTGGGTACCGAAACCCGCCATACCATGCTGCCGGATACGATGAAGTTTGCCAAGACACACCCCTACTTGATCGGCGATTTTGTCTGGACATTGCAATCTCACTTGGGTGAAATCAACTGCTGCGACCTGCACTATGAGGAAAGCGAGGAACACAAAAGCTACCCGTGGGTCACAAACCACGGCGGCGTGCTGGATTTAACAGGGCAGGCAGAGCCGTCGCTGCATCGTTATGAGTTTATTTGGGGCGGCTTTTTAGACAAGCCTGTACACGCGCTGTACCTTGCCAGCCAGCCGCCTGTTCATAACGGAAAGCCCCCTATTGCCACAAGTTACCGCTGGACCGATACGGTAGACGGCTGGACTTATGAAGGATATGAGGGAAAACGGACTTTTGTAGATGCCTACACTGATGCCGACAGTGTGGAAATTTTTATCAACGGTAAGAGCGCGGGCAAGGCACAGGTGAAAGACTACTTTGCCAAGATTCCCTGCATTTATGAACCGGGTGAACTCGTGGGTGTTGGCTATGATGCGGACGGACAGGAAATCTACCGCACTTCGGTGCGCACAGCCGATGCCGAAACCGTGCTGACCGTCAAGACCGATAAGAACATTTTGCGCGCGGGCGGACAGGATTTCTGCTTTGCGGATGTTTATGTAACAGATAAAAACGGCACCGTCAAACTGCTGCCCGACTATGATGTGAAAATCGAGGTGGACGGTGCGGCATCTTTGCAAGGTCATCAAATATCTTTTTTCCGGCGATATCCTTGCCGCCTATAAAAACGCTGAGCATTACGACCAACACCACCATAAGAGCTGGCAGGGTCATTTACAGGCTGTCCTGCGCAGCACGGAAAAGACCGGACCGGTGACTGTGACCTTTACCGCCGACGGCTGCGCTCCGGCAATCCTGCATTTGAGCGCTGAATGAGGAGAAACTTATGAAAAATCACGGAATGAACCCGTATCTCCCAAGCTGGGAGTATGTGCCGGACGGTGAACCGCATGTGTTTGGCAAACGTGTCTATGTCTACGCCATGACCGCTTTGCCGGCTATGCTTTTTGCCAGAACGACTATGTATGCTGGTCAGCCCCGGTGGATGACTTGACCGATTGGCAGTACGAGGGCATCATCTATAACCGCGCCGAAGCTGCCCATAACGAGGACGGCCGCCAGTGCCTGTACGCCCCCGATGTGACCCGCGGTCCGGATGGCCGCTACTATCTCTATTATGCGCTGAACGAAACCTCTGCCATCTCGGTGGCTGTCTGTGATACCCCCGCAGGGAAATATACCTATTACGGGGATGTTCATTACCCGGATGGCACGACTTTGGGCGCACGCCCCGGTGATGAGCAGCAATTTGACCCCGGTGTGCTGACCGAGGGGGAAACCACATGGCTATACAGCGGCTTTT
>ENA-ORRA01002369-ORRA01002369.1-human-gut-metagenome-genome-assembly--contig:-NODE-2369-length-10400-cov-2.645723_pt1 | contig 10400 bp, 7 predicted proteins | sample MGYA00242169_ERZ509122 | MGnify/ENA primary metagenome ERZ509122 (study PRJEB26280, sample SAMEA2338650) | human gut metagenome | biome: human gut; feature: human-associated habitat; material: faeces...
TTGCCGTAACCACCGCGATAATTCAGCGTGGCGTAGCCTGTACTTCCGCTATTACCATCGCCTCCCCCGGCATAGCCGGTTTGCACGCTATAGCTGAGGTTGTTGTCTTCCAGCAACGTACCGTATACACCAGCCAGATTGGTCATTCGACCGTTGAGATCGTGTGACATGCTGTAGCTGGCACTGGCATGTCGCCACTGAGATTTACTGTCAGAACGCAGCCAGTGGCTGAAAGGAATATTGACGTTAAGCGCTAACATCTGATCCCGTCCTTTTTGCCAGGCGTTTTTCGTCAGGCTATAGCTGAGCGTCCAGTTGATATCTTCGAACGCAGTATTTAATCCAGCCTGGAATTGCTCATCGACATTACTCGTTCCCCAATAAGTTTGATGGCTACCACTCAAATACAGTGTTGATGTGCGCCCGAGTTGCTGAGTAACGGTGAGCTGTAATTTCCCGCGTTTGTTATAAGCGAGGTTGTAATAGTCGGTGAATTTCGGCTTAACCTGAATAACTCCATCCTGTGTTTCGATGTTGTAGCCATTCATTCGACTGTATGTTGTATCAGCGAAATTAAAATATCCGCTGGTCGAATAACGGTAACCCACTAACTGAATATTCGTGCCTGACTCATTGAGCGATTTGTTATAGAGAAAACGCACCGATTGTCCGTCATGCTGACTGTCATCGGGAAGTGTAGAATTAACCTGCGTCATATCCACAGACAGAGCACCCAACGCCCCCATGTTTTTCCCGATACCGAAATTAAAAGCACGATAACGATCCGCCAGTTGCGTTCCACCATATATTGTCCAGCCAGCCGGAAGGCCGTGGAGTAATGTACTCTGGAAAAAGCGGGGTTTTTCCTGCTGCGCATTTCCACTACGGTATTCTCCTGCCGTAATGGAATAACGAGTATGCCCTTCACGTTGCAAAAGCGGGACTGACGAATAGGGTACGGTAAAAATCTGCGTGCTGCCGTCAGCCTCTTTAATCGTTACCTGCAAGTCACCACTATTACCTGCAGCATAGATATCGTTGATGGTAAAAGGCCCCGGCGGCACCGTACTATTATAAATGTCATACCCATTTTGTTTAATAGTGACCTGTGCAGTACCACGAGCAATACCGTGGATCACCGGGGCAAATCCTCTTTGGCTATCGGGTAACATATTGTCATCTGAGGCCAATTGTGCGCCGCGAAAGTTAATACCATCGAAAATATCGCCCTGAGTATAACCATCACCCAGCGTCAGCCGGGAACGTAACGGTATTATGTCTCGCTCAAGCCAGGTATTGATATGCTGCCATTTATTTTTGCTACCTGATGATCTGTCGCTACTGTTATAACTCCAGGTGGTATTGTCGCGTAAACGCCACGCACCAATATTTAACCCACTCTGTAGGTTTAAATATGCATAATGGCTGTTACCCCCAATCCGATTCTGTACACTATTTCCGCTGAAATTATAATTGAGCAATCCGGCATTAATACCGGGATCCCATAACTCAGGAGGAATATAACCACGCGCGCGATTGCTCATAAATGCCTGAGGGATCGTCAGGTTGAGTCGCTGCTGACCAACATCTAAATGCGCAGTAGCGTCATGGATCATTGTGGTTAATGGCACGCAGGCATCATCCGCCAGCAGATTCATACCGGAGACAGAAGCCGTATTCAGCCCCATACTGGCAAGTTGCGCGCGTGTCAGGCAGGGAACAATCCCTTGTTCGCTGTCGCCCGTATTAAATGTGACATCACGCGTTGCCATATAACCATTATTCAAATAGATATCGACACGATACGTCCCTGGCGGTAATTCTTGCCCATTTTCAAAACGCGATAAATCGGCCACAGCCTGGGGATCATCCGCTAAAAAGCGCGGATTAAAATAGAGTTCGGCAGATGACAAAGGTGCCTGTGCGGCAAAAGCACAGGCGAAAAAGAGCCGGACAAAAAAACCAGCCAAACGATGCTTACGAATATGCAAGCATTGTGTGTTTCGCTGGTAAAGTCTTAGGAAGATGCGAATAAGCAGGTCATTTCTTCCCAAGCTGACTCGCTGATTAAAATTTCGCGGATCTGGGCCGATTTTTTTCCCGCAAACACATCGAATCAGCCTATTTAGGCTATTTTTTCCACCATTTCTGGCGTTATTTCCGGTTTTTACTGAGATCTCTCCCACTGACGTATCATTTGGTCCACCCGAAACAGGTTGGCCAGGGTGAATAACATCGCCAGTTGGTTATCGTTTTTCAGCAGCCCCTTGTATCTGGCTTTCACGAAGCCGAACTGCCGCTTGATGATGCGAAACGGGTGCTCCACCCTGGCACGGATGCTGGCTTTCATGTATTCGATGTTGATGGCCGTTTTGTTCTTGCGCGGATGCTGCTTCAAGGTTTTTACCTTGCCGGGACGCTCGGCGATCAGCCAGTCCACATCCACCTCGGCCAGCTCCTCGCGCTGTGGCGCTCCTTGGTAGCCGGCATCGGCTGAGACAAATTGCTCCTCTCCATGAAGCAGATTACCCAGCTGATTGAGGTCATGCTCGTTGGCCGCGGTGGTGACCAGGCTGTGGGTCAGGCCACTCTTGGCATCGACACCAATGTGGGCCTTCATGCCAAAGTGCCACTGATTGCCTTTCTTGGTCTGATGCATCTCCGGATCGCGTTGCTGCTCTTTGTTCTTGGTAGAGCTGGGTGCCTCAATGATGGTGGCATCCACCAAAGTGCCTTGGGTCATCATGACGCCTGCTTCGGCCAGCCAGCGATTGGTGGTCTTGAACAATTGACGGGCCAGTTGATGCTGCTCGAGCAGGTGGCGGAAATTCATGATGGTGGTGCGATCCGGCAGGGCGCTATCCAGGGATAATCGGGCAAACAGGCGCATGGAGGCGATTTCGTACAGGGCATCTTCCATGGCACCGTCGCTCAGGTTGTACCAATGCTGCATGCAGTGAATACGCAGCATGGTCTCCAGCGGATAGGGCCGTCGGCCATTGCCCGCCTTGGGATAAAACGGCTCGATGACAGCGGTCATATTCTGCCATGGCAGAATCTGCTCCATGCGGGAGAGGAAAATCTCTTTTCGGGTCTGACGGCGCTTAGTGCTGAATTCACTATCGGCGAAGGTGAGTTGATGGCTCATGATGTCCCTCTGGGATGCGCTCCGGATGAATATGATGATCTCATATCAGGAACTTGTTCGCACCTTCCCTTAAATTCAGATATGACATTATTCCTCCGGTTTAAAATCACCCGGCAGTCAATTCTTTTTATTCAGGCGAAAAATTCCCCCTGCGTTATTCCATTACGCCCGTCATTTTTGGGGTAAGTGCGCCATAATCATTTATTGTTCGGTAAGTAATATTGCTTCCCGCATCAGAAGGCAATTTAACCGTGCTTTCGCCCATTGGAGGCACCAATGCATTTTCAAGAACCCGGGTTCCGGCATTCAACTCTGTTACCGTCAGGTAATAGGGTGTCGGGTTAATCAGCGTCAGAGAATTCGCGCTACGACGAAATCTTAATTTTTCTGCGGCCTGATCGGGTGGCAACGCTAATTTAGCCGGACGATAGTACAGTTTAATGCGGCTGATAATTGCGAGCTGTAGCGTATTCTCAGTCAATTTTGATTTATCCATTGACGGAATCGCTTTAACGTTCATCCAGAATAAACTTTCCCGGTCCTGTGGCAATTGGTTATTTGTTGCATCAAGAATACGCAAGGTATTCTCTTTTTTTCCCTTCATCGCAAACAGAGGAGGCGTCACGATAAAACGACCATCCTTTACACCATCGGCATTTTCCACCCATGATTGAATTAAATAGGTGCTATTTTCATCATTATTTGTCACGGCAAGTTGCACTTGTTTTTGCCCTGCCGGATAAATTACGCGAGTCGCACCTAAGGCCACTCCCGCTTCAGCGCGTCCGGCAACCATCATTGCCATGAATATCAGGATACCTGCCAGCAAGCAGAATGTTATTTCCTGCGATTTCCTTACATTGACGTTTTTATTACTCACTGTCCTGTTCCTGTTATCACATTATCTGCTGAACAATTACTGATAGGTTAAAGAGAACCAGGCCTGGGCATTGGCGATGCCGCCAGTAACCCGACGCCCGGTAGCACGATATTTGGCGATGAAATGTAGCGAAGTAGAGCCTGAGTAAAGCCGTTTCCAGTTTGCTGGAGGACGATTAATCGGTACGAGGTTTCCTTCATCATCAAACAACGCTACGCCAATATTGGTGGCTATCCCTGGCCCCTCTCCCACGGAAAGCACCTCCGGATTTTTACCATCCGCGACACCGTGAAACGCCACACCCACACGTTCACTCACCACCGTGCTACATTCCCGTAAATGAATAACAAAAGGCACCGGTGCGCTATCTTCCCCTACCGCATGAAACCGGTTACTGCTAATTTGCCCCATATTGACCGTCATTTGTTTATCACCGGCTTCAATCCGGCAAGTTTCCGCAATAATGACGCCCTGAAATTGCATATTTCCGCCGGGCAACGTGGTATTCCATTTATTTCCGGCCAGAGCAAACATTGGCAGCAACGACGCTAATAGAAATAATCTCTTCCTTTTCATCGTTATTTTTATCGCACAAGGGTGGGCATCCCTGCCCGTAATGACGTCCCTGAACCTGGGTAGGTTATTGATACTGAACCTTGAAGGTCGCATCCGCATTAGCAGCACCCGGGGTTGCGGCCCCGGTTGCAAAATAACGCGCCTGGAACGGAATGGTATTGGTTCCGTTATTCAGGGTTGTTTCTGAACTAAATGTCGCACCGTCCAGCGCCAGCGCAGCACCCGTTCTGTCCAGGCTCTGCACACCAACGTTTGTTGCGCTACCCGCAGCAGAACTCTGCAGAGCCAGTACATCAGTATGCGTAGCATCAATTGCCGTACCTAAGAAGGCAACAGCGGCTTTTGTGGCAACAGTGGTATCGCAATCATTCAGCTGAATGTTAAAACCAACGGCAGAGCTGGTTGCTCCAGCCTGCTTCAGGCTAGCGGTACGAACCTGGCCCAACTGAACGGTTTGATCAACAGAGCCTGCATCAACTGCGCAAGCGGCATTAACAACTTCCCCTTTAAAGTGAACGGTCCCACCATTTACCGTCGTAGTATCGGCCAGAGCCGCTGCGGAACTGAGGGACAGAGCCGACAGAACAACAATTGCCAGAGTTTTAATTTTCATACTGCTTTCCTTTCAAAAAACTATTTCTAAATCGACATGGGCAGTCGTTCTGTACACTTTGTTTTGTCAACGAGTTTGACTGCCAACACTGCACAGTTTCCCCCCAAAAGATGAAACATTTGGGGCCATTTTGACTCATAGAGGAAAGCATCGCGCACAAACTTTTTCAGTTTATTTGTTGGCTTGATATTCTATTATTATCTTTATTTATAGATTTTTATATTGCATGAGGTGGTTTTTGAAGAGAAGAATGAGGAAGTTGCTTCGAGACACAGAAACGTTAGCTTTACATTTAGCGGAGGTGATGTGAAATTAATTTACAAGAGAAATAATGTACATATCAAACAGTTAGATGCTTTTTGTCGTTTTATAATATTTTTATGCTTGAGAAAAAATACGTAACTTATTTATGATATGGACAGTTTTGGCCCCAATTGCCTTGTATTTATTTGTTTTTTACCTTTACTATCAATAAGTTAAATCAAACCTCTTCTCTTTTTAATTTTTCGTTTATGAGATTATTTCTTTCCCATAATCCGGCAAAACGAGCAGCATTACTGGCTGTGTATCTGACAGTATGCTGAATATTTCGATGACCCAGATAATCCTGAAGTAGTCGGGTATCGACACCATTGTCAGCCAGAGCAAAACCACAGGCATGACGTAACATATGAGGATGTGCTTTTACAGCTAATCCTGCACGTTTTCCAGCCTCACGAATGATAGAAAAAAAATGTTGTCTGCTGATAGGGCGGCGTTTCCGGGAGAGAAAAAGCCAGTCTCCTTCAACTCCGTTTTCAATTAACTTCCTCTGCTTAAGCCACAACTTGATCAAATTATATTCATCAGGAAGAAGAGGATGTGTTGTCGAGAAACCATTTTTAATACGCCGAATATTAAGTTGTTTTCCAGATGCATCAATATCGGATAAACGTAAATCAAGAAGTTCACTGGCCCTAAAACCGTGAATGAAAGCCATCATAATTAGACAGCGATTTCTTTCAGGAAAGGACATACTCTGGGCTGCATCCATCAGCCTGTAGACTTCATCCTGTGTGAGATATTTTCTCGTCATACGCCACCGTGTACAGTTTTAAAAAAAAGAGAGGCACACCCAGATAAGTATGCCTGCAATCAGAACGTTATCGATGTAATCTCATTATCTCATTATTAAGATTTTTTGAATAGTAGTTCTACGCAACAGATTAAATATGAACTATTTATTGTGCAGCTTTTCTACAAGTCATTTTTAATGCGTGTTTTTATCTACAGTGATGTGAGAAAATAAATATAAAAGCTATGAACTACAGGGCGTGGGGGATGTGTGTTACGTCTAATCTTTTAGTGATGTTTAGTAGTTTTGAGATATTTGACGTTATTTCTTATGAGGTTGTTTTTATTATTATCTTATTGATTTTATATGCATTTTGTCGTTCTGTGAAGTTAGGGTGTAGAAAATAAAAATTTAATATTATTCCCGTTAATTTACAATAACACATTGTTGTAAGATATTTTTTAGTCGTAAGTAAATCATTATTGATGGGTTCTGCTAATAAATTAAAGATGTTCTCTTAAATAGTTTTTTTGCTTTTTGTAAATATCAATTTGTTTATTTTTGATTCATTTGCTGGAGAGTATTTCAACAATTTTTATTTTTCGCATAAACTTATTAACAACTTTTTATTATCAATTGAAAATTAATGTAAAATAAAATGTTAGCGAAGCGATAATCTTGTGCTAAAAAATATTTAAGCATGATGATTAATTAAAGAAGAGTAAAAATAAATCACTGCCAATAAATTATACGAATCGTGTTTAAAGCTCCACGTTGTTTTGGTCTGACTTATTTTTGTCCTCGTTTCAAGAACCCTTTTCGTATATGCTAACCGTGAGCGGGAGTGAACAAGTCACCATAGCCAGGAACACTAGCGGCGTAATTCTTAAGCTGAGTGGCATTTCACCTGCGGTTTATCAGTGCATTCATAGCACCTTCATCAGCCAGATTGAACGAGTCCGCTTAGAATTTGCTGGCGAGGTTGTCACTATGAAGCATGAGAGTTACCCCTATGTTTTATATAACGATTCTGTCCCCATACCTGGAACGGTAACTCTCAATCAGATCGGTTCTTGAGTCAGTTCAAATCACGACTCATTTTTTCGCTCTCACCGGCATCCCATTTGCCACAAAATATCCCGCCGTGCTCCTCGGCAGCGCTTCCTGTCCACGAATCATATCCGCTATTTTCTCGCCAATCATAATTGTCGTGGCGTTCAAATTCCCGGTGATAATCTGCGGCATAATCGACGCATCCACCACACGCAGGCCTTCTAACCCGTGTACGCGGCCTTCGCCGTCAACCACGGACATCTCGTCGTAACCCATTTTGCAGGTACCGCACGGATGGAAGGCGGTTTCGGCGTGGTTACGCACGAACTCATCGAGCTGTTCATCCGTCTGACATTCCGTGCCGGGGCTGATTTCGCGGCCACGATACTGATCCAGCGCGGGTTGATGCATGATCTCGCGGGTGATGCGAATTGCGTCGCGGAACTCCTGCCAGTCCTGCTCGTGCGACATGTAGTTAAACAGAATCGCCGGATGCTGGTGCGGGTCGCGGGATTTAATCCGCACATGCCCACGGCTTGGCGAGCGCATTGAGCCGACGTGGCACTGGAAACCGTGCTCTTTCACTGCATTCGAGCCGTTATAGTTAATCGCTACTGGCAGGAAATGGTACTGAATATTCGGCCACGCAAATTCCTCACGGCTGCGAATAAATCCACCTGCTTCAAAGTGGTTGCTGGCACCAACCAGTGAAGCCAAACCGCCACTCCGCACCGATTTTCGGTTGGTTCCACCACTGCAGTGCAGGGTAGAGGGAAACCGGTTCTTTGCACTCATATTGCAGATACATCTCCAGATGATCCTGAAGATTTTCGCCGACGCCGGGTAATTCATGCACCAGCGGAATATCAAACTCCGCCAGCAGTTCAGCGTTGCCGACGCCGGAGCGTTGCAGGATCTGCGGTGAGGCAATCGCGCCTGCACATAACAGCACTTCTTTGTTGGCCGTTGCGCGGGTTGGGATGGTGCTGTCGCCTTCCAGCCATTCGACGCCCACCGCGCGTTTGCCGTCAAAAATGATGTGATCGGTCATAGCGTGAGTACGAATGGTCAGGTTAGGGCGCGATTTGGCCTGATCGAGATAACCGCGCGCGGTACTGGCGCGACGGCCCTGCGGCGTGACGGTGCGATCCATCGGGCCAAAACCTTCCTGCTGATAGCCGTTGAGATCGTCCGTGCGCGGGTAGCCTGCCTGCACGCCCGCTTCAATCATCGCTTCAAACAGCGGATTGACGCCGGGTTTGGAGGTGGTGACGCTCACCGGGCCATCGCCACCGTGGTAGTCGTTCTCGCCCACATCGCGAGTCTCGGCCTTGCGGTAGTAGGGCAGGCAGTCGAGATAACTCCAGTTCTCCAGACCGGGTTCTTGCGCCCAGTTATCGAGATCCAGCGCATTGCCACGGATGTAGCACATGCCGTTGATCAGCGACGATCCACCCAGGCCTTTACCGCGTCCGCACTCCATGCGGCGGTTATTCATAAACGGTTCAGGCTCTGTTTCATAGGCCCAGTTGTAGCGTTTGCCCTGTAGTGGGAACGCCAGCGCTGCGGGCATCTGGGTGCGGAAGTCAAAGCGATAGTCCGGGCCGCCCGCTTCAAGCAGCAGCACGGAGGTATTCGGATCTTCAGTCAGACGGGTAGCGAGAACGTTGCCGGCTGAGCCGGCACCAATAATGATGTAGTCAAATTGCAAATAAACCTCCTGGTTAGAATATGGACTGGAATTTAGCCATCTCAACCTGGATGGACTTCACCTGGGTGTAACTCTGGAGCGTCATCACGCCGTTCTCGCGACCAATGCCGGAGTGTTTGTAGCCGCCAACGGGCATCTCTGCCGGGGATTCGCCCCAGGTGTTGATCCAGCAAATACCCGCTTCCAGCTGATGAATGACGCGATGCGCGCGGTTCAGGTCCGCCGTCACGATGCCCGCCGCCAGGCCGTAGTCGGTATCATTGGCGCGGCGAATCACTTCGTCCTCAGATTCATAAGTGAGAAGCGACATCACTGGCCCGAAGATCTCTTCACGCACGATGGTCATATCGTCGCTGCAATCGGTGAACACTGTCGGTGCAACCCATGCGCCGTTATCGAAGCCATCGCCTTTCAGTACATCGCCGCCGCACAGTACGCGCGCGCCTTCCTCTTTGCCTTTGGCGATATAGCGCAGCACGTTATCGCGATGCGGGAAGCTGACCAGCGGGCCGAAGTTAGTTTGCGGATCGAAAACGTCGCCCGCGCGAATGCGCTCAACGCGCGCCAGAATTTTCTGCTCAAATGCGGCTTTGCATTTCGCCGGAACGAAGACGCGGGTGCCATTGGTACACACCTGACCGGAGCTGAAGAAGTTTGCCATCATGGCGATATCGGCGGCGAGATCGAGATCCGCATCATCGAAAACGATCAGCGGTGATTTACCGCCCAGTTCCATGGTCACTTCTTTCAGGGAAGAGGCCGCCGAGTTAGCCATCACTTTTTTGCCGCTGGCGACACCGCCGGTAAATGACACTTTGGCAATGCCCGGATGCTCGGTCAGATATTGCCCGGTCTCCGCGCCCACGCCCGGCAACACGTTAAATACGCCGTCCGGCAGGCCCGCTTCGCTGTAAATTTCAGCCAGCTTTAACGCGGTAAGCGGGGTAACTTCGCTCGGTTTGAAAATCATTGCGTTGCCTGCCGCCAGCGCCGGGGCGGATTTCCACAGGGCAATCTGGATCGGGTAGTTCCATGCGCCAATCCCTGCCACTACGCCCAGCGGTTCGCGGCGGGTATACACAAAGGACGTTTCACGCAACGGGATCTGGCTGCCTTCCAGCGCCGGGATCAGCCCGGCGTAGTACTCCAGCACGTCCGCACCGGTAACGATATCGACGGTTGAGGTTTCCGAATATGCTTTTCCGGTGTCGAGGGTTTCCAGTTTTGCGAGTTCGTCATTGCGTTCACGCAGAATATCAACGGCCCGACGCAGAATACGCGAGCGCTCCATAGCGGTCATCGCCGCCCAGATTTTTTGCCCCTGTTGGGCACTCTTCACGGCGCGATCGACATCCTCACGCCCGG
>ENA-ORRA01002370-ORRA01002370.1-human-gut-metagenome-genome-assembly--contig:-NODE-2370-length-10394-cov-3.587581_pt1 | contig 10394 bp, 6 predicted proteins | sample MGYA00242169_ERZ509122 | MGnify/ENA primary metagenome ERZ509122 (study PRJEB26280, sample SAMEA2338650) | human gut metagenome | biome: human gut; feature: human-associated habitat; material: faeces...
AACGATCAGTATCGGCAATCCCAAAAGAAAGCTCCGCTTTCTTTTGGGATTGCCTAAGCGGACGGGCGTCAAGCGGAGGGTAAAGACGAAGCGTCCGGAGCCTGCGCTGTTTGAGCGAAGCGAGTTTCGCAGGCGACAGCGTAGTCTTTGCCTGGAGTAGACCGGACGGTTAAGCCTTGACTTTTTGGTTACTTTTGGGTCAAGCCAAAAGTAACAGATCACAAAACAATTAAAACAACACACAAAATAATCAAGTATGAAACGATACGATATAAAAACGACCGATACCGAGACCCTCCGCAAATGGTATTACCTGATGAGTCTCGGCAGGGCGCTCGATGAAAAGGCGCCTTCTTACCTGCTCCAATCCTTAGGCTGGTCCTATCATGCCCCTTATGCCGGGCATGACGGCATCCAGCTCGCCATCGGACAGGTATTCCACCGGGGAGAGGATTACCTCTTCCCCTACTACCGCGATATGCTGACGGTCCTCTCTGCTGGAATGACGGCAGAAGAGGTCATCCTGAACGGCATCTCGAAAGCGACCGACCCGTCCAGCGGCGGACGGCACATGTCCAACCATTTCGCCAAGCCGGAGTGGCATATCGAGAACATATCCTCGGCGACCGGGACACACGACCTCCACGCCGTAGGTGTCGCCCGTGCAATGGTTTATTACGACCATAAAGGCGTCGCGATCACTTCGCACGGCGAGTCCGCCACTTCCGAGGGCTACGTCTACGAAGCCATCAACGGGGCGAGCAACGAGCAGCTCCCCGTTATCTTTGTCTTGCAGGACAACGGCTACGGCATCTCCGTCCCCAAAAAGGATCAGACGGCCAACCGCAAGGTAGCCGACAATTTCTCCGGTTTCAAGAACCTGCGCATCATCCACTGCAACGGAAAAGACGTTTTCGACTCGATGAACGCCATGACCGAAGCCCGCGAACATGCGATCAATACGCATAATCCGGTGATCGTCCATGCAAACTGCGTGCGCATCGGCTCCCATTCGAACTCCGACAAGCAGACTTTGTATCGCGATGAAAACGAACTTGCCTACGTGAAAGCAGCCGACCCGCTGCAAAAATTCCGCCGTATGCTGCTCCGTTACAATCGCCTGACCGAAGAGGAACTGAAGCAGATAGAAGCACAGGCGAAAAAAGACCTGAGCGCAGCCAACCGCAAAGCGATGGCGGCTCCCGAACCCGATCCTGCAACGATCTACGACTATGTCCTACCCGAACCTTACAAGCCGCAAAAATATACAGACGGCACGCACAAAGAAGAAAATGGCGAAAAGAAAACACTGGTAACCGCAATCAACGAAACACTGAAAGCAGAATTCCGCCATAACCCGAATACATTCCTGTGGGGACAGGATGTGGCCAACAAAGACAAAGGCGGCGTGTTCAACGTCACCAAAGGCATGCAACAGGAGTTCGGGCCGAAGCGTATCTTCAATGCTCCCATCGCCGAAGACTACATTGTAGGCACGGCCAACGGCATGTGCCGCTTCGACCCGAAAATACATGTCGTGGTGGAAGGAGCCGAATTTGCCGACTACTTCTGGCCGGCCATCGAGCAATATGTCGAATGTACACACGAATACTGGCGAAGCAACGGACAGTTCACCCCTAACCTGACACTCCGCTTGGCATCGGGCGGTTATATCGGCGGAGGGCTCTACCACTCGCAAACGATTGAAGGGGCGCTGACCTCCATTCCGGGAGCCCGCATCGTCTATCCTTCGTTTGCCGATGATGCGGCAGGACTGTTGCGCACCAGCATACGTTCGAAGGGCTTTACCGTCTTTCTCGAACCGAAAGCGCAATATAACTCGGTCGAAGCAGCCGGTTTCGTGCCGGAAGACTTCGAGGTTCCTTTCGGGAAAGCCCGTATCCGCCGGCCGGGCAGCGACCTGAGCGTGATCACATATGGCAATACCACGCATTTCTGCCTCAGTGTCGCCGAGAAGCTGAAGAAAGAGCATAACTGGAACGTGGAAGTCATCGACATCCGCTCGCTGATCCCACTCGATACAGAAACGATCTTCGCTTCCGTGAAAAAGACCGGCAAGGTGCTGATCGTACATGAAGACAAAGTGTTCTCAGGTTTCGGAGCGGAAATAGCCGGTATCGTCGGCACGGAAATGTTCCGATACCTGGATGCTCCGATCCAACGCGTCGGTTCTACCTTTACGCCTGTCGGTTTCCATCCGATCCTTGAAAAGGCGATCCTGCCCGGAGAAGAACGGATCTACAATGCGGCAAAAGCATTATTAGAATATTAATGAAGAGGGTATATCAAAATCTTCTTGTCCCCGCGCTTGATGCGGGCCGCAAAAGGACAGACCTTATCAATCAGATTTTATAGGGCCGATTTTAATGCGATCCCGCGAGGGGCGTGGGAACAGGATAGTTTTGACACATCTTCTATAAACAACATACAAAATGAAGAAAATAGGTTTATTCTATGGTGGCACAACCGCTAAAACAGCCGTAGTCGCTTTGAAAATACAAGAAGCATTCGCAGAAAACGAAGTCGTCCTGATCCCGATAGAAGGGGCGACACGCGAGGAGTTCGAATCGTTCGACAATATTATTGCCGGAACTTCCACCTGGTTCGACGGAGAACTGCCGACTTACTGGGACGAGTTCATGCCGGAAATAGAATCGATCGACATGACGGGCAAGAAAGTCGCCCTATTCGGGCTCGGAGACCAAGAACGCTATCCCGACAATTTCGTCGATGGGATCGGCATTCTGGCGGAAGCCTTTACCAAAAGCAATGCGGAGCTGATCGGTTTCATGCCTGTCAACGACTACCATTTCACCCAATCACGGGCCGTTAAGGAAGGGCATTTCCTGGGACTCGCCCTCGATATCGAGAATCAGTCCGAACAGACGGAGGAACGGATACTGAAATGGGTGGCGAAACTGAAAAAGGAGTTTCAATAATATTTGCATTTGTTTCTGCTCTCGGCAGGGAGCTGTGTCGAAGCAAAATTTAGCTTACTAATAGATATAATTTAGGCACGGATTTCACGGAAAACACGGAAAAAAATAAATTCATCCGTGTAAATCCGTGAAATCCGTGCCTAAAAAGATTGTGATAAAGGTGTTTTCCGATTACTGCAAACGACGAATACCCACCGCCTTATTATACTGGGCAAGAGACGCTTTCTGCTGATACCAGGTCTGGATCAAGCTGCTATAGGACTGAATCCAGGAAAGCTGGGCGGAAAGGACATCGAGGATCGGAAGTTTTCCCTCATTATAACTGAACGTGTTCAGATCGAGATTTTCTTCAGCAATTTTACAGGCCTCCTCGGCGACATCGATCTGCTTCGTATTTTCCGTCAGGCTGGTCCAGGAGTTGGCTACTTCCTGGGAAATCTGATCGCGTGTATAATCCATCGCATATTCCTTACTGCGTAAGATAGCTTTTTGGGAATTCACCTCCTTGAAACGGGCTCCCCAACGGAACAAAGGTATCTTTAGGGAGGCGAACACGGCAGGTGTCCAAAGCTGGTCGGACCCTTTCACGTTCAACATCGGAGTGCCCCAGGTTCCCTGAAAACCGATAGCCAGTGTCGGATTATACTTTGCTTTTGACAAATTGATCTGCCGTTTCTGGTATTCGATATTCAATTTAGAGATCGTGAAATCCGGCCGGTTCTGCAAAGCGGCCTCTTCCCCTATGTGCATCGGCAACGGCTGCACCGTCGTGATGGCATCGGCAATCTCCACCGGTGTCATAGGAGGAACTCCCATCAGCACGTTCAGGTTTTGCAAGGCGATCTGATAATCTTTGTACGCAGCGCTTTTGTTCAATTCCGCTTCTTTCAAACGGGACTGTACCTGCAAGAGGTCGGTCTTACTGATCTGTCCGTCATTGAAACGGGTTGTCAGCACGTTTGCCAATTCCTGCACGATATCGACATACTGGCACATGACATCGTACATGCCTTTGCGGGCAGCAGCAGACCAGTAGTTCAAGTCGGCGGCATATACAATATTGTCCGTCGTCAGGTCTTCCGCCTCGGAAGCGATCTGTCCCTGTATCTGGGCGGCCTTGTAATTGTTGTAGATTTGTCCGCCAGCATAGATCGGCTGACTTACGGTAGCTCCCAAACTATAGGTGTTATGATCCATTTCGACAGCCATGCCAGGACCGAAATCCAAATCGTACTTATTGATACGGTACTGGTAGCTGCCGGAGAAATCGACAGCCGGGAAGAAAGCGGTCTTGGCCGCCTTGATAGCATGCTGCATCGCAATACGTTCTTCCGCACTCTGTTTGATCTGGCGGCTATATTCAAGCACTTTCTGCTTGTAGTCCGCAGCCGTGACGGGCTTTTCCTGTGCTCCCACCGATAAAGCCCCCAACAGCATACAACCGATAATTATTTTATTTCTCATACTCATTATACCGATTTAATCTTAAAGAATATACAATAGGTCACCGGAAGCACGAAGATGGTCAGGATGGTCGAAACGAGCAGACCTCCCATGATCGTCGCCGCCATACCGGCAAACATGGCATCTCCCAACAATGGCAACATACCCAAGATAGTTGTCCCCGATGCCATCGTCACCGGAACGATACGCGTCTTGGTTGCCTCGATCACCGCATTGACCGGCGCCAGGCCACTGTCAAGCTGCAATCCTATTTCGTCCACCAGCACAATCGCATTCTTGATATTCATACCGATCAGACCTAACAGACCTAACATGGCAAAGAAATCGAGCGACTTGCCAAACACCAGCAACCCCAATACCACACCGATGAAGATCAGAGGCAACATACACATGATCAAGACCGGCTTCCGGTAGTATTTCGGGAAGAGGAACAACAGGGTGAGATAGATCAGACCGAACATCAACGGAATATTGGCAGCAATCGCCTTGTTACCTTTATCCTGTTCAGACTGTTCGCCGAAGTATTGCAGTTTGTATCCTTCGGGAACCTGCACCTCCTGCTGGATCTCCTGCCACAACTGGCTGAAAGCAGCCATCGTATTGGCACCGCGTTTCGGTTCGCACTGCATCATCATATAACGCTGGCGATTATAACGCTTCACGACACTGTACTCATAATCGAGCGAGAAGTCGTCGATCACCTGCTCCACTTTGACAGAACGACCTTTGGCACTATAGACAGGCAAAGTCTTGATATCGTTCAGGTTCATCGAATCGCGATCGGCATCTTTCAGCAGGATCGGCATAAACACATCTCCTTCGCGATATTCGCCTAAAGGCACGCCATTGGTTGCCGAACGAAGCGAATAAGCCATCTGCTGACGGGTGATACCTAAACGGAGACCTTTTTCCTGCGAGTACAACGGCTTCCATACCGGAACCTTGTTTCCCCAGCTGTTGCGCACTTCCATCACCATGTCGTTCTTGCGGGCGATTTCTTGTGCACGCTGTGTCAGAGCCACCAACGTATCGATATTATCGCCAACAAACCCGATTTCAATTGCAGCATCAGGCACAGGAGACAAAGCAAACAAAGCTGAACGGGTCAAAATATCCGGATAGTTGGCGACCATATATTCATAGAACTTGTTTTCCTCGCTCTGTGCATCTTTCGCGTCCTTGGTTTCGATCAGGACATTGGCGAAGTTCGGCTTCGGACCGATAGACGAACTTGCCAGATAATAACGTACCGGCGAACCTCCCAGAGTGAACGAATAGGATTTGATCTTATCATTATTCTTGAGATACTCTTCTATCTTGATCACATTCCTTTCCACATCGTCGATCCCATACCCTTCAGGGAAGATCAGGTCGGCACGGAAATAGGGCTTGTTCATGATCGGGAAGAAGCTCTGCGGCATAATGCTCATGATGAACAAAGACAAGAACAAGGTTGCCACCACCGAAGTAAGCGTGAGATAACGACGCTTGATCAGACGTCCCAGTACTTTTTCAAACTTATGGTACAGTTTGGTGTCATAAGGATCTTTGGATTCACCTGGTTTCGCCTCCTTCAAGATAAAATTCCCGAAGGTCGTCGTTTGCGTCAAAGCCAATATCCAACTTAACCCCAAGGATACGGCAAGCACGATAAACAACGGCTTGACAATCTCGGCCACCGAAGCTGGCGCCAAATACATCGGCAAGAAAGAACAAACAGCGATAAAGGTCGCACCCAACAACGCCCACTGCGGTTTGGTGGCCCCATCGACCAACGCCTGGTAGCGTGACAGACCGCGCTTGATACCGACCTGCGCATTATCGGTCACCACAATCGCGTTATCCACCAGCATACCCATCGCAATGATGAAAGCAGCAAGAGACGTACGGTTCAGCCCGACACCCCAGATCAGCATAATCAGCAACGTTCCGCCAACCGAGAATAGCAGTGAACTACCCACCAGCATACCTGCACGCGACCCCATCACAAGGAAGATAATCACAATTACGATGAGCAACGATTCGATCAGATTCAGGATAAATCCGTTATTCGCCTCGTTGGCAATCTGGTTTTCTGGATAGATGGTTTTCAGTTCCATACCGATCGGGAAAAGCTGTTCCATCTCTTTCAAATGTTCGGCAACAGCGTCACCGACAGCCACCACATCATCTTTCGCACCCGTAGCCACACCGATACCGATGGCCCGTTTGCCATCCACACGCATCAGGTTGGAAGGCGGGTCCATATAGCCTCGTTCGATGGTTGCGATATCACCCAGGCGTACTTCGCCCCCACCCTTTGTCACGATCAGCTGGTCGCGTATATCCTCTATACTTTTATAAGTACCTTCGGCACGTACACGAAGCTGATAGGTCCCGGTCATGATCTCACCCGTATTGACCAGCAGATTCTGGGTTTGCAGGACTTGCTGAATCGAATTCGGATCGATCCCCAAGTTCGCCAGCTTGGGAACCGAGATACGCACATTCACGACCTGCGTCTGTTCCGCAAACAGATAGACCTTCTGCACACCCTGAATAGGAGTCAGCTCGGTCTTGATCTTCTGCGCCCAATCGCGCATATCGTCGTAAGTAAAACCTTCGTCGGCTGTCAGAGCGTAATAGATACCGAACACGTCCCCGAAATCATCACTCACATTGATGGCAGAGGCGCCACTCGGAAGGCGAGGCTGTATATTAGCCACCTTACGACGCAATTCGTCCCACTTGACCGGCATATAATCCGGGACCAAAGTCGGCTGCAACTCGATCGAGATCTTCGACATGCCGAAATAAGATTCAGACTTGATCTGAAAAACATCCGACATGGACTGAATTTCCCTCTCGATAGGTTCCGTTATCAATTTTTCTACCTCCTGAGGAGTAGCACCCGGATATTGCGTAACCAAAACAGCCTGCTTGATTACGAAAGGCGAGTCCTCCTTCTTCGGCAATTTAAAGAAAGAATATATACCTCCTATCAGCATGATAGCCAAAAAGAAATATATAATCTTCTTATTCTCTAAGGAATATACTGGAAGATTCATTATTTATCAGCTTAATCTGTTAATACTTTTACCTGCTGTCCTTCAACCAGGCGAGTAGCCCCGGCGGAAACGACCTGGTCACCGGCTTTCAGCCCTTTGGTTATTATAACATTGTCTTTTCCTACCAGTCCGGATTCTTCGATCTGGCGACGTTCCACCTTTTGCGACTGGGCGTTATAGACAAAGACAAATTTGTCGTTATTTTCTTCACTGGCTACAATGGCGGAAAGAGGCGCCAACACCGCTCCCTCGTTAAAGCTTGCACTCTCGATATGCAGCACCACGCGACAGGAGAAGCCGACAGCCACTTTGTATTTGTTCAGATTAAATTCGGGATCGTCGATATATAGGAAAACGGGAACGCCAGAACCATCGGGAGACGCTTCCACATATTCCTTCACTTTCGCTTTGAAACGGATTCCCTTGTAGTTATCAAACTCCACATAAATCTGATAAGGAGTCGAGAAATAGGTAATATTCGTTTCAGGCATCGTGTACTGGATCTGCAACTTGTTCGGGTTAATCAGGCAAACGATCCCCTGTCCGGCCTGTACCTTCTGATAATTCTCGACATATTTCTTCTGGATAAATCCATCGAACGGAGCACGCAGTTTCGTTTGTTCCAGCTGGTTCTGCGCATATTCGAATGCAGCCTTTGCATTCGAATAGGAAGCCTCGGTCGTCTCATATTCCTGCTTTGAGATAGCCTGTTTGGATAACAGCTTCTTCGCACGTTGCAACTGTGCTTCGGCAGTTTGAAAAGAGGCTTTTTTCGCTTCATATTCCCATTTGAAATCTTGAGGGTCGATCTCTGCCACGACCTGTCCCACACGGACTTTTTGCCCTTCATCCACCTTCAGCGAAATCAGCGGTCCGGACATTTTAAAGGCCAGATCACTGAACTGATCCGGCGATACGACACCGCTAAACGACTTTTCCACAAGATTCAATGAGGTCACATCCGTCAACTTTACCGGCCGGGGACCTTGCTCCTTCACCGGCGGCTGACTACACGACATCAATGCTGCCAATACAAAAACAGGGATTAATTTACCATTCATGATAACTTGCATTTAGTTATTTGTTATTACTATTATATTCTGATCTGACTATTAATTGCATATCCAGAGAATACAACATTCTTTTAAAATCTATTGTTCCGGTTCCGACCGGATTTCAAAGTGTACCCTCTGACAATTTTTCGGATATATGCATTAAAACGACCAACGGCCCCAATCAACCGCCGCTTCCATTTCGTTTTCCTGATCGTCGGGGATAGACGGGAAGAAGTCAATGCCTGTTACCTTTTCTACGCTGTCGATAGGTATCGCCATCGATTTCAGCGAATTATCTTTATAATCCCTATTCTCGAAAAGAAATCCGATACCCTTATAGCCTTTCTCCGTATGATAACACAATACCTTATAAAAGGCTTTGGGTATCGCAACCCTGTTTTTTCCCAATCGTTTCATATCGCCTGTAATGACGGGGCCCGTAACAATCAAAAGCGAACCGTTATCCAACGCCCACAAGCGGCACTGTTCCTCCAGGTCTTTCCATATGCCCCGGTTTAATTTCGGTTTTTGCGGGCAGATATTGCTCAGGTAAAAAGACTCGCGCATGGCTTTTGCAGACCATTTCATATCGCCTGCCGGAGCTAAATGGCCACGATCGTAGCCGGAACGCGTATAATCTTCGTTCATCGCCGTCGAACCTTTCACCTGCGGGTCGGGTACAAACTTATTAGAACGTTCCGTCTTTTTGCTTTTGGCTTCCGTTGCCGTCAATTCGTACGCGACCCAGTTAGCTATACGGTACTCGGAATTATAAGAAACCGTATATCCTTCGTGCTTGATAACCTGCTCCTGACGTTTCTCCTTTAAGCGGGGTATCTCTGTATTTGCGGGGATTTTAAATGTTTTTGTAGAAGACTTGGCAAGAGTCTTATTAGCAGATGTTTTGTCCTGTATCTTTTGTATCGGAGCGGTTGCAGCCTTTTTTGCAGAAACGACTTCCTGTCCCTTTTTCTCCAGAGCCACCGGTTTGTGTCCGGCCATCGGAACAAAATAATCGTATATAAACAGAACCCCTATAAAACAAGCCACTACAATAAAGGCGCCAATAAACATTCGCTTCACTATGGAAAGGAAAGACGAAGTCTTTTGAACTTTTTTCCGCGGTTTCCTTGCGCTTTTTCTCTTTGCCATCTCTCTTGATAAAACCTATTCCTACTCAGGCGCAAAAGTAGACAATATAAAGATGCTATACAACACATATGGAGGGAATGTATTGGTTTGAATTGTTAGAAAAAAGTGCCCCAATGCACACAATCCTCTATAAGCATGTTTTTAAATCAATCCTAAGTAAAGATGGAACATATTATACCAACAAGTATATCGATATAAAATGACAGATGCTACCACCCAATACGAAGAAATGCCATACTGGATGCATATATTTATATTTGTCTAAAAAGAAAAACAGGCAGCCTACCGTATAAAATAGCCCTCCTCCGATCAACCAATACAGAACATTCATCGAACCGGTTTCACGAAAGACATGCAACAAGGGTTTAAAAGCAATTATGACTACCCAACCCATTGCCAGATAACAAACTGTTTTCAGATGGTCTTTCTTTCTCATCTTCCTGAAAATCAGCCAGACACCTATCACTGCCGCGATCCATATGACAGCGAATAGTGACCAGCCCCAATAACCTTCCTGCCGGAGGGCCAGCAATGTAAAGGGCGTATAAGTTCCCGCAATATGCAAATAAATCGCACCATGATCGAACCGCCGCAAGAGTCTTTTCTGTCGTGCATGGGTCGAAGCATGGTAAAATGTAGACGTCACATACGAAAGTGTCATACAAACGGCATAAACAGCAAAACTGCCGATCGCCCAAGGATTTCCACTTCGGATA
>ENA-ORRA01002374-ORRA01002374.1-human-gut-metagenome-genome-assembly--contig:-NODE-2374-length-10377-cov-6.312052_pt1 | contig 10377 bp, 5 predicted proteins | sample MGYA00242169_ERZ509122 | MGnify/ENA primary metagenome ERZ509122 (study PRJEB26280, sample SAMEA2338650) | human gut metagenome | biome: human gut; feature: human-associated habitat; material: faeces...
ATGCTGATGATCCACCCGGACACATTGAAAACGACATACTCCTGCGTGGAAGTCTAATATGTCAGCGCACTGTCCTTTGCTATAATGAGCATAGAAAAGACTTCGTAAATTTCTGCAAATTTACGAAGTCTCAAAAACGCAATAATCTTCTGTTTCTGACACCATTATACAATAGCGTTGCAAAAAGTCAATGCGGTTCGGTATCAAAATATTGATTATTTGCGTCGTCTTCGCAAATATCAATCGGTATCAGGTGATGCAGAATACTATTGTGCGAACATCGTATCTGTATTCGCAGTCAGAACAGCCGTCAAAAGGAGGGTGCCGTTTGCCAAAAACAGGTGAGAACATTTATAAGCGAAAAGACGGACGTTGGGAAGCGCGCTTTATCAGTGGCAGGAAACCGGATGGATGCGCAAAATACACTTCTGTCTATGCGCGCACCTATGCCGCAGCAAAGGCCAAGCTGGAGGAACGGAAACGGATGGTCGTACCACCCCCGGTCGTGAACTGCCGCCTGACGGTAGCGGAGCTTTTTGCGTGGTATCTGGCACAGGCTGAAATCAAGCCATCTACACGCGCCAGATATGTTTTTCTGATCGAGCATCATATCCTTCCGGAGCTTGGTTCGATCTTCGTCGTTTCTTTGACGGCGAAACAGCTTTCTGACTTCCTAAGCCAAAAGAGACAAAGTGGGCGGCTGCATGGCGGTGGGTTATCTGCCAAAAGCGTCCGGGACATCGGTGTTCTGATAAAAGCAGCGCTTCGTTTTGCCAGCGCAGAATACCATTTTTATTGTGACGCGCTGAACACCAAGCTGCCGAAGGCAAAACAGCGTGAAATCGAACCGTTTTCTGCGTGGGAGCTTGACCAACTCAGGAAAGGTCTATCGCCGTCACCCAATCACAAGGACGCCGGAATCTTACTTTCCGCAAACGGAGGATTGCGGCTTGGTGAGGTTTGCGCCCTGCGGGTTTCAGATATTGACTTTCAAAACGGCACCGTCAGCATTGAGCGCGCCGTTCAGCGTGTCCGTCAGAATGGGAAAACGAAGCTCATCATCCAGACACCAAAGAGCGAAAAATCTGTGCGCGTTATTCCACTTCCAAACGATATGATGGCGTATTTGAAAAAAGCTGTTTCTGGTCTGTCACAAAATGCGTATATCCTGACAGGCCGAACGGATAAGCCAATGGAGCCCCGCACCTATCAATATTATTTTGAATCTGTTCTGCGTCGGGGTGGTATCCGGAAGCGTAGCTATCACACACTCCGTCACACTTACGCGACCCGCTGTATTGAAAATGGGATTGACATTAAAAGCGTCAGTGAAATGCTGGGCCACGCGGACATTACGACGACGCTGCGGCTGTATGTGCATCCGTCAATGGACAGCAAGCGTCAGGCCGTTCAGAAAATCAGCTTCCTCGGCGGTGCCGCTTAAAAGCCTATTCGCCGTCAAAAATCCCGTCACCCGAAACGCGGAAAGGCCGATGATCTCAAGGGAGATTTGACGTTCCATCGTAAATTTGCAGAACTTTATGAAGCCGAAGCCGTCATGTTTTGTATGTGCAGATAGTATGTCGCATCTATGCTGGCACATACGGAGAATGGAAGAATCTTGACAATTTAATATGTTTGCCAACGAAGAATTGTAATTGCAGGTTATCTCTCGCCTTATAGTCTGCAATGAAAGAGCAATGAATCTACTCGCCCGGAACTGTGAGGATGAGCAAGTTTCTAAAGTAGCTTGGAGGAAACGAAAGACAGCGTTACACCAACAAGCTATGTGGCCGAAAGGTCGCCATTGCGGGAGAAAATCCCGTGAGAAGGTAGGAAACAGAGCACGGACGCGACCTGCGTCCATAGTCCAAGTCAGGAGAATCGCTTTTCTTCGCCTGCATGAGATGCTGTCTGGTTTATGGTCTCGCTATGTGCAGAAGTTGGTAAACAAAGGGTAGATAGCACGATGATCCTATCGGTATTTCGGAACAGGGCGCCGATTTGCTTCTAAAAGTTGAAGCAAATCGGTGTTTTTGGTTTTCGGAGCAATCGGATCATCTCGCCGCAGCGAGATGATTTGTTTTTGTGCAAAAAAATCGATAGGAGGATCATCTGCGATGAAAGAGCAGCAACGGCAAGCATATCTGGACCAGATCAACTATGGCCGCATTGAGCGTGTCATTGCGTACAAAAATGTGCAATTCATCATCAAGCACCAGCACGATACGCTGGAGCAGCTAACTGCATATTTGAAATCCTGCATGGAGGACATTGGACACCCGCCCGCGATGGTCGAGGTGATCGGCGGCGAGTATATTGAGTACCGTTTCGGCTCATGGCAAGCTGCGATCCGTTCCTTTTATGCCGGAAAAATCACAAACATCAAAAATCCACCACATTTTCGTGACCGCAAGATCGTTCAGGATTTATGCGAGATCGAATTGAGGCGGCTTGCAGCGAAGGACGCGGCATCTTCTGAATGGGAGGTGCAGCGATGAATCCGAACAGAACGTATGAGGAAAATATGGCGGCGCTTAAAAAAATTTTGACCCAACGCACCTACACGGCGCTGTCTCACAGGAACATCGAGTTTGTTCTGAAATATCAAAATGCGTCATTGCAGGAATTGGCTGCATATTTGCGGCAGCAGCAGGCGGAGCTGCGGCATATCCCCGGCAGGACAGAAATAATTGGCGGCGACTTCATTGAGCTGCGGTTCCGCGGATGGGCAAATGCGCTTGAAGCGATCGGCGTTAGCAGAGAGCTTGCGGCAAAGCGCAGTACGCCCGCGCTGGAAAAAACGGCGCTGTTCCAAGCGGAGTTCAATACACAGCGGGAGCTGGACAAAGCAGCCAAGGCTGAGGCCAAAAAGCAAAATAAAGCCAAAGAGAAGCCACAGATTCAAGGCAAAGGCCGCCGGTTCCGCGCGGATCTTCTTCAGGATGAGAAAATCACGGGAAGAACGATGTACGCGCTTGAATTGCAGGGGTTCAAATGCCCGAAGAACAAGAACGTGCGGAAAACGCAGGAGTTCAAGGCTGAGTACCAGCGGCAGCTCACAAAATTCCGGCAGGAGCAGGCAACAGAAAAGGAAGCCAAACGCGCAGCGCGGCAGGCCGAACGACAGGAACCGGCTGCGGAGGAAAGTACACAATAATTTGTTTGCACGATCCGCATTGGGAGCGGATTTGCACATAGACCTGATCTCATCCCCCTGAGATCAAGCTGCCAGCGCGTCACCCCCTGACGCGCAGAAATCCCCGGTTCCGAATGGGAACGCGGAACCGGGGGATCTCAAAACCTTGTCAATCTTTGATTGGGAACACCGTAGGTTTCGCAATCCTACGTTCCATTTTTCTAAAATTGCGGGCAGCTTGGTCTGCTCCACCCGAGCTGTCTAACATGGGGCAAAATTTTGCAAAGGAGAATGTAAAATGAAAACTGCAAAGAAACTCACAGCCCTCCTGCTGGCAGTCGTCATGGTTCTCGCCATGAGCGTCAGCGCATTCGCAGCCACCACAGACACCGGTCTCAGCGGAACTGTCACCGTAAAGTTCACAAAGAACTACAGTGATACAGATGATGGTGTATATACATGGAACGCTACGCGCGGCGAAGATCTCTTCACCACGAACAGCTCTGTTACGGTGAATCTTGCGACGCTGAACGGCGTTGAGTTGAGCGTGTGCAAAGCGTATTACTCCGAGCCGACAACAAACGCCATGTACAATACCGTTTCTGTTCTGGACGTCGTTATGGCCGCAGCTGCATCGTCCGGGCATACACCTACGGGCAACTGGGATGCTGATCCTGATGAGGGACTGCCCGGTGGCTATCTTTACAATGTCGATAATCAGGAATTTGAGTCCTACTACGGCGAAAACGGCGATGGAACCTACTGGATGATGGGTACTGGCTTTGTTATTGGTGTGGCCAGCAATGCTAGTGCAGAGCCCACCTTCTCGACCTCCTATCTCAGCAATGTTGCAGCTTCTACGCTCAGCAGCGGTGCTGTGATTTATGTTGATCTTGGCAACTATACCTTCAGCAGCGTAACCTGGTAATCATTAAACAAATCTTGGGGGGCGGCTATGCCGTCCCCCTGTTTGGAGGATAAGATGAAAAGACTTCTAACAGGGATTTTCGCCCTCATCTTGATGCTGGGATGTATAACGATCTCTCAGCCGAGAGCGACGGCAGCCGATACTCCCAAAGAAATAACAGCATATTTGACGATTGCATTGCAGGATGCAGACGGAAAGTATGATTTCGCTGGAGCAAACGACGGAACGAGTATGGCATCAAAGGCAATACAGGTTTCGGACGCAGATGGCGATAACAAATTGACAGCCTACGATGTCCTTTACTGCGCCCATGTGCAGTATGCACCCGGTGGACTGAAAGATTTTGAAATTAACAGTGCATCAAAGGGAAGTGCAATCTTAAAAAAAGCATGGAACGTGACGGCTGGATTTACTCTTGTCGGCGAAAACACTATGGCAACAAATGAGTTCAAAACCGACATTAAATCCGCCACTTCTACCACATCAATCAATGATGGAACACACTTGTATGTTATTCAAGGCGCTTCTGCAAAGACGGAGTTTTTTTCAAATACTGCGTCAATAAAAATGGGATTTATAAATGATGCTCGTATTACAGCCTATAAAAGGCAAGCATTTACACTTTGCGCAAATATCTATGATGCATCCGTTAAAATGCCAGTCAAAAGAGTTTCTGCTGCAAAAGGTAGAGCTATTTACTATAAAGAAATTCAGCAAGGCAATACACCAGCTCAGAAATTGATTACTACAGACGCGACAGGAAAGATAACTGTAACGTTTGAGAACGCTGGAGACTATTTGCTTTATACCGCCCCCGCTGATAGCGTTGCACCGGCCGCGTGTATGGTACATGTTGAGGAAAGCAAACTGGTTCCTGAGAGTATTCGGCTTGGCCTGTCGGAAGATTCCGCAGACCTTCTGCATTACGCCAGTGGAACGAAGGAATACTCGATTACCGTTCCGGATAGCGCCACGACGCTTTATGGCCGCATGGCATACGCATCTGCTTCGGGCAATCTGCAATGGTATTCAGAAGTTAGTACGGACGGAACAACCTATAAGAGTGTGACCGTAAAAGGTCTTCTTGATGGAAAAACGACAGGAAACATCAACATAAACGGCGCACAAAAGCTCAAATTATATATCAATGATAAGAGCTTGCAGCTGGCAAAAAACAAGCCGTTGTCTGATGATTATATCATTAACATCAAACGGCAAATTCAGCTTACAGGTTTGACCACAACAACCGGTACGCTTCTTAGTGATGCCGACTATACCACCGGGCATTTGGACGTTTATGTGAGCCATGATGCGGAGACGGCGACTTTGACGCCAACAGCAAAATCCGGCGATACAATCACTGTAAATGATGCGCCAGCTGAGTCCGGTAAAGCGGCTACCATCAATTTGACAGATGCCGAGACGACGGCAAAAATCATTGTCCATCGAGCTGGTGATAGTTACGTCGATGGTACATACACGGTTACCTTCCATAAAGCCGCAGATCAGGCTGCGCCGGTTTTCATCGAACAGCCTATGTCGGAAGTTCAGGAGTATATTGTCGGTGATGGCTCTGCGTATGTAAAACCGCTCCATGTTTTTGCGAACGCAAACGGAACGGTAACATATCAGTGGTACAGCAATACGACAAACAGTACAGAAGGCGGCACCGCGATTGCCGATGCAACCGACCCTACATATATCCCTGCGACGGATACTGCGGGAGATCAGTATTACTATTGTGTCGCAACAAATGGCAGCAGCACTACCTCTTCCACTTGCGCACACGTTATCGTTTATGACGAACCGATCCAGTCCATTTCGTGGAGTATGAAAACTCCCAACCTGCCAGAGGAAAAAAAGGAATTATTCGAAGGTCACACAACCGGCTTCTACTATCAAAAAGGCGATACGAATGTAACGCCGCTTACAGTAAATGTTACATTTGAACCGCATTTTGCAGAATTGATCAAAAACGGGAAAATGATCGTTCGTTATAACTGGGGACCGAAAAACAATGCTGTGAAAACGGATTTGCCAAGCTATACTCCCAGCACAGAATACGCAATCGGTGGACAGGAATGGTACTGCGACGTAACCATTTTTTATTTGGACTATAGCCGCAATTTTTCAAAATACACTGTTAAACCTGTTTATATCTACATAGACGACGCTGATTCCAGCCGTCCGGGCGAAGTTGATTTTTCCGGTGACGGTACAAAGGCATCCCCGTGGGAGCTTGCAAACCAGAAAGACCTCGAAAAACTGCGCAAATATGTGAATGATGGATATAATTTCGCTGACACCTATTTATTGTTCACGAATGATATTACGCTTGATACGAGCTGGGAATCCATCGGTACCGGCGACGCTGGCACAAAGGGCAAGGGCTGGAATGTTTTTTCCGGCACATTGGATGGCGGCAACCATACATTGACCTATGCCGAGAATACCGATCAACCGCTCTTTAAGTATGTTCGTGAAGCTACGGTTCAAAATCTTTCTATCGAAGCTCCACATTTGAAAAACTATGCGCTCGTTAGCAACTATGCTGTCGATTATGGCGATGACGGAAACTACAGCATCGGCACTGGCGGCAGCTATGCCCCTGGCTGCCCTGATACGATCGATATTATCAATGTCACCATAAAATCCGGTTCGATCATTGAAAAAGGTGGTTTCCTTGGCGGCTTTGCCTCTGGCGCAAATATTGTAAATATTCGAGACTGCACCGCCGAAAAGGATGTTAAGATCGGTTGGGATGGAGAAAAGGGCGTTGGCAGCAATAACGGTTCCTTTGCGGGCTTGTTTAACGGGACAATGTCGAATTGCGTTAGTTATGCAGACGTATATGGGCAGAATTTCGTTGGAGGAATGGCCGGTCAAAAGGGACAGAGCATGGGACCCTATGAGTTTACCAACTGCTCTTTCATGGGCAAAATCGAAGCTACTGGTAAATTCGCTGGCGGCATAGCTGGCGGTGGATATGCGGCAGATTCTGCCCCGAATACCCCTGGTGCAACAATTCAGAATTGCTATGTGAGCGGCAACATCACAGGCTCTGATTGCGTAGGCGGTATTTTGGGCGGTGAGCCAAGCCAGCTTCAGGCATGGAACACCTCGTATATTCAAGACAACTGCTTTTATGGAAAAGTAGCAGCTACAGATAAAAATGCCAGCTGTGGCGGTATTGTTGGTAGGTTCAGATCGTTAAATATCAACAATACCATTTCAAACAACTACTTCCTTGATGGATGCGGTGCGGATAACGGTATTGGTGCAATCCTTTATCTTGATACAAGCGCCACTATTACCGCCGAAAACTGCACTGTATTCAATACAAGTGAGAAGCTGCCCGAAATCGGCGGTATTTCTCGTGCAAATCTGAACCGTACAGACGATCCACTTGATAAGGATTCGGATAAACTTGCTGCGAAAAAAACCGCGGCAGAGTTCACAGATGGCACCGTCGCGGGGCTATTAAATGCTTCTGATTCCAGCTTGAAGAACTGGACGACGGGTACAAATGGTCCGGTTCAAAGCAGAGAGCCCATTTTCTATAAGCTCAGTATTTCTGGCAATTATAAGGCTGTCTATACGGTTGGCGAAGAGCTGGATCTCTCCGATGCAGTATTTACGGCCAGCAGAAGTGATGGCGTAACCGAAAATATTGCGCTGAGTGAAATCACTATCAGCGGATACGACAAAGAGACTCGGAGTAAGCAAACACTTACAGCCAAATGGAAGAATCTTTCTTGCACATTTACTGTTGAAGTGCTTAACCCGCAAGGTTCTAATATTGCAGTTTACTTTACTCTGCTTGGCGATAAACCACATGGTGATAGCGGAACGACACATACTTTGGCTGAAAACAATCTAACAACATGGGTTGAAAAGACAGCGTATTCTGTCAGTAATAATGCAACGGTTTTGGATGTCATAACTGAGGCTTTCGAGGAAAATAACATCTCGATGGTTAATGAGTCTGGCAACTACATCTCGTCCGTTACTTACGATGGTGTGACACTTGCTGAGTTCACAAACGGTAATCTTTCTGGCTGGATGTATACTTTGAACGGTATCCATACCAGCAACGATGTAAGTGAGCAGTATCTGAATGATAAAGATGAAATCGTTTTCCATTATACCGATAATTACACGAAAGAAGACTTCAAGGGCGGTGGCGACAAGCCGACGCCCGGCAGTAAGGTAACCGCGGAAGAACTGGCAAAAGCCTATAAGGACACCGGCGACGCGCAGGCCCTCAAGACGCCGGGAACCGGCTCTACTGAAGGTGAATGGCTCATGCTCGGTCTTGCCCGTGCAGATCATACGATCACACCGGACAATCGCAGCACATATCTGGCCGCAGTTCGTGATTACATCAGCACAAGATACAAAGACGGAAAACTGTACGATTCTGCTCAATTCGAAACAACTGTATCGACAGATAATTCCCGCATTATTCTTGCGCTGACTGCTTTGGGCGAAGACCCGCAGACGTTCGTATCTGGCAAAGACCTGTTGAAGGGCTACAGTGACTTTGACTGGGTCAAGAAGCAGGGCATCAACGGCACAATTTGGGCATTGCTTGCGCTGGACAGCAAACAATACGAAATTCCGGCAGGAACTACAACCCGTGACAAGCTGATTTCCGAAATCCTGTCCAAGCAAACAACCAACGACGGTTGGGCAACAGCCGGTAATGTCGCGGACGCGGACATGACCGCAATGGCAATTCAGGCACTTGCTCCGTACTATAGCAGAGCAAACGTCAAAACAGCTGTCAATAACGCGCTCAATCGTCTCAGCAAAGCGCAGAATAACGAAACCGGCGCTTACTACAACGCCTATAATGAGCTGAGTGCAGAAAGCACCGCGCAGGTTATTGTCGCATTGACCTCGCTTGGCATCAATCCCACCGAGGATGGTCGCTTCATCACAAACTCTGGTTTGACGCTGCTTGATGGTCTGATGAACTTCTACAACGGCAGCGGCGCGTTCAAGCATACCGTAAACGGACAGGCTAACGCGATGGCAACCGAGCAAAGTTATTATGCGCTTGTTTCGTACTATCGCCACCTGAACGGCAAAACACCGCTTTATGATATGTCCGATAACATTTCTACGCCGGAAAGCGTCGAATCCGTGATTGAAAAAATCAAGGCAATCCCCGATCCGGTTGATGAGGACAGCTATGAAGCGATTGTAACAGCCCGCGAAGCGTATGAAAAGCTGACAGATAGCGAACAGGAACAAGTTCCGCAGCAGTATCGGAACAAGCTCACTCGCGCAGAAACCGAGTACAGCGTGCTTCTGGAAAACGCAAAGAGTCAGGCAAAGAGCGACCTGACCGACCACTATCTCAGCCTCAAGCAGGAAGATTATGGCGATGCAGGACGAAAGAAACTTGCAGAGATTCTTTCTACCGGACAGAAAAACATTACCTCCGCAAAAAGCTGCAAGCAGGTTTCGACGCTGCTTGATCGAGCCATTCAGGACATGAACGCTGTCAAGAAGGGCGATATGACAGTTACTTTCCGTCTCATCGGCGCTCTGGAAGCAACGCAGGATGTCAACCTGACTTCGGACAGCTACCTGCCTGAATATGTAACGTGGATTCCTACCACAAAGTATGAGATGGCAAGCAACGCAACGGTTTATGATTTGTTTACCGAAGCGCTGCGCGACGCAGGCCTTAGCTCCACCGGCGCAGAAAACAACTATGTCAAGACGATTTACGCACCGTCTTGTCTTGGTGGATATGCTCTGAGTGAGTTCACCAACGGTGCGCGTTCTGGCTGGATGTATACCGTTAATGGCTCGCATCCCTCGCTTGGCCTGAAAGAACAGGAGCTGAAAGATGGCGATATGGTCGTTTGGCACTATGTCAACGACTACAGTCACGAAGTCTCCGATTGGAAGAGCGATTCGCAGCATCCCTCGCTCGGCAACGGAACTTACTACAACGGCTGGCTGCGTGCAGCAGACATCACGCCGGAACGCTACGTTGAGCAGCTTCTCGGCAAGATTCTGACGGTCGGAAAGAACGGTACAGTCGAGCCGAAGCTCACGCTTTCGCATCTCGGCAAATCGGTCACGTTCACATTCAAACCAGACAAGGGCTATCGTGTGAAGGACGTCAAGGTGGACGGCAAGTCCGTCGGTGCGGTTACAACCTACACCGTGGACAAGTTGACTGTCTCGACGCGCATTGAAGTCACCTTTACAAACGGTAAGCTTCCGTTCACGGATGTGCGTGAAAGCGACTGGTTCTACGAGGATGTTGCATTCGCGTATGAAAACGGTC
>ENA-ORRA01002375-ORRA01002375.1-human-gut-metagenome-genome-assembly--contig:-NODE-2375-length-10374-cov-4.098265_pt1 | contig 10374 bp, 9 predicted proteins | sample MGYA00242169_ERZ509122 | MGnify/ENA primary metagenome ERZ509122 (study PRJEB26280, sample SAMEA2338650) | human gut metagenome | biome: human gut; feature: human-associated habitat; material: faeces...
GGAAGCCGTCGATCTCCCGGCGGTAGTTCGTGTGGTCGGGAACCGTGCAGAAGCCGTCGTATTTCGGAATACGGGCCAGATAGCTTTTCCCGTAGTCCTGCCGCAAGGTCTCGACATTCCACGGGATAAGCGTCTCGACGCTCCGGCCGCTGCTCAACGGCTGCCGAACCCGCTTGTAGATAGTCGTTCCCACGCGCAGGTAGGGGCTTTCTCTTTTCACTGTTTTAGCGGGCATGGCAACCTCCATTTAGAATCCGCTGCACATCCGCCACGCGATAACGGCGCTGCCCGCCGTACTCCACGGGAACGAGATAACCGCTCTTAGCCCATCGCCACAACGTAGAGGAATCGACACCCAACAACGCGATGGTCTGTTTTCGCGTATACAATTCGCCCGCTTGTTGCGGAACCGGCATTGCAGACGGCGGCGACGCGACTGCCGTCAACTCCCGATGCCATTGCCGGAGATCTTCCAGACGGACGGTCACATTCACTTCACCGCCCAACTCACTCAACTGTTTTAAGTCCATAATACGATGATTTAACCGAACCCGAACAGCAGGTTCAGCAGCGAAAATAACAGGTGCTTTTCCTGCACCTGTTTTTGCAATCGAATCACCGCATTTGCACCGGCAAACAATTTCAGATATTGCTACTTACCAACATTTTGCAATTGCATGACAACAGAAAGAAAATTCCCTGCACCGACCGGATGCAGGGAATATCTCATACTTATACAGCTCTTTATTTTTGGATATATTCTTTCAGATTATCGAGCAATCGGATGCGATAACCTCCATCCGTCGCCCGGAGTTTGGCCCGCAACGTCTTCGTATTGTATTTGGCCAAAGACTCGAAGCTCGCTTTCAGCCATTCCGCCAATTCGGTCTGGTCATAAAAACGATTGGTCGCGCCCTTAAAGGCATTCCAGACATTCCAACCGTAGTGACACAAATCCCCATAGCTCACCCGATCATGCCGAAGCCGAACCTGTGGCACATCGTTCGGAACAGGCGCCATACATGCCAGATAAAGCAAGCGTCGTCGCAAAATTCGCAGGTTCGTCTCGTCAATGGCATCGCCCAAATCCTTGTCGGTATATTCGTAAACGGTGGCGAGTGCATTTTCGAGAATCCGATCGTCCGGAACCGGATCGGCAGAAACAACGGCAGATTCCGGCACGATCGCGTCCGGACTTCTTTCACACCGCTGTTCGGAACCGACTCCTTCTGTCGTTGTTTTCTCTTCGCCTCTCGGCTGACTACGCCCAAACCGACGAAAAAAACGCTCCGAAAGATCCGCCGAACTGCCCACGCTGAAAAAGTAAAATCCGGTCACGCCAAGTCCTGCGGGGACAAGCAAGACAAGCGCCAGCCAAAGCGGAAATCCCTGTGAGACCATACCACAGAATAAAATAATCAAGGCAAGAACCACGACACCCGTCACGATCAGACGAAGACCTTTCTGGAAATAATAATCGGAATTCATAGTTACGATTCGCTGAAAAAATCATCCTCCATTACAACTTTCCGAAACCGATCCCGCAACTCCGCCATCCGTGCGATCAGTCGATCGTATGACAGCGAATCTCCATAGATGAAATATTCCTGCATCCGTTCATAATCCCTGCACCACATCTCCGCCAATTCTTCAGGCGGAATAAAATTGATCCGACTCGGATGGTGCGTCCGATAATCGATTCCGCGAATCGTATTGAACATACTGCGATGCTTGACAATCTCGGCATACATTTTCGGCTCGGCCAAGGCTGTCTTCCCGAAATCCGTATCCATCAGCCGCTCTAAATCGTACAGATGGCGTGTCATTCGCTCGACACGCGGATTCTCTTTCTGAAACTCTTCATGCAGTAAAAACACCTTCTCCAAAAACGTCCGCGTCGGCACAACCGCATAAATCGGGAAGACCAATTTTCCGAATACCTCGGGATATGCCTCGGCAACCAGCGGACTAATCTCAATCCGCTCACGAGGTTCTTTTAATGACCGGCAACTAAATTCGATTCGAATCTGCGATTCCACATACTCGATATTTGCATAAATGCTTCGATACGGCAACAGCACCAACGTCGGATCGGCATCGGAATCCTGTGCCGGAACGGCACGCAACTCAAAATCGGAAGCCCCATATCCTTCCAGCAATGCCTGCATTTCCGCAACGAGCCGCTGCTCGATATAAGCCCGCGAAAGTTTCCGAATCCGATCGCGCTGCGACTTGTTGTCCCCGGCAATTCCCCAAAAGGACTTGTCGATTGCAATATCGATGTCCTCCGAGAAGCGTTCTATGACATGCCAACCCTTGCTCAACGACGTACCGCCCTTGAAGGTAATGAAGTCCCGGCACGACGATTCGAACAGGGCTTTCAGCGTCATCGTCACCCACCAGTCCTTCTCGACAGCCTGCGGAGGAAGCCCGACACGCTCGCTCGTCTGTGCAACGAACATACTTTTCTGCTCGTCGGAAAACATCCAAAAATTATTCTTCATAGAACGACATAATGATTTTACGAATCCAAGCTGGCACCAACCGCAGATCGGGCAGAATGCTCGACTTCGGAATCCGGGCGAATATCGTCTTCAGTTGGGCGATGTGCTCCTCCGTCACCTGCGGCCGACCAATCTCCTTCAGAGCGAATACGGCAAGCATCAGCGTTTTATTCTGATAGGCCAAATTTTTAAGCGCCACACGCTTGAATCGCAATTTGCGACCGTTGAACAAATTAACCGTCCGGGAATTGCCATCCGTATAAAACACATAGTTCATCGGTACCTGGGCAGACAATCCCAATACATTCAATGCGTGCATACCCGTCGGAACAACTCGGGCTTCGCTCTGCCGGGCTACCTTTTCAGCGATTTCATTGACGGTCGGGTACTGTATGCCCAATCCGAACTTTCTGTCGATTTTGGGATAGCAATAGAGGCCCCTCGCAATACGGACTAAACCGCCTTTTCGAGTAAGTCGTTCCAATGCCTTCGCAACCGATACGGCCGATCCGTACACAGCGAAATCGGATGCGGAATACAGCTTACCCCGCCCGCACTTTTTCATCTTATTAAGTATCTTGTCCTCTATTACTTGCATCTATTTACCCACATATATCTGTCGCAAATTTATACAAATTTATCGACAAAACAAATCTTACTCCAACACGCTTACTGCATCACGCTTAATATCCATGTCGATATCGCGGTAACGGGCGAACGCCCGGCTGCCGTCCTTATGCCCGGACATCGCTCCCACGATCGCAGGGTCTTTCACACTTTTATAAACATTCCCGATGAATGTCCGGCGCGCCATGTGCGACGAAGCAAGGTCGCAGATCGGCACCTGAACATTCTGCCGCGTCCGCTGGTCGATCGTCGTCACCATGCGCGTAAGTCCCGCTTTACGGAACGCCGCTTTGATATAAACATTGTATTTCTGCTCCGAAATAAACGGGAACAGCGTTCCACGGTTCTCGTCGAGGTATTTGCGAATCAGTTCTTTCGCAGCACCGATCAGCGGCACCGAGACCGTCACCACCCGGTCGTCTCGCGTCTTACGGGGAACATATTCGATGCAATCGCCGATGATATTGGCATAGGTCATCTTGTAAAGGTCGCTCACCCGGCAACCGATCATACATTGAAAAACAAAAATATCTCGTTGCGTTTCCAGCTGCTTGTCATCCCCCATATCCGCTTCGGCCAACTGTTTGCGTTCGTCTGTCGTAATATAGATGGGCGTACCGTAAACAATCTCCGCAATCTTATACTGCTTGAACGGATCATTGGAGGTATGTCCGTTATCGTTTAACCATACATAGAACGACCGCAGACGAATCAACATATCCGAAACGTAATTCATTCCCCGCTCTTTCGGACGGCCGGGAATTACCGTTTCTCCCGCAGCATTGAGATAGGGGCCGCGCTTCACAGGCAGATTCTTCCTCACCTTCGGCCGAGCATACGGCACCTCGTCGTACAACTCCGGATGTTCGTCGAAAATATCCGGTTCTTTCATCAGAAATACCCCGAAATCATCAAGTGTCGTCGGAGATACGGTGTGTACATCCAGCACGAACCGTCGGTTCGACAGTTTCCGATACAGCTCATATCGCTTCAGCGTCCGCACTAAGACATTGAAATGCTTGACACGCGACTCAGACAACTTGTGCGTAGCGAGGTATTCATCCGTCAACGGGAAAAAGCCTATTTTCTTATCCTCAACAGTCGTCGTCTTTGGCCTCAAAGTGCGCCGGATCAACTTTTCGAGCCATTCGCGCGTAACAATCGATTTATCGTCTGCCGCCTCGACCGAGGTCTCAATTACATCGACCAATTCTTTCAATTTCACCCGCTTTGCCAACAGCGCATCGCGCTCCTCCCCCGGTGTGTTCGGAATATTGATATCGTTTTTCTTTCCCCAACGTTTCCGATCGACCCAAATGCCGGACGGCACACGTACACGCAATTCGCGGGAAACATAGACACGGAAATTAACTTGCGATTCTCCCGCGCTATTTTCCCCTTGAGCCAAAACATATGTAACTTTTGCCATACATCCTCATTTTAGACTCTACAAAGATATGATTTATATTCGAATACAACAATATTTTTGTGTCCGTATTGTGTCCGCATTTTTGTAAAACAGTTAAAAACAGACAAAATACATTTCATAGCATATCATTTTAATATACTATATTTCAATATATTATAAATATATTCAAATTTCATATATTTGTGTCTGTTTTTACAAATCAATCCTTGTCCTGGGCACACGAAAACAAAACCGCAGCTGATTGTCAATCGGCTGCGGTTTTTCATTTTCGTTTTGTTCGCCCCCCCACTTGCACCGCTCGTCACATTGACAGCAAGGCCCCATCCCCGGCCGGCGCCCGGGCAACAAGGGCCAGCGCATAGCGATTCACGCCGCAAGGGCGCATGAGATCGAATCGCACGCACATCGTTTCAGTCTGAAGGTTCTTACGCGTGCGACTTCTTCGAGACGAACAGCGCGAGGATGAACGACAGGGCCGAGGCTGCGATCCAGAAGACGATCGCCGTGTCGAGGGGGTCGAGGATGATGACGTCCTTCCGGGCCTGCGCCTGCAAACACCCCGTATGGAGCGTCACCACGGCGAAATTCTCCCGGGCGTAGGATTGCAGGTTGAACGACGTTCCCAGCACCGTATAGTTGTTGTTGGCGCTGTGGATGATGAACGGACAGTTTTTGTCGGGCGAAATGGTGAAAAACGCCTCGCCGTCGAACTCGATCTCGCGCGTCGCCTTCCCGAATCCCGGGTCCACGGTGAGCGTCGCCTCGGAATTCATGCAGACCTTCGACCCGTCGGGCAGCACGATGTCGAGCCTCTCGCCGCACGCCGTGCGGTATTCCAAGGGCTGTGCGGCGCTGATCTCCGCCCCGGCCCCGGCTTCGGACGCGACATCGGGGGTGCGCTGCCAGAACCACACGGCGCAAACGCCCGCCGCAACCACGGCGGGCGCCGCCACATAGCGCAGGAACCGACTCCGGCGCCGTCCGGCGACCTCGGGGACAGCGAACAGGATCTTGTTGCGGGCTGCGAAACGCGCCCATTCCCGCTCCGCCTTGGCCGACGCGGGCAGCTCCCGTCTGGCGAGACACTCCCTGAAATAAGCCCGGTTTTCATCCGACTCCTCCAGCCATCCCGCCAGCATACCGGCCTCCTCCTTACTCAAAGCGTTGCTCCGGTACGAATTGATCAGTCTGTCTATCTCTTTCTGCATATCATTTACACAAAACAGATTTTTTCTCTTTGTCTTCACCCGGTAGACACGCCTTTTCCGGATACCGACCCCCGCCGTGCGATTTTTTTTTTTCGGAGCGTCCCTTTCCGCCCCCCCCGGAAACCGGAAATCCCCGGGCCGAAGCTCCGGGGATTTTTCCGCTCCCGGCAAACGGGCAGGGCGCCGCAGAAGCGGCTGCGGCTCGTTCGGGCAGTCGTGAAAATTGGGTTTTATGCGAAATTTGCCGTATCTTGCCGAAAATTGGAAACCATGACACAGCAACTGCGATTCATACCGTTCAAATCACGCTCGGACAAGGGCTGGGCCGAAGCATGGGCGCTTTACGAAGCCTCCTTCCCCGACTGCGAACGCTGGGACGGCACGGGTTACGACCGCGCTTTCGGCGACCCGCATTTCGAGGCCGACGGCATCTGGCGCGGCGACGAGTTCATCGGCATCCTCTTCCACTGGAACGCCGGGGATTACCGCTACGTCGAGCACCTGGCCGTCTCGCCCCGCCTGCGGGGACAGAACATGGGTTCAAAAGCCCTCGCGGCCTTTTGCCAAGGGCGGCGCGTCATTCTGGAGATCGACCCGCCGGAGGATGAAATCTCGGTCCGCCGCCAGCATTTCTACCAGCGGCTGGGTTTCGTCGCCAATCCCTACGCGTATATCCACCCCTCGTTCCGGCGGCCGTTCCATCCCCACCGGCTGGTGCTGATGAGCTATCCCGAGGCCCTTACATACGAAGAGGCCCGCGGTTTCGCGGACTTCATTCGGGAACGGGTGCTCCGCTACTCCGAGCACGAGAATCCGGAGCTGCCGAGACTGTAAAGCGGCCGCTACAACATGCCGACCACGTATTTCGTGACGAAGTAACCGCCCGCCACCAGCCAGACGTAGAGCAGGCCGGCCAGCACGAAAGGCCTGGCCCCCGCCTGCCTGAATTTGTCGAGGCTCGTTTCGGTCCCCAGCGCCGTCATGGCCATCGTCAGCATGAAGGTATCGACGTACTCGATGGTCCCGTTGAGCGGAATTTCCCGGACCGTCTCCACCCCGCAAAGGCTTTGCAGCAGCGAATTGAGACCGATGATCCCGATGAACCCGAAGGCGAACCACGGCACGGCGATCCTGCGTTTTCCCGTTTCGCCCCCGGATTCCTTCCGGCGGCCCGCCAGCACGAAGCCCATGATCACGAGCACGGGCGCGAGCAGCATGACGCGGATCATCTTGGTGATGGTGGCCGTTCCGGCGATCCCCAGCGCATCGGTGGGGTCCATCGCGTTGCCCGCCCCGGCCACGTGGGCCACCTCGTGCAGCGTGCTGCCCGTGTAGACGGCCACTTCCGTGTCGGTCATCCCGTTGAGCATGCCCGTGCGGTACATGACCGGATAGAGAAACATCGAGAGGGTTCCGAAAATGACGACCGTGGAGACGGCGATGGCGGTTTTGTACCCCTCGCACTTCACCACCGGCTCCGCCCCCAGCACGGCCGCCGCGCCGCAGATGGCGCTGCCCGTCGAAGTCATCAGCGCCGTGTCGCGGTCGATCTTCAGCAGGCGGCCCAGCAGAACGCCCCCCAGAATGGTGACCGTCACGACGATCAGGTCCACGACGACGGCCGGCACGCCCACGGCCGCCACCTGGGCCAGCGTCAGGCGGAACCCATAGAGGACGATGCCCCAGCGCAGCACCTGCTTCGTGCAGAACCGGATGCCCGGGACCCAGGTTTCGGGCAACCGGTTGCGCAGGCTGTTGGCGTAGAGCATGCCCAGCACGATGCCGACGATCAGGGGGCTGAACGAGAGCCGTCTGACAACGGGGATTTCGGCGATGTAAAATGCCGCGAACGAAAACAGCGCGATCAGGAGAATTCCGTGCAGGGTGTTCGCCCTGTTACCTTTTTCCAACATATCCTTGCAATTTTAATGACGACCGATAACTTTTGCTTCATTGCGACGGCAAAGGTCGCATCTTTTATCGGGATACGAAACAAGATTGGGTTATCCGGGATAACCTGAAGTTATGACGCAGGGATAAGGAAACCGGGGGCCGGCAATCAGAAATCCGCCCGGGCGAAGTCGATGAACCGCCGCGCCAGACGCGCAGGTTCGGCTTCGGCATGCACGAAAACGAAATCGCGGGAGAGCGTCAGCCCCTCGATGTCGACGATCCGCAGCGCGCCGCTGCGTAGTTCATCCACCACCGAAATCACCGATACGATGGCCATGGCGTCGCTGTTGCGGACGAAGGCCTTGATCCCCTCGGTCGACCCGAGGCGCATCGTCACATCGAGCTGCGAGAGACGGATGCCTCTGGCCGTAAAGGCCGCGGCGATCACTTCGAGCGTCCCCGAGCCGCTTTCGCGCAACACCAGCGGGATGCGCGGCAGCTCCTCGGGCGTCACCGTCTCCCGGCGGGCGTATTTCCCGCCCGGACGGGCCACCAGCACCAGTTCGTCGGGCCTGAAAAGCGTGTAGTGCAGCCCCTGCCGGCGGCTGAGGCTCTCGACCAGCCCCAGATCCACGGCATGTTCGCCCAACGCCTGCTCAACCTCGGCGCTGTTGCCCGACGACATCGAGACCCGCACCCCGGGAAAGCGCGCCGTGAAGTGCGCCAGAATCGGCGGAAGGAGGTACTGCGCGATGGTCGTGCTGGCCCCGAGGCGGAGTTCGCCCCCGGTCTGGTCGGCGCAGAGGCTCATCTCGTATTCGAGGCGGCGGTAGTCGTCGAGAAGCCGCCCGGCCGCCTCCAGCATCGTACGCCCCGCATCGGTCAGCTCCAGACGGCTGCCGCGGCGGGGGAAAAGCTGCACCTTATAACGGGATTCCAGCTCGCCGACATGCTTGCTGACGGCGGGCTGCGAAATGTAGAGTTGTTCGGCTGCCCGGGTGAAACTCAACGTCCGGGCCGCGGCGATAAAGACCTTGAGGCGGAAATCGTCCATAAGGCGTCAGCCCAGATGCCCTTCGTCGGCGAACTCCCTGACCGAACGGACGTAGTGGTCGATGGTCTCCTGCATCGAGACGAACGACTTGCCCCCCGCGGCGTTCTTGTGGCCGCCGCCGAAATACTTCCGGGCGAAGAGGTTGACGTCGACGTCGCCCCGCGAGCGCAGCGACACGCGGATGAATTTGCGGTGGGCGAGAAACATGGCCGACATCTTGACCTTTTTGATCGTGAGGGCGTAGTTGACGAATCCCTCGCTGTCGCCCTGCTGGAACTGAAAGCGGCGCATCTCGTTCTCCAGCAAGGACATGTAGGCCACCGTCCCGTCCTGGATCACCTCCATCTTGCGGTTGATGGCATAGCCGAACAGCCGCGCGCGGCCCTCGGTATAGGCGTTGTAGACGCTGTTGTGAATGTCGGGGATCGAGATGCCCTTCTCGACCAGCACGGCCACGGCGCGGAACAGCTCCGGGGTGAGGAACGAGAAGGCGAAATTGCCCGTGTCGGTCATCATGCCCACGTAGAGCGACTCGGCCATGCGGCGTGTGATAGCCCCGGCGCCGCACATCGCCTCGACGATGCTGTACACCAGAAAACACGTGCTCGACGAATCGGGATGCGAGAACATCAGGTCGAAGCCCTCGTCGGGCGAGAGGTGATGGTCGATCAGCACGCGGCGGGCCGTGGTGTTGGCCGCGATGGTGTCGCTGAGGATTTCGAGCCGCGAAACGGCGTTGAAATCGAGGCAGAAAATCATGTCGGCCTCCGCGATGGCGCGCCGTGCGCGCCCTTCGGTGTCGGTCTTGAAGATCACCACCTCGTCGATCCCGGGCATCCAGTCGAGGAAATAGGGATATTTATTGGGCACGACGCAGGTCACCGCATGTCCCATCGTACGCAGGACCTCGGCCCATGCGAGCGACGATCCGACGGCGTCGCCGTCGGGGTTGGTGTGGGAGACGACGACGATGCGCTGCCCGGGTCGGGCGAGCATCTCCCGCAGACGTTCGATATGTTCCTTCGATAACTTCATTCGGGTTGGTCCGCATTGGTGGACCCGACAAAGATAGAAAAAAACAGGCGATAAACCAACCGGCCTACCGGATATTCAGCAGCACGAGGTTGTCGAGCACAGTTTGCTGGGCCGTACGCTGGAGATATTCGGCCTGCTCGGCCGGAAGCTCCGCGGTGAAAGCCGTCTGGTAGGGACGCTGGAGGATCGTCGTGAAAATGACGTTGGCAGCCAGATAGCTGCCCGGAACCGCGGGGTGGTAGCAGTCGGGCCGGTAGAGGATGCAGTCGGGACGCTCGCTGCGCACCGCGCGCCACGCCATGCCCACCGGAGCGCACCATGCGCCGTTGTCGTAGGCCATTTCGAGGTAGCTGGTAATCAGCCGTTCCTGCATGGTGCCGTAGCTGTTGGCGGGCGGGTACTCCGGAATCGGGAAGCGGTTGCCGTTCTTATGCCCCCACGTCATGTAGAAGATCACACGGGCATCGGGCGACGCGACGTGCACCAGGCTGTCGAGCGTACGCGCCGCAGGGTAGACTTCCCGCGCGACCTGCCGGGTCGGCATGGCCGGCGCGGAACTCTGCTCCTGGAGGATGACGTAATCCCAGCCGCCCGCGGCGATGGCGTCGAGCAGCTTCTGGTTTT
>ENA-ORRA01002376-ORRA01002376.1-human-gut-metagenome-genome-assembly--contig:-NODE-2376-length-10374-cov-3.195271_pt1 | contig 10374 bp, 7 predicted proteins | sample MGYA00242169_ERZ509122 | MGnify/ENA primary metagenome ERZ509122 (study PRJEB26280, sample SAMEA2338650) | human gut metagenome | biome: human gut; feature: human-associated habitat; material: faeces...
TCTTCTTCATTAAAATACTAAAACCGCCCCCAAACATAGTCTGGGAGCGGTTCTTTTTGTGGTGATTCCGGCCACGCGTACCCGCAAGGGTGGAATCGGACTGGCGACTTTTTCTCTCGGGTAAGCATTGACGGCAATCTATTTTTATGGTAATCCCGGCCAGAATCGAACTGGCGACCTACCGCTTAGGAGTTATTTTATTGGATTACAACCATTGATACACGTATATTTTATATGTATTTTTTAATTATTTTATCAAAATAGTATCTAAATTGTTTATTCTCTTCACTTTTTCCATACGTTTTAAGCTGTTGTTGTATAGTAAATTGTATACTATCTCCTCATTTCACATCAACCGGCAATATCTTCTACCATCGCAGTCTTCTTGAAGGTATCAATAATATCGAAGATTTCATCGAGCTGCGGTCCTTCGAAAATATTGTATATTGTCTTGGGCTTGTCAAAAGGCGCTTTTTCTAATACTTCATCTGTTTTTACATATCCATTAGCACAAACATAATCAATCAGTTTCTCTACAAACACTATTTGATTCTGATTAAGCTTTTGGCTATTTATGAAGCTTGTAAAAGCATCCCTAACTGACTCCTTATCCATACCAGCTATATTGCGAACCAAAATGCCAATAGGTGTATCCTTAAACTCTCTCTTATAATCTGCTTCATTTCCTAATTGCTTTAGAAAAACATTCTGCAGACCATGTAATTCCGCATCAGTAATTGGTTTATTATGCGTAAGCTTGAAAATAGCCAGGCTGTCTTTATTTTCTTCAATATAACGGTTAACTTTTTTCTTATAGTTTTCAAAATCCTGTACTATAGGCAGCACTTCCCCTTCCTTAGTCTCCACAATAGGATCAGTAAGAACTGTTTTGATTATTTTAGTTTTTCTACCATCATACAGCAACTGAATAAGGTCACGCAGTTCTTTCCTCGTATTCTCAAACAGCAAAATGTCATTAGCCTTCCAGTATTCATCGCTCTGGATCAACTTAATTTCAGGCAACTTATTCTTAACTTGAGGTATGCCAGACTTTCCCTCTAACATTTCCGCTGTCTTTGTTAGCTGATTTTTACAAGCATTAAAAGAGCTACGTTTCTCAATAAATGCTATCATCAAACCATACATGAAGTTGTCAAAGCGTTTTGCGTACTCATCTTGTTCTTCATTATATACTAATGGTGCAATCTCTTTACAAAGCTCTCCAACAGCTTCACTGCTAAGGTACTGGAATGCCTCTTTACTGTTATAGGCCTCTACATATCTACGCTTCAAGCGCACAACAACAGACTGCTTATTAAGCGCTAGTATCTGCCTAACAACAATATCAATAAGCTCATTTCTGAACGCCTGATACTTTTCTTCACCAAAGACAGGTTCCTGCATTGCTTTTATCAACGTTATCTGTTTAATGAAGATGCTTTCAGTTAACGATATAATCTTGTTACCCTCAACGCCATTCTTTTTAGCTCTGAAGAACTCAAAATTCTGCCCATAATCAAAGATAAAGAAATACTTTTTGTCTTCATACTCCCCATTTCTGGAATCTACACAGTTCAAATTTTCACAAAGACGAGTACCACGACCAATCATCTGCCAGAATTTAGTTTTGCTGTGAACTTTTTTGAAAAATACAAGATTTACAAGCTCAGGAACATCTATACCTGTGTCCATCATATCAACAGATACCGCAATAAAGGGATTTTTATCTGGCACTTTAAAATCATCAATAATGCTCTGTGCGTAATCATCCTCACATACTACAACAGAAGCAAAATGTCCAGCATATTGTGGATATAATTTGTCAAAACGCTCAACTATATATCTTGCATGTTCTTTTGTGGCAGCAAAAATAATACTCTTGCCCAGCTTATCTCCACCGTTGATTTTAATACCTCGCTCCATAAGATCAGTAATACACCTATCAACAGTACCACGGTTAAATACTATTTTATTTATTAACCCTTCGGCAATATATTCAGGCATATCATTAGTCCCATCTTCGGTAAAATCTTCCTCATAACGCTTTTTATCATCATCTGACAGCTGATCATAATCAATACCTTCGCTTACAAACTTTGATTTTACCTCGTAGTTATAATAAGGCACAAGATAGCCTTCTTCTACTGCTGTATCATATTCATAAGCAAATGTCGGTACGTTATCTTCCATTTGAAAGAACTCATAGGTATTTTTATCTACTTCGGTCTTTGGCGTGGCTGTCAATCCAACCAGGATTGCATCAAAATAGTCAAAGATAACCTTGTATTTTTTGAAAATACTGCGGTGCGCTTCATCAATAATTATCATATCAAAATGTGCCGATGTATATAAAAGGCTACCATTCTTTGATTTTGTATCATCAATAGCACCCAGCATAGTCGGGTACGTAGAAAATACTATCCTGGAGTTAAAGTCCTGCTTATTCTCGCATAAATTACACAGCGGCATTTTAGGTAAATAATCTTTGAAGGCATCCCTAGCCTGTCTAACCAAAGCTCTACGGTCAGCCAAAAACAGTACATTGGTAACCTGTCCAGCTTTAGACATAACATCCGTCAAGCTGGCAGCTGTTCTAGTTTTACCTGTACCAGTAGCCATTACAAGTAAATGTCTTCGACTTTTATTGCGTAATCCGTCACAGACGGCACGAATTGCCTCTATCTGATAATGTCGTCCACTAATATTTTCATCAATTTGGATTGTTCCTGGATCGACCGCTGACGAACGACGATTCATAAGCTTTTCCAGATCTTCTTTACTAAAGACAGAACTTACTAACCTCTCCGGCATTGATACATCGTCCCAAAAATATGTTTCAAAGCCATTAGTATAGAAAATAAAAGGTCTGCGTTTAAACTTTCTTTCAATACAATCAGCATAAAGCTCAGCTTGCTTCTTGCCTTTTTTCGGATCTAAAGAAGTTCTTTTAGCTTCAACTACAGCTAAAGGTAAGCCATTATCACCAAAAAGCAGGTAATCTACAAAGCCTTTCTGCCCAAGAACATTAGTCATATCATTGACTTCGTATTCCTCGACAACGTTATAGCCAGCTTCTCCCTTAAATGTCCAGCCCATCAGCTTAAGATCTAAATCAATATAACGCTTACGTGTTTCATACTCAGAAATCCCCTCAGAGCTGAAGCTACGTTGCTCTACATTAATTGCTTTAGCTTTAGCAAGGGCATCAGCCATGTCAGCAAGTTTCTGCTCCATAGCCTTAATCTGTGCGTCTTTAGCTACAACCAGGCTTTCTTGCTTTTTAATTTTTTCAATATCCAGCTCAACATGCTGACTAGGAACATCTTTTTCGTTAAAAGTACGTTCCTCATATTTGTCTCCGTAACAGTAATCAATCCATTGAACAAACTCAAATAAGCCCTTCAAACTGAAAATTCCCTCTTGCGGACTCACATTTTTTCCTGTATGTACAGCTAAATTTCCAAGCTTAATAATATAAGGCAACTTCTTCCAGGTATCCTCGCCTAAAGCGTCTTTGAATGAAGGCTCATGAATCAAAGACTGCAGATTATCGCGATAAGGCATATCTATGGTCTTATCTACTGCATAAACCCACTTCACAGCCAATTCTAAAGCCTTCCGGCAGCCAATAGCACACATAGCAGGACTAGAAGTATAAACTTTTTCTGCTTCGATAGCTGCTGAAGCAAACATTTTGTAGTTTTTCTGTCCTTCTAAAAATGAGAAATTAGCCATATTGTCATCCCCTTATTAGTTAAAGTATTGCTTTATGAGTAAATTTTTAAGAGTTTCTAGTTTATTGAAATTTAGCAGTAACAACAAATTTCGATTTGTCGACTTGTGCGACGAAGTCATAATATCTTTTTTGTATCTCAACTGGTGGCTTGGTAATAAGAAAATTAGATACTATAGGGACATTTAGATTAGGCATCGTTTGTCCTACTGCCATATCCTCGATAGTCCTCTTAAATGTCGGAAAAGAAATAATTTGCTGAATATAGTCTGATGTTACCTCGCCTTTAGTCCTTATAATAACGCTTCCTGTTCCGCACAAAAAGCCTTCTTTTTGGACAACTGCACATCGTCCCATTTCACCTCTTCGCCCTAAAACAACATCACCTATCTCCAACTTATAAGCTGCAAGTTCCTCGTATTTTTCATTAGAAATTGTCAACCTACTATCTACAACTATGTTGCCATTAACTATATGAGATGGATTGACTACAGGATTGCCATTTTCAATATAATCTTCTTTATGGAGTAAGGAGCCAAATGGACCAATTTTAATATCAGCTAATTCCGACAAAGGCACTTTAGTAAATTTATGAGGATTACTTACAGGATCACCAAACATCTCGATAAACCGTGACTTAACTAGCTCATCCAAATTGATTAATTGTTCTTTTTCTTTTTTTATAAAATAATCTATCCTACCAAAAACATTTGCAATTTTAGCTTGTTCTTCTAAGGTTGGCAAAGGTAACTGTTCATTTTGATAATCGCGAAAATAAATGTGAGGTATTGTAGCACCACTAAAGTATTTTTCTAAATGCATTGAACAAATGGCGTAGTATAAGTATGATATATTTATATTATCATTTGGTAAAATATACTGCATCGTGCCTATAACGGAAGATTTAGCCGGCAATTTCATCGCTCTTCCTATACCAGCCCCATCTTTGACGATAGCAATGTAATCTTTGGCTTGTTGAAAAAAATCTACACTTTTTATATATCCACTAGCTCCATATATAGGATATATTCCATCACATTCAGCTAAGTCTTTTTGGGCAATATTAGAAGAAGCTTTTTCACACACTTCTTTAAGCAAAACATACTTATGACTCATGCTACCTCCTCCAAATCCACTACAAACCGTGATTTGAAAACAGTAGCACAAGTAATATATCCATTATATTTTTAGCATATGTATTTTCTATGAGATATTTTTACGTTATTCTGATTTACCATAGCATATTCCATAGTTGTATCAATTTTTGAATGACCTAGCAGGCGTTGCACTTGTTCTATTGGCATCCCCTTATCAATGGCTCTAGTAGCTAAAGTACGCCTAAACTTATGTGGATGCACCTTATTGATTCCTAATGTTCGTCCTAACTTGCGTAGTCTTATCTCTACACCACTGATATTCAACCTATCATGCGGAGCCAATAACGATACAAACAACGCCTCATTATCATCCTGGCGTTCAGCAAGATATGATTTTAGATGAATTTTAGTTCTGGCATCAAAATATACAAGGCGTTCTTTCCTGCCCTTGCCCAAGACAATACATTCTCTATTATCAAAATTAATATCTGCTCTATTCAGTTTCACTAACTCTCCAACACGCATGCCAGTTGAAGCAAGCATATCAACTAAAGCTAAATCTCTAAGACAAGTGCAGTGATCACGTAATTCTTCTAACGCTTCATCCGTATAGGTTTCTTTAACTGTTTTATCTGTCTTTATTTTGTGAATACGCCTTACGGGACTTTTTAGAATATAGTTTTCATCCTCAAGCCAGCCAAAAAAACTAGAAAGGATTCGACGAATGTTATCTATGTTAGCCTGGCTGCACTTATTGAGCTTTTGATAATCCGCAAGATATTGCCTTAAATCATCAGTCCGTATTTTATACACATGCTTATCCAACAAGGCAAACATTTTAACGATAGTGCTCTCATAATAATGTAGCGTCTTTTCACTACATCCCTCAACCCTTTTGGAAGCAATAAACTTTTGCAGCAGCTCACTATTTTCAACATTATCTTCTTGCTTAATACAGCCTTCAACCCTGCTTATCTGCAACCCATAAAAAGAGTGCTGCAAAATCTCCTGCAAAATCTTCATCTGCTCATTTTCTAAATACGGCAACATCTTCCTCAAAATCTGAGTAATAATTTCATCATTCATTGGTTCTATATCCTTTCAACCGTCCTCCTTCAACCACATATAAAAATTTTGACGGTAAAAAGTCTTCGCTAATTAACCAAAATACTGCTGCATGAGCGATTTCTTTAATGTTTCCAATTCATCTAAGCTTTGCTGGATTGCCAATTTCGATTTGTCGACTTGTGCTACGAAGTCTAAAAATGATTCTTGTAATGATATTGGAGGGGTAGGAACTTTTATTTTTGCTAAATCACTACCTTTTATGCCTGCAATCGTCGTTACTGATCTAATGGAAGAAATGGAACTTTTACCCTCTTCTGTTTCAAACCATATTTGTAAAAATCTAGGAATTAACAACTCTTCATTTAAGGTTATTCTCAAAAGTGAAGATTCAAAGATCATATTCTTATCCATGTGCCCTACTCTTCTACATTTACCAGCCCCCTCAACTACCAAAGAACGGCGGCCAAATAGCAAATCGCTACTAGTTAATTTAAAATTCATAAGCTCTTTTTTTGTAAGAGAAACCTTATCGCAATCTCTTGCTTCACTCACAGTATCATTGGCGAATAACTGCTTCATTTTGATTATTGGGATAGTTCCATTTATTTCTGCGTCTTTTTTATAAAACCCATTTTGTGGTCCTTTTATACAAGTTTCTTTTAATAATAGATTTCGATTTAACTCTCTACCGAACATCTCGATAAACCGTGATTTGACAAATAAATCAAGTTTTTCCAATTGATCCTTGCGATATTGAATGATATTATCAAGTCTACTCATAATATCTATAATTCTTTTTTGTTCAACCATCTGAGGTATCTTAATCTCTAATTTTTTCAGAGCTGTGACAGTAAAGCTGGCTTGATTAACAGACTTTTTAGTTATATTGGGTATTTGTTTTAAAAACAAGTTGGAATCAAAGAAATACTTTGCATACAACGGTAGGATAACTTCCGAATTTGCCCTAAGCATAAGTAAATTCATACCATGAATTATTTTTTCATTACCTTTTTTTATATATAATGCCGTTTTTCCTAAATGTTTTTCACTATTAATATGTGACATTAATATATCCCCTGATTGTAAAACATAACTTTCATATTCCGTTATGTCAAAAACATTTGCATACCCTAGTCTATTCCTATCAATAACTCTATTAGAGATAGTTTCAATCCTAGTTATCGGGAAGCCATTAGCACCATCAATTTGCTTTATAGAAGCGCCATTTCTAATTATACTAAACACTTCTCCCAAAATTGCCATCACAACATTCCCTCCAGCTCCTTTAACCCATTAGCAATCTCAACTTCAATTCTTTTTAACTCTGCCATAATCTCACTTGTCGGCGGATATTCAACTGGTACATACTCAACCTTCTTATACTTGTTAATGGATAAGTCATAGTCATTGTCAATGATTTCCTGTTTCGCTACAAAGAAGCTCTTCTCGGTACGCTCTCGCTCTTTTTCTGCTTCTAAATTATGGAAGCGAGTAATAATATCAGGAATGTCATTCTCCTTCACCTCATTACGCTTATCATCTAAGCTGTAACCATCAGCTTCCATATCATAGAACCATACATTTTCAGTGCCACCAGTACCAGTCTTCATAAATACAATAATAGCTGTAGAAACACCTGCATATGGCTTAAATACGCCTGATGGCATGGAAATAACAGCCTGCAAAACATGGTTTTCTATCAATTCCTTACGCATTGCTTTATGAGCTCTAGAACTACCAAACAATACACCATCAGGAACAATGCAGGCACAACGGCCACCTTTTTTCAACATACGCAGGAAAAGCGCTAAGAAAAGCAATTCAGTTTTCTTTGTATTGGTAACAGCCTTTAAGCTAGTGCTGATAGTCTCTGCGTCTACAGTACCCTTAAACGGAGGATTTGCCAAGCAAACAGTATATTCGCTATCAATATCGTTTTTTTCGGATACACTGTTCTTATAATCAAGCTCAGGATGGGTAATGCCATGCAGCATTAAGTTCATAGCACTTATGCGCAACATACTATTATCCGTATCAAAGCCTGAAAATGTCGTACTATTAAAGCGTTCCCATTGGTCGTCAGTCATTCGCTCGCCATACTTAGCACGAATATGTTCAGCAGACGAAATCAAAAAGCCGGCCGTGCCGCAAGCAGGATCACAAATAGTATCATCAGGATTCGGATCAATAAGAGCAACCATCATATCACGAATATGCTTTGGCGTACGGAATTGACCATTCGTACCCGAAGAAGCAGCTTTACTCAACATGTACTCATAAAGATCGCCTTGCATATCCAATTCACCAATATCATGTTGGTAAAGATCCTCTAATCCAGTAATAACCTTTACTAAAACCTCCGGTGTCGGCAATTCAAACAAAGCGTCTTTCATAAATTTGGAAAATGCACTTTGAATGCTCTGGCCTTTATTAGGATCATCAGGAATGGGTATAATTTTACCAATTTCATTGACATCTGGCACCTGGCCATACTTCATTTCTCTAATAGCCGGGAAAACCTTTATTCTTATAGTATTAAAGATAACTTCCGGATCGGCGGTTTTAAAATTGCTCCAACGCATCCCTTGTCCAGAAGCAGTTTGAGGGAAAATCATTTCCACCTTAGCATTAGGATTACGTCTTCTCAATGAATTAGCTCGCTTTTCGTTGTCGATTTCCTTCTCATCCAGCTTACGAATAAACATCAGATATGTAATCTGCTCTATAACCTTAAACGGCATAGTGAGACCACCAGCCCAAATATCTTCCCAAATTTTATCAATCTTATTTTTAATCACACCTGTAATCATACAAATATCCTCCCTATACGGCTAAAATCTTCTCCACCTTATAAAAAATATACCTTTTTACTATGCCAAAATCTGTCTATCTAGATTTGCCTTCTCGAAATTTTTCACCATTTTATAAAAAGTGGTTTTAGCCAAACCTTCAAGCTTCATAAATTCAACAGCTGTTATCTTACCAGACTTCCAGCGTTTATAGTTGGTAGGAAATGTATTACTAAACTTGGTCCTTGGTCTTCCGTAAGGTCTGTTTTCAGCAAGGCATAGGTTAATCCCTTCACGTTGACGCTCCTTTATACTATCTCTTTCAAGTTCATATAAGGCTGCAAACATAGTCAAAGCAAATTTTCCTTGTGGTGTTGACGTATTAAAATTTTCTTTTATGCTAACAACGCTAACTTTTTTAGCACTCAAAGCTTTCATCATATTCAAAAAATCACTAGTGCTACGAGCCAAGCGACTTATGCTTTCGATGTATAAAACATCACCTTCGCGCAAATATGCCATCATTTCCTTTAGCTGCGGTCTATCGGTAATATTTTTACCGCTAACTTTCTCTTCAAAAATCTTGTCCAGATTTATATGCGCATTATCAAAACACTGGTGTTGTCGTCCAGTATTTTGGTCTTGAGCACTGACTCTGATATAAGCGATATTAGCCAAACTAACTCCTCCGTTCCTAAAAGTTTTTAAAAAAAGTTGAACGTTCTCATAAGCTAATACTAACATTTCCGAACGTGTTTGTCCATATTTTTTATAAGTTCCGTAATGTGTACATTTTCGAACGCACCCCAATATAAACTCTTGATACCATATCATAGCATTACCGATTTACACATATCTTTTTTATGTATTATCCCTTCCCTGCGCATGCAACATTTTATGACATTCACTATGCAATAATACTAGTCTCTTTAAACATTCCGCGGCTTCGTTGGGAAACCTAAAAAAACACCACTCACAATTTGGTACTGTTTCGCTACACCGATTGCCATTATGCGAGATATTAACTTTAAATTTTTCATTGGGTATACAACAACACCTCAAATAATTAATGTGATGTACACATACACCTTGAATATAATAAGGCAGCTGCTTGCCACAATAAGGACATATCCCATATTGTCGATAATATAACCGTTCCCTGACAAATCTATTTCTAGTACATCTATTAAAATTCATAAACGCTTCTTCTCTCTTTTGTAGCTCATAACTCTTCCTTGCTTCGCTAAATCCAACCTCTGGAATTGTTGGTGTTGTTAAATTCAATCCATAATAGTCCATTTCCCGACATCTCCTTTATTTTAAGATGCCTGAATCATCAGCGTGGCTGACGCAGTTAGTCATAGAGCAGAGTTCAGCGAAGCGCAGCGTAGCTGAAAAGCTCTTGACTTACTGCGCCAGCTGCGCTATTCTTTAAATTACGAAATCAAACGGAGGTGTTTATCTACTATGAAATTACCATCTTTGCAATCTGCATATGCAATTATTTTAGATTTCGACAAAACAAATTTATCACTACCATACGATGAAGCTTTAAGTAATATACGTAATGTAATAGTTCAATTCCAATTTAAGCCTTTAACAAATAATGTTTATGTATGCACATCGTCAAAAAATCAATTGGCCTTGCTTTACATGCTCGTCCAGGAGTTATCTAATATTACCTGGC
>ENA-ORRA01002379-ORRA01002379.1-human-gut-metagenome-genome-assembly--contig:-NODE-2379-length-10360-cov-3.155847_pt1 | contig 10360 bp, 8 predicted proteins | sample MGYA00242169_ERZ509122 | MGnify/ENA primary metagenome ERZ509122 (study PRJEB26280, sample SAMEA2338650) | human gut metagenome | biome: human gut; feature: human-associated habitat; material: faeces...
AAAAATACCAAGTCTGCCCATGTTGGTCAACAAGGAAATTCCAAAAATGCGGTGCGTTGTTGTTCCCACGCATCGGAAGTTCCTCTATGCCACAAGGGATTCCCAACGCCCTGTAAATGTATACCAACATGTCGCACAAATCCAGACAACTTCCACCTCGCCAGTCCGCAATCCTCGGTCCGATACGTACGCTCGTCGCCATCTCGCCCGTAAAATAGAAAGGTGCCCGGAGCAAACTGTCCAAAACAATGTGGGCGGCAAATGTGGGGTTCTCTATTTGAGGGTCATTCTTGTACTTCTCGATAATAGGCATGAACTGGTAATATAATTTTTCCCGCCATGGAATCAATTCTTCGTTTCCAATACGGTAAGGCAGTATATACTCACAGAATTGTTCGAATGAAACGTTTTTCCCCCATGGTTGTTCCCTCCATTGTATATTATTTAATCGTTATATTTTTGCATAAACTTTCAACATCAAAGTGTGGAATAAGACCGATCTCTCATTAGTCCCAGAGACTGTAAAGTATGTTTCGTCCCCACGCTTTGTACATCAGAAACCGGATAGTTCAATGGGCTTTTGACCCCGTATTCGCAATGATGGCTCACGATGTATAGATGTTGTTTAAACTTATATATGACTATGACTTACGTTGGGATTGATGTCAGCAAGACGACTTTTGTGGTTGCTTATTCATCAGATAAAGCAAGCAAGACCAAAACATTCAGGAACACAGTGAAAGGTGTCCATGAGTTCATCCAAACCATTTCATCGGCAGGGCATCATTGTGTGCTGGAAGCAACCGGCAACTACAGTTCCCTGCTCGTTTATCTTCTTTCGCAGGCAGGTATTACCGTCAGTCTGGAGAACCCTCTCAAGATAAGGAACTTCGCCCGCGTGATGCTTTCCGTTACCAAGACGGATGAAACGGACGCGCTCCTGATAGCCTTGTATGGTGAGAAGATGCAGCCAGCCCCTTATAGGCTCCGTAGCGATGCAATTCTTACCCTGAAACAGAAGCGGACGGTCATACGCCAACTGAAAAAGCAGCTCATTGCCACCCGTAACTTGAAAGGCTCTATGGAAGCACTTCCGTTCTTCGACCCTAAATGCAGAAAAACCATTGAGAAGACAATCGCTTTCCTTGAAAAGCAGATTAAGGGACTGGAAGAGGAACTGTCCTCTTTGGCACAAAGCGAGTACAAGAAGCAGATGGACTTGCTTACCTCAATCAAAGGTATCGGCATCACACTCGCGGCAGCTTTGATTATGGCCACGGGAGGATTTACCTACTTTGATAATGCCAAGCAGCTTACCCGGTACTTAGGGTTGTCACCTACCTATCAACAATCCGGTACGTCAGTCAATGTCAAAGGTCACATCAATCGTAATGGCGACTCGTCCTTGCGTAGCCAGCTTTATATTGCGGCCATGGCATCCCTGCGGTGTAATACCGAATGCAAGGAATGTTTCACCCGATTACGGTCTAACGGCAAGCCTGGAAAAGTGGCTGTCATTGCGGTCGCCAACAAACTCGTAAGGCAAGCCTTTGCGGTGGTCACTCAGGAAAGGACGTATGTCGATGGATTCAAATCCGCAAAGCCATAATAGCTCCTGCGGAGGGAACGCCATGCGGCAAGGGGCTGCGCAGTCAGCCCCGACGAGCTTACATGAGTGGGATAATTGCATACTTATGCTAATTATCGTTAACCGTATTCGATTTTCTTATTATAGTTCATACTTTGAAAGCCCACTCTATATTGGATACCAAAAATCCGGGATCCATATCCACATCTGCCTTCCATACGATGTCTTTCACATTCTTGGGCTTTCCGCAAAGCTTCGCGGCCGAATCCAATGCTTGCCGATAAGTATAGCGTCCCGTGCTGAATATTTCGTATGCTTTGTACATGGAGCTCAGTTCGCCACTGTCTGCCCCTTGGTAATATCCCATATTGTCTATCAGAAACAAAGCGGCCTCATATTTCAAAGAATCTTCTTGGTATAATTCCAATATGCCTTTTAACCCGGGATTTTCAGCTAAAACCATATCACGGACATGTTCCTTATCCGTGTGTTCCGAACAACTGACGGCTGAAAACACTGCAACAATCGTGGCAACAGCTACGACCACTATCATTAAAACAACTGTATTTTTCATTTTCATGAGTTTCATACCTTTTTCATCTATTCCGTCTCACGGCACCATCTTTTCACCGTGCCGCATATCCTCCAATATTTCCTTTTTAATCCGTTGGACATCCCGGGAATCCACCTTTATCTTCTTCCGGAAAATTACGTTAGCTACCGAATCTGCCATAAGCGATCGGTTCCCTGATTTATAAGCATAATACAAACCTTCCAAGGGAGCAAACCTCACCGGACACATCCAATGAGCCTGTACATAATATTGCACGGCTTCGCCATACTTTCCGGCAGCCCGACAGATGTCTCCGGTCAGAAGGGACAAATTATAAGACGGCCATAACGCCCTGCATTCTTTAGCTGTCTTCAGTGCCTCCTCATACTGCCCGGCATAGAACTGTTCTGCCGTATAGTTATACAAGAAAGAAGCATCGCGATGGTAATGCCTATACAAATCCGCATACCGTGGCATCATTTCACGGGAATGCCCGTGCAAGGCACAGCGAGCCACCCGGCTCCATTCATATTCATAGGAATAGGCAACGGACACCTTTATCAACGCCACAACCGACACCACGACTCCGGCCATGCCTACCCAACGCCAACCCCACTCATTCATCTTTATCCGTCCTGACATACCGGCACACACGCGCCACATAGCCACTATGCCTATTACCGAAGCCAACGGATATTTCAACGGATAGGAAAACATGGCAAAAATAACGCTTGCACATAAAGAAACGGCCAGCATACGGGAAAAGATGTCGCGCCTCCGGAACAATCCGGCCAAAAGCCAAGCCAAAGCCCCCAATAACAATAATATTCCCGGCAAACCGAACTCAATCCATACCCATACGAATTCGTTCAGCGGATGATACACCTCGCCGGCCAACCACGCATATCCGCTATCAGCGTGCCGTCTGAAGTAATCGGCCTGCCGGGGCATATACTCACGCAGGAAGCCACCGGAGCCGTATCCGGCAAAAGGACGTGCCTGCACCAATTCCCATGAACGTTCCAATATGAAACGGCGACCGCAGGTAGAATCCGTCTTGACAACCGAAATACTCCAGGCCAAACCAGCGGCCAATACCGCCAGAATCGTCAGTTTCATCGTACGATGACCTTTCCACTGTTTTTGCAACCACAAAGCGGCATACAACGCCAAGCAAATCCATCCGGTGCGGGACTCTGTGCACAATATGGCAACCCAAACGGCCAGACCACTCACAGCAAGGACAACACGATAACCAATCCTCCTCGTCCACCTTTGCCATAAACAGACATGGAAAGGCAAGGCGGCACAAAGACAGAAAGCCAATCCGGCAGGGTTATCGAACGTGCCGGATGCCGGCATTCCTTGCCCGTCCCGATACATCCGGCCTATTGCGTACACTGCTTCCATAAAGGCCACGGCCACCAAAGCTTCACAAAACGCGTCCTCTACACGTCCCCACCGCAAAAGAACCCGCCATCCGGGATTCCGATGCTTGCAGGCCACAAGCACCTGTATTCCTAATGTCAAAAGCACCAACAGCCCTGTTGTTTCGGCCAAGACCCATTTCGGCCTTAGCCATTCCTCTGAAAAGCCTCTCACCGGAGGAAAAAAACAGGCGGCAAACAAGCACAGGAACAAGTAAAAGTAAATGCCTGTCCCGTCTGCCATCTGCTTTCCTTTGGAAACGCATTTCCCAACACGGTCACTGTTTTCCTCCATTGCCATCATTGCATCTCTTTTTCCGCTTTCAATATACGACGGAACCGGTCACGGAACATCGTTTCGTTTTTCATGTCAAGCGGTTGTTTGAAAACCAACCCGTTGCGGTCGAAAGTCATCTGCTTGCCACTGCTGTAGAAATGGAATAACTCCTGTAGTTTGAGGTAACTTTCGCCATCCCTGAAATAAACCACCGGAAAAGACAGCTCCCTCATCATCCGGTCAGCCACTTCATCATCCGAATATGCTTTTCCGTTAAGTATCGCGATGATTTGCAAGTCCGGAAAACTTTCATGATCTGCCATGATGTTCTTCACGGACGAATTGCCATTGAAGCTAAAATCTTTATTAGGATCTGAAAGCCAAACCACCTGCACATACCGGCCTTTATAACTATTTAAAATAGACTTCATGTCCCGGTAGCCCTCCCCTTCCGGTATTTCATAAACCCATGAGGTAGAGTTTCCGGACAAACGGTTCAATTCCTTTATTTTCTCCTTGAAGTAGGGGTAAGTCAGATAGGAAGATGACAAGAAGTCTGCCAACTTTTCGCGTTGGCCTATGCTCCATTCCCCTTGCAAACCAGTCATTTTTTGGGTGAGATAGGCTTGCACAGCCCAAGGAGTCCCCTTTGTACCGGTCAGTTCACGCAACGTTTTCACTTGAAGACTGTCTTTTTCGATTTCTACTTTCGCATAGTCCAAAGGTTCTGTTTCAGAAGAATTATCCCAAAAAGCATACATATCAAGAAAAGCCATCATATATGTCATACTGATGGACGGAGGATATCCTAAACTATAAGGCAAGAAAGAAAGCGACGGATCATCCAAAGAAAGAATATTTAACACCTTATAGGCAGAATAATCATAACCTACATAGTCTTCTTTTTCCACAGGATATTTTCTCGGACGTTCTACCTTTTCTTCGAACAACCGACTGGCCATAAACAAATAACGGTCTGTCAATTCAAACCTTTGACGGTTCTTCAAAAGGTGCGTCTCCCATGGAGAAAGCTTGTACTTCCATGCCACATAGTCGCAAAGCCGCATGTTTTCCGCTACACTCTCGTCCACATTCTTCAGAAAATATTCAGTGTCCAAGTTCCGTCCATAATCCGACAAACGTTCCCATCCGTAATAGATGACCGGCACGTCCTGATGCTTCAACAAGTCCTCATAACAGCCTTTCGGATGGCTGCTGGAGTAGTCCACGGTCACATTCTTCTCCAATATCCCTTTCACGGTAATGTCAAGCGTATCACCAGGACGGACATAAAAAGGAACTGGCGCGTTTCCACCTCCCATCTTCATCTCCGCCCACACCGGATGCTCCAAAGATAGTTCTGCATAGAATGTCCCGTCCGGTTTCAAAGCCGTACAAGGCCGACTTATGGGATAAGGAGCAATCTCCCTATGTCCCAAGAAACTGACATCAAAGAACAAAATAACCCCATTCCAATCTTGGGAATATCCCTCTATCTTGCCGCGCACCACGGCCTTTCCTTTTCGGAACATCTTCTCGGAGGTCTCTTCCGCGTCTATCTCTTCTTTGGCCTCCGGAATCTTTATCTTGGCCTTGGCATCGTGGATGCCATAGATGCGGAACATATCCTTGTCCGTCCCTTCTATCAGGTCGAATATCTTCGTGTCTTTCGGCATCGGTTTGAAGAGCAAACGGAACGCCAACTGCCCGGCTTTCGGAATATAGCATTTCTCGCCCAAGGTCAGCCCCACAGCCCCCTTCACGGGATAACGCGCATCCTCTTCATCGCTCAGGTACGTGGATGACGCGAATTGAAACCAAGAGTTGATTTTCCCTTTTGCCGTGCAATACATGACCGTGGCCGTGTCGGACAACACCACCTTGTCTATGGCCACCATCCCCGCATTGGAATAGAAGGACAGCAAACGGGTGTAGGCCACTTCACCTTTTCCCCATAGCGTGGTCGGCAGCAATGCTGCCACCAACCACAAAAACTGTTTTCTATTCATAATTAATGATTTAGCATTTCTTCTAGCTCTTTCGGCGTAATATAATTCAAATTAGGAGAGAAATCATAGCTATCACTTCCACGCCTTTTCTCCCACCGATATTTTTCGTTCCCATATTCATCTGTATACTTGACGTAAACTTCATAAGTATAGCTTATAGTACCAAACACTCCAATGTTACTACCTCCATACCAAGTTGCATCAACTGTTATATCAGAAGCATTCACTGCACTGCAACGTGTCACACTTACGGTTAATTCCGACTGAGGAATACGCTGAGTACCGCCTATATATCCAGCATTCCATGAAATTGAGACATCACACTTTCTACTTAAGCTAGTACCCGTATAAGATCCAGCCGTAACAGGATTCACGGAATAAGCGTCTGAATATTCTCCTCTCGTACTCATCGCCCGCTTCGCTAACGAGCGTGCATCCTCTTCCTCCTCAAAAATATCATCTCCGGAACAGCTATACGCCAATGCACCCGTGCCGACAAACAGCAATGCCAAAACTTTCATAAATACGGTCTTTTTCATTTTCATTCTTTTGAAATTAAGTTAATACTCCAATTACTTGTCCTCTTCTTTACCATGGTTTGAGATGACAATGCAAAGTAAAGCAATGCCTCCATCAAACACAAATTTTCGTTATCAAATATTATCAAATCAAGTATCAAATATTATCAGAAAATGTCAAGTCTTTGATTTTCAAACATTAGAAAAAGCATATTTCCTCTCATTCCTTATACCGTTCATATAAGTAATATATGAAAACACGCCCCCAAAACCACACTTTCCTGCTAAAAAACGACCGGAATCCTTGCATATCATCCCAATAAAGCATAATTTTGTTTACTGTTTATCATAACCGCATATCATGAAACCTAAACATAAATTCAACCTGATCATCGCATTGGTTTCCGTTTCAATCTTAATTACCCTCACGGGGATAGCAGCAAGCGTTCACCATTGCATAAAATGGGCAGACTACTGCAAAAACGAAAACCTGTCTGCCACTGTCGTGGAGTTCTCACAAAACATGATTTTCCATGCCTATTATTGGATGGGGGTTGCCTTTGCCTGTATAAGCCTGATGGCTACCATGGCATTATGGTACTTCAGCCGTCAACAAAATCTTCATCCGAAACAGACCTGTCCGACAATAAGCACACAAGGAAGCAAGTTCAAGAAATTACAGGTCAACGTCTATACCAACGAAATTACCATGGAAGGGCTTTCGCAAAAAAGCCGTAATCAAGTGGTAACCTTGTTGGATTACCTCGTCAAACACCCCAAGCATAAAATCTCATTTTCAGAACTCAATACGGTATTCAATGAGAATTTTTTCGATGGTTCCCAATCATCCAAACGAAAAATCAGTAACCTTAAATATGAGACCAACAACGTACTGAAAAATATGGGGTTTGAATTGGTCCGGCTTTCTTCCGACCAACTTGCATTGGTTACGAAAGAAAGAAACTGACTCTCCCTGTCTTATATTCCACGTCCATCCATCCGTCTTTACCGCACACTGTTATATTGCATATACCGCCCGCTGTCCGTAACGCCCACGGCCTCGACACTGACAGACGTCCGCTTGCTGTTGTTATAAAGGCGAACCGTGGCACTTCCCTTTGCATCAAACTCCACTTCGGGCATCCATAGAAGCGTACGGCGGTAATCTTTCGTTTCGGGCAAAGGACGGTGACTGTAGTCGGGACTGTAGAAATCATCGCACACGGCATAACCGTGCAAGAGGTAACGGCGGTCACGGCAAGAAGGGAAATATTCCCCATCGGGACGGAGCTGCATACCCACGATGACTTCCGGCTGGTTGTCCTGCCGGTATTTCCAACTGCCCATTTCACGGGGCACATAGTCCGTATAAATATAAAACTTGTCCAACAGGCTCAGCGACCGGTATTTCTCAAATTCCCCGCGCGACAACCAATCGGGGACGGGATAGGTCGGCGTGCTCGGCATGACAGGCTTGTCCCACAGACGGTTGGGCCAAGTGTTGAAGGTCGTCCGAAGAAAATAATCACGGTATTTGTTCATGTCGCCCACAAATAAGAACGAAATAAGCGTGGACACGGCCGGACTGCTCAAATAATAGAAAGGCACATCGGCCAAACCGTAATCGGCCATCATGTTATATGCGTCGTACGCGTCGATAACGACTGCAGGCTTCGTCGGGTCGTAGCGGCGTAACCCGTTCCTCCGCGTCCGCACCGTCACGGAAGGCAACACGCGGCCTTCGAACGAACCGCGCACGAGGCTGTCCTCATGGGCAAACGGTTCGAGGTCACGCGGCGACACGTCCTGGTAAAAGCTGTAGGGATGTGCGAAATGGGGATGGAACAAGTCCAGTTTCACATAATAGTCCGGCCAAGCCTCCTCGTCGGTGAAGCCCTTCCGACGCCTTTTGCTGACATACTCTACCCCCTTACTCAGTTTCGCCGCGCTGAGGAACATCATGCAATCACCGTAAATCTCAGGCATGGCCATGTAGAACGAGCCGTCTTTTGTCTGTTGCTTCAATTCAAAAGTCTCCGGTCCCTGCGTGAACATGGCCCAGACGTTCACCTCCTTTTTCAGGTTACTGATCTTTTTGAAATCAATGTTTTGCCTTTCCGAACGGTTGACACACCCTCCGATGGTCTGGAACTTCTCGGGCAACCAAGGCAGCGCGAGGGGTTCTACGTCCGCCATCTCACGCCACTTGTAACGTCGCCACCCTTGCACCATCATGAGCCGGTCGAGGGCTTGGCGGCGAAGACTGTCGTCTGACTCGAAATAATAACCCGGATTCTCCACAAACCCTTTGATTTCACTGGCAAGGAGCATTTCGGTGAGTATCGTGCCATTGTCGTACGTGTCTTCTTCCGTATCCCGGTCGCGAACGGCAAGGGAAAGGCTGGATAAGGAATCTACCGGGTCGGTCAGTTGCAAATGCAAGGTGATGGAATCGAAAGGTTCGTAGGACTGACGTACACCGGAAACGGCCAGTTTCGGGGCATCGTAGTCGTGATGGTTGACGAAAAAGAGCCGGTCGGCATAGATGCGTCCTTCCCCGTCGAAGACCGTAAGCTGGTTGACACCGGTGGGAAGACTGTCCAACGGGATAGCCATCCGGCAGACCCGGAGGCCGGATACAGGGTCGGCCCGCCGTGTCCGCCATCCCGTTTGAAAAGAGCGATACAGGCAAGGGACGGTAGAAACGGGACACTCCGCCACTCATGACGTGCAAGGCAACGGGGCGCTTCACTCCGACGGCCTGTATCACGGCCTCCACCACACTGTCGCCCACCGTGACAGTCAAGGCACAACCTTCTTTCTCCACTTCGGGAAGTTCTTCTTCATACTCATATCCCTTGTAAGTGAAGGTCGCACGGAAATCCGCCTGTTCCGACACATCCGGCAGGCGGAATGTCGTCCGGCCGCGCTCGTCCGTCCGGCAGACAGCCGCCACCTTCCCCTCCTTATCCCGGACGGTAAGCTTCATGCCGCCAAGATGTTGCCCGTCCTCGCCGTTCAATTCAAGAGCCACCCGGCAAGCCGCACCGGCCACAAGGTTACCTCCTTCGGGATAGAAACGCAAGTCCACTTTGGGTTTCTTTTTCTTCGGGGTCTTATAGTAACGGCGCATGGGGCGCAACGTCATGTCTTTTGCAAAATCCCCGGCTTCCTTAGGTTTGTCATACACGGGAAACACCCGTGAATAAAGTTTCTCATAGTCCCGGAAAAATTCCTTGGCCATCTTCTTGCTGTAGAACAAATCCTCTGAAATACGCACATGGGGATATTCACACTGCCCGAAGTTGAGCATCCAACGCGTATAGGCCCTCAATTCGTAGTAACCGGCATAAAGCGTGTCCTTCAGCACGAACATGCCGTGGGCCGTGCCGTCTTCCATCTCCAACTGCTGCCGTTCCACGGAATAACCGTCCGGCGTGAGAAGCTCCACGTAGAGAATCTTGCTCAGGTCGGTCAACGTGCCCCGGTCGGAGCGCGTGACATAGCCTTTGTACCAAATGGTATCGCCGAGGAAATAGCAGGTGTTGTCCAAATGGAGATACGCCTTTTCCTGCGGCAAGCCCACCCCGAAACCTTTCACCTTACGGTAAAGGGTATCGAGACCTTCAAACTGCCAAAAATCCGGACCTTGGGCATAGGATTGCAGTCCGACCCAGCACATCACCATTAATCCTAAAAAGCCACACTTCATAGTCTCACGTCTTTATTGAAACAACCAAGTCCTACAAAGTAACGCAACAGAAACAATATAAACAACTTTTCGTTGTCAAATCTTATCAGATCCGGTATCAAATAATATCATAAAATATTAAATCGCTGATATTCAACGTTTAAAGAAAATGCTAAAAGCAACGTTTATTTTTTCTTTTTCAGCATCCGAATGTTTTTTCCGGATTTCATTCATCAAAAAAACTCCCGGTTGCTTTGATTTCTCAAACTAAACTTTTAAATTTGTAAGACATTAATC
>ENA-ORRA01002392-ORRA01002392.1-human-gut-metagenome-genome-assembly--contig:-NODE-2392-length-10286-cov-2.402502_pt1 | contig 10286 bp, 5 predicted proteins | sample MGYA00242169_ERZ509122 | MGnify/ENA primary metagenome ERZ509122 (study PRJEB26280, sample SAMEA2338650) | human gut metagenome | biome: human gut; feature: human-associated habitat; material: faeces...
GATGCCGTTGATATAAATAATAGCATCATCGTCGTGAGAGAATTCAAGATATACATTTTTTCCTGTCAAATCTTCCTGAATATCAGCTACCCGGCGTACCCAGATAAATTCTTCACCCCATTGGGTTTTAGCTGTATGTTCATTCTCCATGGTTCCGAAGGCAGCTTCGCCTTCTTTCCAGGCTTTATCATTGAATCCGATATTCTGCCATCCGTCAGCAGGTTGTTGAGTGGTATACTTTCCTGTCCAGCTACCTTGTTCGGATGTCTTTACCAAAGGACGTAGTTCCAGTTCTTCCGTTCCCATGAAACGGTAGGTTTGTCCGTCTACTTTTGCAACACCAAGTAAAGAGAAATCCTTGCCTGTCCAATGTTTTACAGGACTGTCGTATAGATTGTCCGTAGTAGACCATGCACTAGTATAAGGATCAATTGTCACCAGCGGATATGCCGGAGCACGTAATTCATTCTTCTCGTGCTGTTCTACCTGGGTCTCACAGCTACAAAATACAGAAGCTGTTCCCAGTAACAGCATCATCAGTTGTTGTTTCATAATTTAAATCACCTGTTTATTTAATCTATTTTACGCAAATTCCGTCGTTTTCTATTTATTTTTTAGCCGGAAACAAAAGCATCAATGCCGGTATACCGGAAGCAGAATAACTGTCGATTTCCGCACCTTCCGGCAACTTTTTATAGTATTCGCCTCCACATACGTTCCGTGTCTTATCTCTGTTTGCCCAACCTGTTTTGATGGTACGTTTCAGGAACGGGAGATATTGGGTTTGTCCGCAATCATACACCAACCATGCCATGTATTCCGCAAAGATGGCAGTATAGATACCCTGTTCAATACCACCTTCGAAAGGTAGCACTTTATGGTCTGCAGACATATCTTTCACTGTATAGTCTGCTGCCAGAATAGCATTGTCCAGATAACGTTTCTCTCCGGTCGCCTTATAAAGCAGTATGGACGCTCCGATAAAGGTTGCCTGGTTGTATACATGCGCTTTCCATGCGGGATTGCCATTTCCATGACGGCTATCGGCAATCTTTCCTGTTGCTTTATCCAAGAGATTTTCCACTCCCCATTCATAGATTTCTTTACCTTTGGCAAGATATTGAGCTTTCGTCTGATAATCCGGCCGTTTGTCGGTCGATTCTTTTCTATTTTCAGGTACGTTATTGTAGAGGGTTAATGCTGCAACAACTGTCGGAAAGTTGATACATGCCATCTTTCCATCACCGAATTTATTCGGTTTCGGATTTTGAATGGGTTGCCATTGCCAGAACATACCACCTCCCAGCCCTTTTTCAGGGTCTGCATAAGAACCGGTATCACCTACCTTCTCTGAGCCATACCATACACGGCCAAAGCTTTCTTCAGAAAGGCTCAGATATTCCTCAACTCCGAATAGCTCATAGGCACGTGCCAATGTAACTGTCCACCACATAATGTCATCATAAATAAACCAGCCGGTATTCTCGTTATTATCATCAAAATCAAAATTCGCATAATGAGCTTTATTGCCGGCAAACAGATCATCACAAAGCTGTTTAAATTTTTGTTCTTTCTGAGTATCACCCTCAGCCTTTGCACGCTTATAAGCATTCATTGCCATATCCCAGTAAGTCGGCTGACACCAAATTGCGGCAGCACCATTCCAACGGTCTACAGCTGCCTTGTCAGCAGTGCTACTTTTATATATAAACTTATTCTGATCTAACAGATGTTCATTAAATGCCTCATAAGCTTTCCATGTATCTGCGTTTGTATATTCAGGCACAATCTCGTAATCCGGAGTATAAGGTCTAGCTTCTTTATCATCATTACAAGACGACAAACAAAACGCACCTGAGACTAAGCATAATGCAGAAAATATATATTGTTTCATCATATATTGCGATTTATTAATCAATTAATTAAAAGCCTTCATTTTGAACCAGATTTTTATCAATATCAATTTCACTCTGCGGAATCGGGAAGAAGTATTGACGATCAAAATTACGGGAAGTGATTTCTGTACGTTTGTAGAACTCATTTCCATCATAGTTCACGTTCATACCATGCACTGGTTTGTTAAAGAACTCATTCGTCAGTCCCCAACGACGCACATCAAAATAGCGACAGTTCTCAAAGCTTAACTCAATGCGCTTCTCTTTCTGGATCAGTTTCATGATTTCACTGGTAGTGGTTGCTTTCGGCAAACTGGCAGTACCATATCCCGGAATACCTGCACGTTCACGGATCAGATTCATGTATTTCCAAATATCTGCATGACTTGGATCTACATATGCTAATGCTTCGATATAATCAAAGTAAATATTCGTCAAGCGGAGCAACACACAAACCAAGTTTTGATTACGGTCACCCGAATCCATATTCTTACGTACCAGATAGCCTGTACTGGTAAAGTCATTGTTACCCTGAGCCTTACCACAGTTTCCACTATAAGTGAAGTCAACTGTATAATCGCCTTCTGTACCTGAGAACCATTTAGAATTACTGAAAGTGATATCAGCATAGAAACGCGGTTCGCGGTTAACATACATATTGCGTGTTCCAGCCGGTGCATAAAGAGTACCATCTGCCGATTTATAGTCTGATGAAGAAGTGCCGTCCTCTTTATAGCCCGAAGCCTCATTGATAATCGGAGTGACACCATCAGCTGCATAGCCTGTAACAGGTGACATACCATTGGCCATAAAATAGGCATCAACCATCTCTTGTGTAGCTCCCAACAAGCTGCCACCTCTGTAATCATTTGTATTACCTGACTTATTGGGCATACGATCATACTGCATAGTACCTGCTGCATTATCCATACGATAAAAAATCATTTCTTTGTTATTACCCATTTCTGAGAATAACGTTCTGATAGCACGGCGATAAGACTCATAAGGATTGAATCCCTCAGCATCAGGGCCTGCTACCGATTTTCCTGATTTATCTGTATACATCAATTGGAAACGATTGCCATAATCAGCGAAGAATTTTTGACATTCAGTAACTACCTTCTGCCAGTCAGCCTTGATAGTGGCTGCATCCGGTTGACTGGGGAATAATCTCGTTCCATCCGGATTTGCCATATCGGCATAATAAGTGCACTCTCCATTAAACAACCAGCTGGCACGATAAGTCAATGCTTCAATTATAAATGCCTGGGCTATAGCCTTGTCTATACGTCCCACACCTGTTGTTTTATCTGACGAAGCATCTTCCAGCAGACCAGCATTCTGTGCTTCTTTCAATTCGGACACAATAAAATCAAAACATCTGTCTACAGTGCTACGAGACAATTGCAATTCATTACTGGGAGTATCCAAAGCATAATCGTCTTCCAAAACAGGCACAGGACCATATGTACGAACCAAATAGAAGTAATAAATAGCACGCAGAGCTTTAGCCTCAGCTTTCCATTGTGCTCTTTCCGATGCCGTAAGCGGAGCCTGATCTACATATTTGGTAAATACAGCAGATTCATGAATACCCGAATACCAGCTTTTCCAACGATACAATACCATTGTGTTTTCGGTTGCATCAATAGAGTTATTATTGATCAGTTTGGCTTTATTGCCTGATGAAGTCCATTCGGTTTCATCACTCGCTCCGGTCCATGGTCCCGGTGTACGATACAAGCTGGTTTCATGTACCTGGCGCTGATTAAACTCATCCGGCAAGAAGGTATAAACATTCGAAAGATATTTCAATGCTCCATCTCTGGTCTTAAAAATTTCTTCCAAAGATAATCGGTCATCGGGCACTTGATCAAAATAATCTGAACAGGAAGTAAGTGTTGTCACAAAAAAGAGTGATAACATACCCAATAGTATATAGTTATATTTTTTCATTGTTATTGGTTTTTAGAATGTGAAATTAACGCCTACAGAATAAGAGGTTGTATTCGGATAAGAAGCACCGTTATCTGTATTCAACTCCGGATCCCATAATTTGAATTTGCTAAGAGTAAACAAGTTTGTTCCCATCACATAGACTGCCGCATTTTTCAAACGTACTTTATTCACCCAGTCTTTCGGTAAGTTATAGGAGATCTGCATTGTTTTTAAGCGCAGGAAACTAAAATCACGAACCCACCATGTACTCGGCTGGAAATTGTTAATGTTACTGGAAGTTTCAGCTCCATAGGACAAACGCGGGTAAAAAGCATTCTGATTCGGGTTATCTTCAGTCCAGCGGTCATCAATATTGCTATACAGATTACCGGAACCGCCACCGCCGTTAAACGGTTGAATACTGCTACCGCTCATTATACGTTCTGCATCATGAGTACCCTGAAACATCATACCTAATGAAAGGTTCTTCCAACCCAGCGTGAAGCCAAAACCGTATACCATAGTAGGTACATCACCACGGCAGATATAAGTTTTATCATAAGCGTCAATCTGACCATCATTATTAAGGTCTTTATACTTGATATCACCCGCTTTTACCGTACCAAACTGAGAAGCAAACGGCTTCGGAGTAGTAGCTTTATTTGCCTGGGACAAAGACTCCCAACGTGCCATATCATCAATTTCAGCCTGTGTAAACAAACCTTCTGCGATATATCCTTTTTTTCCTAGAATATTCTGTCCATATTGATTCATCCAATCATAGCGTTGTTCCGGTAATTCACCTTCAATCCATTTATCCTTATTATAGGTAATATTACCGCGAATAGCAAGCGTCCAGTCTTTATTAAATCTTTTATTGTATTCTACTGTAGCATCGAAACCTTTATTTTCAACAATACCAATATTTCCATAAGGAGCAGATGTATTATATCCTAAGAATGACGGAATAGAGTTTTCACGTTTTAACAAGATATTTTCACGGCGCTCTTTGAAGATATCGAAGATTATTGAAAGATCATCATTAAACAGTTTCAAGTCAATACCTAAGTCTTGTTTGCGTGCTTCTTCCCAAATCAAGTCCACAGCCATATTCAATGTTTCATATCCTGAATATTTCGTCCCGTTAGGTCCCAGTTTATAACCATAGTCTCCATTTTCTTTCATCTGATTCAAATACATGAAACGACGGTCGGAAACATCACTATTACCGACTTTACCGTCCGTATAGCGGATCTTCAGGAATGATACTACCTTTGACAGCGGTTCCCAGAACTTTTCATTTGAAATCACCCAACCAACACCATACGCAGGGAAAGTACCATAACGATTTTTAGGAGAGAAGTTCTCCGCACCATTATAACCAATATTGAACTCTGCAAAATAGCGGTCTTTCCATGAATAAGTAGCACGTCCGGCAATACCCATCATACGATAAGGGATGGCATCTTCCAGTGTTCCTTTGGGATAAAGAAGTTTCTGTTGCTGATTAAAGAGGAATAATCCGCTTACACGATGATCGCCAAATGCGCGGTCGTAATTTAAAGAAGCTTCCAGATATGTTTTCTTATTACCACTCGTTTCCTGCTTATAACTCAAGACATTGGTGCCCGTATAGATTCTTTGCAGAATCGGCTGTCCGTCCAAGTCATAAGGAACATTCGTATCCAAGAAATAATAAGTAGACTCTGCACGATCCTGATGAACATGTATTTCATTATATACATCGAATGCGTACATAGCTGTCAATTTCAATCCCTTAGTAAGCATATCCAGGTCTTGCGTAATGCGTAAATTAGAATAAATCTGATTCTTGGTCAGATTATCATATCCACGACGTGTAGCTTGTGAATAAGGGTTGTTGAAGTTGTTATTGGTGGAACGCCCCGGAATATATGCCTCACCGTTAATAAAGAACATTTTCGGATATTCTACCGGAGAAATGGACATAGCAGCATTATACAAGTCTTTGGAAGATATGGCCGGATAATTACCTTCACCCAGATAACCCTGAGCACCAATTTCCACTTTAGTTGTCGGAGTCACATCGATACTCAGATTGGTAGTAAAGTTATAGCGGCTATACTTCATCTTTGAATCAAAGGTATTGATGCTCTTATCTGTCACTGTCATACCAGTCTCATTGAAGTAGCTGACCGAAGCGTAGTATGAAACTTTCTCACTACCACCACGTACATTCACGTTAACACGACGATTGTGTCCCCAATCATTAAATATCTCATTCAGCCAGTCCACATTCGGATACAGATACTGGTCTTTACCTAAGATTGTATTCTGGATTTGTGAATCTGTAAATTTAGTTGCCAGTCCATCATTTCTTAACGCTTCATTAGCCGCCTTCATATAAGAGACACCATCTGTCAAATCCACCATTTTAGTGAAACGGGTAAATGATTCATAATAATCAGCACTAATTGTCGGTTTACCTATTTTACCCGGCTTTGTTTTGATTATGATTACACCATTCGCACCACGTACACCATAAACAGCAGTTGCTGATGCATCTTTCAAAGTAGTCAATGATTCGATATCTTCAGGATCAATATCGTTGAATGCACGTTCTACTCCGTCCACCAAAATCAAGGGAGTAGCCGTATTGGGAGTAGCAATACCACGAATCCAGATATCTGCTGCATCTTTTCCAGGCTCACCTGTACGTTGTACAGCAACTACACCAGCCAGACGACCGGCCAAGGTGGTAGTCAAACTAGCCGAAGGAGTTTTTATATCTTCCAGCTTCATACTGGATTGTGCACCGATATTACTGATTTTACGTTGTGTACCGTAACCGACAATCACAGTTTCTTCCAGTTCGTTTACCTGTTCTTCCAGTACAACATCATAGATATTTGTAGATGAGTTTATTCTTACCTCCGAAGGTTTAAATCCGATATAAGTAAACTTAAGAACAGCATTCTTCTTGCTGACACGCAATTCAAATAACCCATCCATATTGGTTATTGAACCATTGGTATCTCCATCCACAGTAACATTCACACCAATAAGTGGCTCTCCTTTGGTGTCCGTTACACGACCTGTGATTTTTCGAGCATTCTGTTGTTGCGCGGCAGAAACGGCAGCTGACTTTCCTGAGATAAAAACTTGTCTGTCAGAGATTCTATAAGTACAGGACGTACCTTCAAAGAGTTCAGTAAGGATTTCGTCTATCTTCTTGTCTTTGCTATCAATGGATACCTTACGATCCAGATTTATTGCATCATCCAAATAGAAAAAGACAAACTGGCTGGTTTTCTCTATTGTTTGAAAGACTTCTCTCAACGTCTTATTGTTCACGTTCACCGAGAGAGTTTTGAGCTGGGAATAATTATTGTTATTAGCGAAAGAATAACTTACTCCCAAAAGTAAGAAGCAAAGAAATAGCTTGAGTATTTTGCTCTTTCTTCCCTTAATTGAATTTTTCATATTAACAATGTCCAAATTTCTCATAATATTATTATTTTATAACTTAATACTTACAGGCATATGAGCCCCATCTGGATAATACAGCAGTATTATCCACTCTTTATAAAAATCGCCATAAATTCTTGAGATTTATTTTATTAATTACTATATTTTTCTGTGTCTATTTTTTCACGACCCGATAAGTTTTATACTGTCCATCATAGGCATAAGATATTGGTGCTACAAAGGTTAATCCATTAATTACTGTCTCAAAGTTGTCTTTCAAATCAATTTTTCCGGAACATTTTATCTTACTTAGCGCTGAGTCAAATTCGACATTTATTCCATAGTAAGTGGACAGACGTTTCAATACAATTCCCAAATCGGCACTATTGAAACAATAGAGACCATTTACCCATGAAATCATTTGTTCCACATCTACCTGTGAAATATTTTCCTTCCCTTCTACAGAACTGAACATCTGGTTAGGAGCTAAAATAGCTTTTGGGGTTTGCGTCGTCTCAACCTGCACACACCCTTGAGCCAGCACCACACTGCGAATTGGCTCAGATTCATAAGCTGTCACATTGAATTTAGTACCCAGCACCCTAACGTTCATATCTTTAGTACGTACATAAAAAGGACGTTCTTCATCTCTAGCTACTTCAATATAGATTTCTCCGTCAACATAGATTTCGCGTTTATCCTTTTCAAATTCTGTAGGATAAATGACTCTGGTACCTGCATTCACCCATACTTTAGAGCCATCAGAAAATGTCAGTACAGAACGCTTTCCACGTGGGATAACCAACTGATTATAAACCGCCAGTTCTTTTTTGGATATATTTTCTTCGTTAGCTTTAATTGCTACAGAATCATAGGTAATTGTAGTCTCTTTTTCTTTCAGACTTACGACTTTATCTTCTGCCAGAATCAACAATGTTTCCTCTGTAGCCGGTAATTCGGTCTTAGTCTGAACTGCAAATGTCGCAATATCAGGAGCCAAAACCGCCTGATAATTCTTTAATAAAAAGAAACTACCAACCAAAATAGCTACACTGGCTGCGGCAGTCAACCCTATCAGAAAAAAGTTTTTATGTTTAATCTTATCATTTTTAATATTTGTTGTCTGGATATCAGCCCATAACTCTCCCAGTTCCTGATCCGAAAGCAAATCACCTTCTGAAGTAGAAATCGTTTCTATATATTCTCTTGCCGCAAAATAATCATCTATATTAGAAGGAGTAGATTTCTCAAAACGATCCCAAAACTCTTGTATCTCTTCTGTTGGATATTTAACAGAAGAAATAAAAAAATCATTTTGAAGGAATTCTTCAAAAGTATATCTAGAAAAATCAGTATGTTTCAGTTCTGAATTAATCATTTTTATTGTCTTTACATTAGGATAACAGTTCTACTTTGATTTTATACTCACTTTTCTCAAACTATTTTCGATATTTTTTTGATGGGCAGGAAAAAGCTGAATATTCTTCTCTCCTATTCTCGCTTGAATAGATTCCGTACACGCCCCAAAGCCCGCTGGATAGAGTTAGATACAGACTGATAATTCATGTCCGTGATTTTACTAATTTCATCAATACTCATATCCTTAATATACCGATAATAAACAATTTCACGTTGCCTGGTGGTTAAGGAGGACATCATAGCATGCACCTTCATATGAGTATTCTTCTCTTGTTCCTTATTTATATAAATAGTTTCCGGAGTAGAAAAATGCTCTTCGGACTGGTCTTCTTTCTCATCAGCTTCGTCCAATGAAAAAGAATCAGATGTTTTCTTTAACGCATTAAAGAGTGTATTTTTCAGTGCCACCATCAAATAAGCTATAATGTTATCAGTAGGGGTTAATTTGGCACGGTTGGTGTAAATCTTCACAAACACATCATGAATACAATCTTTGACCAACTCCCTGTCCGAAGTATACAGTAAACCATATCGGAACAGCTCTTGTACAGTCTGATTATATATTTGAGAATACGCACTCGAATCTCCTTCGAGAAACCTCTTCCATAAAAGAGAATCAGAGAGAGTGTGTATATCTGAGGCCATCTATAACAAGTTTATGAGTTTACAAGGACAAAAATAAAACAATAAATCAAAAAAAAGCCCACCTTTATAGAAAAAGTTAATTGCAAAGAGAAAAGCCATCATTTCCTATAGATAAATAGTTTTCTCTTTGCAATTTCCCCAATACTTTTTCTATTCTGGATAAAGTGTCTGGATAAAATTTATTTGTTTAAACTTCAACTACATTTTATATGCTCATTTTTCATTGTAAAGAAATGAATAGCCATATGAAAAAACTTATCTGAAGTCCGGAGCAGCAGTCTCCAAGGAAGGTACAGCGCCTTTCACAAACGGCCAGCCACCTTTCCACTGCACACGATCCATCATCAATACACGGCCCTCCGGATTAGCAACACTGACCGCATGATAGAACATCCAATCGTTTCCTTTCTTATCTGTCACCAGTTCAGAATTATGCCCCGGACCGACAAATGCCTTATTCTTCTGAATCAATATCTCATGATGATTATCTGACATTGAACGCCCTTTCTTGTCAACATAAGGGCCGAACAGATTCTTCGAACGCCCCACAACTGTAGTATATGTGCTCTTCAACCCTTCACAGCAGCGGCCGATGGAAGCAAACAAATAATAATAACCATCCCGTTTATGAATATACGTACCTTCATAAGCAGTACCGGCTATTTGCTCTATTGGAGCACCTTTCTTCAAAGAGAGACCATCATCTGTCAGTTCCGTACCATATATTCCGTGGAAGCTCCCCCAAAAAAGGTATTTCTTTCCATTATCTTCAATATAAAAAGGATCAATGCAATTCTGTATATTGATTTCATTGCTCCGGAATAACTTACCCAAATCAGTAAATGGTCCTTCCGGCTTATCAGCAGTAGCAATACCAATACCACATGTCCACTCACCTCCCCAAGTGGACATAGAATAATACATTACGTATTTATCACCGAT
>ENA-ORRA01002396-ORRA01002396.1-human-gut-metagenome-genome-assembly--contig:-NODE-2396-length-10273-cov-2.617929_pt1 | contig 10273 bp, 9 predicted proteins | sample MGYA00242169_ERZ509122 | MGnify/ENA primary metagenome ERZ509122 (study PRJEB26280, sample SAMEA2338650) | human gut metagenome | biome: human gut; feature: human-associated habitat; material: faeces...
CCGAAGCCGCCGCCACGGACTGCTTTTGCTACCTTATCATCATCATCCACCGTCAGGTAATTGTAAAAAATACCTTGGGCAATGCGCTCGCCCTGCGGAATCTTAACAGCCTCGGTACCCATATTCATCAAAGCCACCATAATATGACCTTCGTTATCAGTATTATTATAATAATCGGCATCAATAATACCGACATTATTCACCAGCATCAGATGCTTCTTTACCGCCATGCTGCTGCGGATATGCAGGCCCAAGAACTCGCCTGTCTGCATATAAGCCTTCACACCTGTAGGCACCAGCACCAACTTACCCGGCTCCAGTACAACCTCTTCGGCAGCGCTGATGTCATAACCGGCGCTGAACTGTGTCTTGCGCTCCGGCATCGGGAAATCAACATCCATATACCTGGCAACCTTTTCAAAACCACGTGTTTTCATTAGTAACTCACTCCTCCAATCTACAAAAAAGAGCTGTCACAAATGCGACAGCTCTTTTAAATTCACAAATTATTTTTGTACGCTCTTCATCAGAACAGCCTTGCGGGACAGGTTAATGCGGCCCTTGTTGTCGATTTCGGTAACCTTAACAACAATTTCATCGCCAACACTTACAACATCCTCAACCTTATCTACATGCTCGGTAGACAGCTGGGAAATATGTACCAAACCTTCCTTGCCCGGCAGAATCTCAACGAAAGCACCAAAGTTCATCAGACGGGTAACTTTACCGGTATAAACCTTGCCAACCTCAGCTTCGGCAGTAATGCCTTCGATCATCTCGATAGCTTTATTAGCAGCCTCGGTGTTAACAGCAGCAATAAATACGCGACCGGTATCATCGATATCAATCTTAGCGCCGGTTTCGTCAACAATCTTCTTGATCATCTTGCCGCCAGGTCCGATAACCTTAGCAATCTTATCAGGATCTACATGGATAGTAGTAATCTTCGGAGCATATTTGGACAGCTCTTTGCGCGGTTCGCTGATGCATTCCATCATTTTGCCCATGATGAATTCACGGCCGCGTTTAGCCTGTGCCAGAGCCTGGGTGAATATATCCTTGTTGATACCGTCAATCTTAATATCCATCTGGATAGCAGTAATACCTTTTTCGGTACCTGCAACCTTAAAGTCCATATCGCCCAGAGCATCCTCCAGACCTTGGATATCAGTCAGAATAGTGAAGTATTCGCCATCCTTAACAAGACCCATAGCAACGCCGGCAACAGGAGCCTTAATAGGAACGCCTGCATCCATCAGGGACAGGGTGCTTGCGCAAACAGAGCCCATGGAGGAGGAACCGTTGGATTCCAGAACCTCGGATACCAGACGGATTGCATACGGAAACTCCTCTTCAGAAGGAATAACCGGACGCAGAGCGCGCTCAGCCAGAGCACCATGACCGATTTCACGACGGCCAGGGCTACGCAACGGTTTGGTTTCGCCTACGCTGTACGGCGGGAAGTTGTAGTGATGGATATAACGCTTGGTTTCTTCAGCGCCGAGGCCATCAAGAATCTGTGCTTCACGCAGCGGAGCCAGAGCCAGAACGTTCAAAATCTGAGTCTGACCACGGGTGAACAGAGAACTGCCATGCGGACGAGCCAGCAGACCAACCTCGCAGCTTACCGGACGTACTTCGTCTAATTGACGGCCGTCAGGACGAATCTTATCTACAGAGATAGTGCGGCGAACGATTTTCTTAACCAGCTTTTGGGTGATGTAAGCAACGTCTTTAGCATTATCAGGATATTTCTCCAGGAATACTTCAGCGATTTCAGCTTTAACCTTAGCAACGTTTTCTTCGCGCTCCAGCTTGTTAGCATCCATCAGAGCATCTTTGAGTTTTTGAGCACCGTATTCTTCGATTTCCGCAACCATTTCTTCAGGCGGAGCGTAGAACGGAACTTCCATTTTCTCTTTGCCGATTTCAGCAACGATTTTCTCCTGGAACTCAACGAGTTGTTTAATTACGCCATGACCGAACCAGATAGCATCCAGCATGGTTTCTTCGGAAACTTCGTTAGCACCTGCTTCTACCATCAGGATAGCGTCTTTGGTGCCGGCAACAGCCAGGTTCAGTTGGCTGATTTTAGCCTGTTCAACAGTCGGGTTGATGATGAATTCACCATCAATCAGGCCTACGCGCACACCGGCGATAGGACCTTCGAACGGAATATCGGAAATAGACAGTGCGCAGGATGCACCGATCATAGCGGGCATATCCGGAGCATTGTCGGGATCAACGGAAACAGCGGTAGCAACGATTTGTACATCGTTGTGGTAGCCTTCCGGGAACATCGGGCGAATCGGACGGTCAATCAGACGGCTGGTCAGGATAGCCTGCTCAGACGGACGGCCTTCGCGTTTAATAAAGCCACCGGGGATTTTACCTACGGCGTACATTTTTTCTTCAAAATCACCAGTCAAAGGGAAGAAGTCTACACCCTCACGCGGGGTCTTGGTGCCGGTAACGGCAACTACTACGGCGGTATCGCCATAACGAACTAATACAGCGCCATTAGCTTGTTTTGCAATCTTGCCGGCTTCAATAGTAAGAGTTCTGCCGCCAAGATCCATGCTGTAACTATGCATATCTTATGCCTCCTATTCTTTTCACACATTGTGTACCTGCATATTATTCGCCGTCAATCAGAAAAATCCTCTATATTTTTACGGCTTTTTAAAATTTTTTTGAAAAAAATTCCAACAACAGACGAAACCAGCCGGCAGCTCTGCCCAAGGCAACACTGCCGGCCGTCAGAAATACATTTTTAGGCCATTAAAAGCCCATAAAAAGACGCATAATAAACAAAACTATTGCGCCGACAGCGGCAAAGACAATAAACGTCGGCAGCAAAAAGAAGATAACTGCCACAATGCCGCACAAAATCAGAAAAGTAATCAGAATGCCGCTGCCGCAGCCAAAGGTATGTACCTTGATATTCGGCGGCACCTGCTGCTGTCTTTCATTATAAGCATCAGCACCGCTGTCATATACAGCGCCTTCCCTGGCACTTTTGTTTTCCTCTGTGCCTGCGCTCTCGTCTATCGTCACGCCCTCAAAGGTATCGCGCTCCTCCGGACTGAGCACCTGCGCATCAATCTTGAACTGATAATGGCAGTACGGACATTCCACTGTACCGGGAGCAACCTCGTGGCCGCAAAAATCACACTTCATATTCTGGTGCCTCCTCTCACTGCAGCAGCATCAGCAGCAAACCCTCTTCGTTAACATAACGCGGGTCGTGTGCCTCCAGCTGCAAGGTTTCATTTAGCATATCTATCATCTGCTTCAGCTTTGCATGGTCGGTAGCACGGCACATAGCAAAAACCTGCTTTTCCGTAAAGGTATAAACATCATTCAGCTTAACAAAGCAGTACATAACCGCTGCCGTCCAATGCTCAAAATCAGCGTCTGTATTATCAGGCAAAACATTGCCACGAAGCATAAAATCGCTCCACATGGTACGCATCAGCTGTATATCATAGGCAGAAAAAAGGCCTGTTCCTCTAAGAGATTCCAGCATTGCCGAGGTCTTGTCCTCAAGCAGCGCCGCTGGCTGATAATCACTTATCTGCGTACTGAAATTAAAGCCCTCCATACGCACATAGATTGCATACAAAACAGAAACATGGCGTACGAACATCGGATTACGGTTGATGAACTTCTCCCAGCTCATCTCACCGCTTTGGCGCACGGCAAACCAGTCTTTCGCCGCACTGACAACCTCGAAAAAGCGCTTACGCGAGGTCTGCGACATCACCAGTCCGCGCAGGAAGTTCATCACCATAGTATTTTCATAAAAAATATGGCCCATGAAAATATAGCCTTCTGTGTCAATATTATCATCTACCGGCAGCATCAGCGTATATTTTTCATTGGTGAAAATATTTCTGCAGACATACATTCCCTCCTCCGTGCGTCTTTGCACATCAAAGAGAACCAGCTTAGCCTTAATCAGCTCATTCAAAATATCAACGGACGTGTCCATATCAGAAGCGTCACGGCAGATTACATCACGGTAATGCTGCAGCGGCGTTTTGTCATCTTCAAGCAGGCGATAGTCAAAAAGAAAATAATCCCAGAAGGTCTGTGAATATTCCTCCGTGCCCGGCTTTTCCTGAACAGTACCGTTCTGGAAAATACCGCCGAAGAGGAAATCTGCCCGCTCCAAATCGCGACGGAACTGCTTCTGCGTATAGTAGCTTTGCACATCATCCAGCAGATTCTGCATTCTCTCGCCGATGTTCAGATACACCTTCGTCGGCAAATCCGGTGTAGAATACAGATTGTAACGGTCATGCCCAGGCAAAAAGCTGCCATCCTTGCCGACAATCTGCAGTTTTCCGTCAACCAGCAGCTTTGCTTTGGCTTCGGCAGGCGCGTTATCACGGGTAATAATGCGTTTCTTTTTCATATATGCATAAAACTCCTGCATAACATCCAGGAAATGTGCGATGTTGCTCTCCGTTGCCGGGAAGCCGGAAACATTGCGGCAGCACCAGCCTACGCAGTCAATAAAATCCTCACGCGACATATCACCGAGAAAGTTCTCGGAATTGCCAAGGTAAATACAAAGAACCGTAATATAATCCCAAATCTTGACCAGCTCGCCATCCTTGGCTCCCTGCCATGTTTTATAGCGCAGGAAATCTTCAGCACAGGCTTGCTGCAATACCGAATTCCATTCTTCATCCTGTGTATAAAATTCTTCTATCAAATCGAAAACATTAGTCATTTTTTCTCCATTCTCTGACGTATTATGGAGATATTATACCACACTTTTGTGGCTAATTTATGTTTTTTTGCGTCAGCTGTACCGCCAGATAGATATCCTGCAGCGGCACTCCCTGCTCCTGCGCCAGTTTGGCAGCGCTGTCATATTCCACATAACAGCGTTCGCCGCTGTCCAACAGGCAGCGCTTCACCGCTACATCACCGTAAGCAGTGTGCACCATATCCCTGCGACGCGGCAGCACAGTGCGCTCCATGCGCGCACGACGGATACCGATGGTTGTCGTTTCCGCAAAAATCAGCGCTTCCAGCTTCGCTCTGTCCTCCTCGCGGCAGATAACAGTAAGCTCCCACGCTGGACGGCTCTTCTTCATAAACACCGGCTGATAATGAGCATCCAGCGCTCCTGCCGCCAGCAGGCGCTCCAGCGTGTAACCCAAAAGCTCGCCGCTGCAGTCATCAATATCAGACTGCAATTGGCAGATGCAATCTGTCTGCAAAGCATTGCTATTTACAGAGTTTTTTTTTGCGCATTATCCTCAATCAGCAGCGCACGCAAAATGCTGGGACGCTCATACTGACGCTTGCCTGCGCCCAGACCGATGCCCAGAATCTTAAAGCTCTGCGGTAGCTCGTCCGTAGTCATCAGCGCGGCAGCAGCACCGGTCGGTGTAACGAACTCGCCCTCCACCGGCAGCAAGCGTACATTAAAGCCAAAGCGCTGCATAATATTGGCCGTTGCAGGAACAGGCACCGGCAGCACGCCATGCTGGCAGCGAACAGTACCGCGGCCCTCGCACAGCTCCGGCACAATTACGTTTTCAACTCCCAGACTGTCGGCACACACAGCAATCGCCACAATATCAACGATAGAATCAATCGCACCAACCTCATGGAAATGCACTGCATTCTTCTCCACAGCATGCGCCTTTGCCTCGGCATCCGCAATAATATCAAAAATTTTCAGCGCCAATGCCTTGGCTGCAGCACTCATATCCGTAGCATCAATAATCGCAATAACCTCCTGCAGACCGCGGTGCTCATGGTGATGATGATGCTCATGCGGCACATGGCTGTGCTCATGGTCATGGTCATGATGATGTTCGTGTTCGTGCTCATGTTCGTGGTCATGATGATGTTCATGCTCATGGCTATGCACTACAGCATCGCCGTTGCCATGCAAAAAGGCCATATCGTGGTCATGGTTAGCATGCTCCTCGTCCAAAATAACATCAAAGTCACAGCAGTCAACGCCTGCTTTAGACACTCTGCTGATTTTATATTCAAAGCCCTTCGCAGGAATACTCTGCAGAGCCTTATCAAGCGCCTCTTTGTCCGCGCCTAAATCCAAAAGTGCTGCTACCAGCATATCGCCGCTGATGCCGGCATTACATTCTAAATATAAGCTTTTCATAATTTTCCTCCTGACTCTATTCTGCGTAATCGTCATAGACTACTAGTAAAATTCGCTGTAAATATAATTAATCCTGCTTTAAAGTTTCATTCATGCTGCCTGTACGATAGCCCTGCAAATCAAGTGCCACATAAGCAAAGCCTGCAGCCTTCAATCCTTTGTAAATCGTACTGCGCATCGGCTCCGCCACTGCCAGCTCCAGCTGCTCGGGCAACAGCTCAACGCGCGCCAAACTGCCATGCACACGCACACGGAACTGCTTAAAGCCCAGCTCCCACAAAAGCTGCTCCGCCTTATCCACCGCCGCCAGCTTCTCCGCCGTGATACGCTCACCGTAAACAAAGCGCGAAGCAAGACAAGCAAAGGAAGGCTTATCCCAAGTCGGCAGCTGCAGCTTATGCGACAGCAGGCGGATTTCTGCCTTCGTCAGCTCTGCAGTGCGCAGCGGGCTCTGTACATTAAGCTCCGCCAAAGCCCTCAGGCCGGGGCGGTAATCGCCAAGGTCGTCCATATTCGAGCCTTCGCAAAGCACAGCACCGTTTTCCTGTGCAATGCGCAAGAAATTACTGAACAGCGTTTTTTTGCAGATATAGCAGCGGTCCGGCGGATTTTCAGCAAACCCCGGCACCTGCAGCTCATCAAAATCAAAGTAAAGATGACGGATTCCCTGCTTCCGACAGAACTCCTCTGCCTCTGCTATATCACGCTGCGGCACAACGCCGGAACGCGCCGTCACCGCAAGCGCCTTATCGCCCAAAGTCAAATGAGCCGCCTGCAGCAAAAACGTCGAATCAACACCACCGCTGAACGCAACCAGCACACTGCCCAAGCGCCGCAGCTCCTGCTGCAGCACGGCAAACTTTTTCTCCGCTTGAATCTCTAAAGCTTTATCATTCGGCATATTGTTACCTCACTTGCACGCCAGCCTGTTAATCTGCGTCGCAATAATCCCCGCGCCATATCCATTATCAATATTCACAACCGAAACACAGTTAGCACAGGAATTAATCATCGTCAGCAGCGCACTCAAACCATGAAAGCTCGCACCATATCCGACAGAAGTCGGCACCGCAATCACCGGATTACGCACAAGGCCGCCGATAACACTCGCCAGCGCTCCCTCCATACCTGCAGCCGTCACCACACAATTCGCCTGCTGCAGCAAATCAACCTTATCCAAAAGACGGTGAATCCCGCTCACGCCAACATCGTAAAGTCTCTCCACATGCGTCCCGAAAAACTCCGCCGTCTGCGCCGCCTCCTCCGCAACGGGAATATCGGCAGTACCCGCAGTACACACAACAACGCAACCGCTCCGCACCTTATCCGGACGCTCCTGCTTCAGCGTCCGCGCCACCGGATCATAAACAATATCAGGCAGCTGCCGCCGCACCAACTCATACTGCTCCGGCGTTGCCCGCGTGCCGAACACCTCACCCTGCTCCGCCAAAAGACGCTTATAAATCTCTGCCAAATACGCATCAGGCTTACCGCTGCAGTAAACAACCTCCGCAAAACCCGTACGCTGCTCACGTGAAGTATCAAGACGTGCATAATTTAAATTTTCATACGCCTTACGATTAAAATAGTGTTCCGCCTCAGCCACCGACAGCTTGCCGCTGCGCACCTGTTCAAGTACACTCCTGGAGTCCACTTTATACCTCCTTTTATGACAAAGACTTAGTCCGCTGTTCGGCAGACTAAGTCTTGCATATATAAATATTAAATTTCGTTTTTATTATAGCGAAAACATACCCGCAACGCAAGCATTCTTCACATCAAGCCACAATTACACAAGGTTCTTCACAACCGCCAGCTCCATCTTGTCCGCAGGAATAACCTCGGAATGCAGTACAGGCAAATTCTCCAACGCCAGCATACGCGGCGGAATCTCCGTACCGGTATCGGCATGCAGCTTCTGCAGCAGCTCAAAAGGATTGCTTCCCTGCGGCTGAGCATCATCAAGTGCTGCCAGCACGCTGTCGGCAAACTTATACGGACTTGCGGTAGACAGCACCACGGTATAGGTTTCATCACTGGTCAAGAAGCGATATTTTTCCATCGCACGCCAGGCAACGGCAGTATGCGTATCCATCAGATAATGGTAATCATTATAAATACGGCCGATAGCCTCCTTCGTTTCCAGCTCATCAACCCAGGCACCGAAGAATTGGCTTTGAATCTGCTTCAGATCATCGCTGTCAATCTCATAATGACCTTCGGTATTCAAACGCTTCATATAATCTGCCACACGCGCAGCATCATGCTCTGTCACACTGTAAAGCAGGCGCTCCAGATTACTGGAAACAAGAATATCCATAGAAGGAGAAACAGTTTTAAAGAACTCACGGCGTCTGTCATAAACACCGGTATTGATAAAATCAGTCAGCACGTTATTGCTGTTGGATGCACACAGCAGTCTGTCAATCGGCAAGCCCATCAGCTTAGCATAATAGCCTGCCAGAATATCACCAAAGTTGCCGGTAGGAACAACAAAATTAATCGGGTCACCGGCAGTAATCTTGCCTGCCTTCACAGCATCTACATAAGCGCTGAAGTAGTAAACAATCTGCGGCACCAGACGGCCCCAGTTAATAGAATTGGCAGAAGAGAAGGTATATCCCTTCTTCGCCAGCTCATCACTGAGCGCAGTATTGCCGAAAATTTCCTTCACACCGCGCTGAGCATCATCAAAGTTACCCTCAATACCGAAAACCTTAACATTTTTGCCTGCCTGGGTAATCATCTGCTGCTTCTGGATATCACTCACCCCCTCGCTGGGGTAGAAAACGATAATCTGCGTACCCGGAACATCAGCAAAGCCTTCCAAAGCAGCCTTGCCGGTATCACCGGAGGTAGCAACCAGAATAACAACCTTATTCGTTTCACCGGTCTTTTGCATAGAACGTGTCAAAAGATGCGGCAAAAGCTGCAGTGCCATATCCTTAAAAGCAGACGTCGGGCCATGCCACAGCTCCAGCACACCGGTGTTATCATTTACCTGTACCAAAGGCACAGGATTATCACCGAATTTTTCCGGCGCATAGGCAGCATTTACACATTCGCGCAGCTCGTCCTCGCTGAAATCAGTAAGATACTGCAGCAGAACATCAACAGCACGCTCCGTATAAGGCTTGCGCTCCATCGCCTTTATATCAACCATACGCATCGCAGGAATATTCTGCGGTACAAACAATCCTCCATCCGCTGCCAAACCACGGGTTATTGCGTGTGCAGCGGAAAACAAATCAGTTTTCCCTCTTGTACTAACATATAACATATATTCAACCTACTTTCTTCTTTAAATTTTGACGTCATACTGCCGTCAGCGTTAATAATACGCCTTCAGGCCAGCACAGTCGTATTTCTTTCAAACACAATTGTGCAAATAGGTTATCAAGACTATAATAGCATATTTTATAGGAAGGAACAAGAGTTACTCTGCAAAAATCAGCGGTGCCACCGTTGCAGCCGTAGCACGCTGCAAATCAGCCGGTGCCGCAATAATCTGCATACCGCGCTGACCGGCACTGATTGCAATCTCCGGCCAGTTATTGCTGGTTTCATCCATATATACAGGATAGTTCTTTTTAGCGCCCAAGGGTGAACAGCCGCCGCGAATATAGCCTGTCAGCGGCAATACCTCCTTCAGATGCACCAGCTCGGCACGCTTATTGCCGCTGGCTCTGGCCAACGCCTTTAAATCAAGCTCGCCATCACCGGGAATTACGGCAAACATAATGCCGTTCTTGTCACCGCGTACTACCAGTGTTTTGAATACCTGTGATGCAGGCATGCCAACCTCTGCGGCAACATGCACAGCATCCAGATGCTCCTCGTCCACCTGATATTCCATAATACGGTATTCTATCTTCAGCTCGTCCAGACGGCGGGCTGCATTAGTTTTTTTGTTATGTTTCATCAGGAAAAACCCCCTCTAAGCTAGAGAAATTACTTCATCTCTGTTATAATAGCACTATAGTAATGTAAAATGCAAATAAAATTGTGAGGACAATAAATTGAAGCTGAAAATTATCTGCGGACAGCTGGAAATTACTCCCGGCCGTCCTGATGTAAACTATAAGAAAATCATTGACGCTATCGAAAAAGCGCGCAGCCTTG
>ENA-ORRA01002398-ORRA01002398.1-human-gut-metagenome-genome-assembly--contig:-NODE-2398-length-10264-cov-2.681555_pt1 | contig 10264 bp, 7 predicted proteins | sample MGYA00242169_ERZ509122 | MGnify/ENA primary metagenome ERZ509122 (study PRJEB26280, sample SAMEA2338650) | human gut metagenome | biome: human gut; feature: human-associated habitat; material: faeces...
ATTCGTACATCGGTAATCCCTGCACTTCGCAGGATCATTTCTGCTGTCTGCGCCCCTGTCAGACCACGTTTGCTATGATATCGACTGTACTTATTAAATGTCCGGCTGACGTTGGCAGATGCCAGCATACATATTACCGCACCAATAATAACAAGAACATATGTCGGATCCATATAGTAATACATCCCCGGAAAATAACTTAAAAGTGCTGTCTGCATACACTAATCCTCCTTACTCCAATTGTTTTTACATTAATCCTAACTATAGCATTTCCCATCTCGTTTATCAACTATACCTTACTTTAACTTCCCATATTGGTTGTGGAGGAATATGCATCGATTTCCTATAGATCGATGATATAAAAATGATTGCTTTTCATAGAAACACGCTATATAATTATATTTGGCTTTACGCGGATTTTACGTAAAATGCTACTGTTTATCTCATTATTTGCCTAGATTTTACAAAGCTTTTCGTCGATATGTGCTGTGATTTTTATGCAAATAACACCATTTAGTGATTGATAAGGAGAAAACGAATGACTTCAGAACACGTGATCAATCTTCTTGGAGGGCTTGCGCTCTTCATCTTTGGAATGACTTTCATGAGCGACGGTTTGAAGAAACTTGCCGGCGATTATATGAAAACTATTTTGGAAAAATTAACGGAAAAACGTATTATGGCTGTGTTGCTGGGTGCCGGTCTGACCGCACTGATCCAAAGCTCCAATGCCATGTGTGTCATGACTGTCGGATTTGTAAATGCCGGAATGATGCAGTTAGAGCGCTCTGTTGGGATCATCATGGGTGCTAAGCTAGGTACAACGATCACCGGACAGCTTCTTGCAACCAATTATATTTCAAAATATGCTCCGGTTATTGCCTTTGTGGGCGTTGCTTTCTTGATGTTTGCGAAATCCAACAACATCAAAAGCTTCGGACAGGTTGTCGCAAGTCTTGGTATCCTCTTTGTCGGATTGTCCACCATGAGCACCGCAATGAGACCAATGGCACAGGAAGAATGGTTTATTAATATTGTGGCAAATCTTTCTAATCCTTTACTCGGTGTACTGGTCGGCGTGATTTTCACCGTAATTATCCAAAGTGCCTCTGCCTCCGTCGGTGTGCTGCAGATCATGGCGGTAAGCGGTGTCATTGGATTCCGCCCGGCCTTTTATGTAATGCTTGGTATGAATATCGGTGCAAGTATCGCTCCGATCTTAGCTTCTATTGGTTGCAAAAAGGATGCCAAACGCGTTGCTGCCATCGTTGCTATTTTTGAGACCTGTGGTATGCTGATCTTTATGTTAGCCACTACATTCCTTCCGGTTCTCGACTGGTTGTCGATGACTTCCGGAGATCCGAGCCGCCGTATTGCAAATGCGAACACGATCTTTAACTTAGTATCACTGATCGTGTTGTTCCCATTCTCAAATCTCATCGCCGCTTTGTCTAAGAAGATCATTCGCGGCTCCGACGAAGAGCCATATATGGCAAAATTAGAGTTTATCAGCGAAACAACGCATACGACTTCTACTGCAATGATCGGTCAGATCGATGCGGAGACCAATCGTATGGAAGAACTGGTACAAACCAACCTTCGTCTCGCTACCGAGAATTATTTTGATAATCGTTTGAAAGACGAGGATGATTTCAACCAGACGGAAGAAACGATCGATTTCTTAAATAAGAAAATTACCGATGCACTGATCCGCATGAGTTCTTTTGCAGATCTGACGCCAGAGCAGGCTAAGCACGTTGGTAATCTATTCCATGTGATCAATGATTTAGAGCGAATCGGTGACCATGCAGAAAATATGGCACAATATAGTATTCGTATGCACAAGAATAAGGAGCGTTTCAGTAAAACCGCCATGGAAGAACTCCGTGGGTTGGTGGATATTATTGAACGTATTTACAAAGAAGCTTACGCCCAAATGGTATCACCGGATCAGGATAAATACGCACATGTATATGCCTTGAAACGAGATGTAAACCGCATGATCGAGGACATGAAGGAAAAGCATATTGTCCGTATGAATAAGGGAAAATGTAATTCACAACAGGGTATGATGTTCGTAGAACTTTTGATGGATCTGGAACGTGTTGCAGCGCACGCTATGAATATTGCACAGGCAGCAAATTAAAAGCAATTCTTGCTTGGCGATGTCACGCTACATAGCAGCAATTTCCTATTCAAAATAATGGATCAACACAAATTAAATCCCCCTTGAGCAGACTTTTGGTTATCTACCTTATCTGCCTAAGGGGGATTCATTACTTCTTACAACATTTTTTTGTGTTTGAAATAGATAAATTCAAGAAGAATGATGATACCACACACGATTGCCACAACAGGATAACCGTAATGACTCTTAAGCTCCGGCATTCCAACAAAATTCATACCATACCACCCTGCCACAAGTGTCAACGGCGAAAAAATAGCCGTGACGATCGTCAGGATACGCATGATCCTATTTTGTTCTTCATCCAAGCGCTGCTGCTGTAATTCTCGTATTTGCAGCATATATTCCCGAAGCATTTTAGAGCGATTGTATAACCGCTCTACCTTTTGTCCATATGTCTGAAAACAGATCACCTCTTTCTCATCAAAGAAATCATTGACATTTTCGACAAGTGTATCGCTCATATCCATCATCTGTTGATATTGAAAGCTCTTGTTGAGTAATATTTTGCGATATTTGGCCATTAATCCGGTCGGATCCGTCTTCTCCCCAGATCTCCTCTTCCATCTGGAAGCAGCCTGCTTCGATCCTCTGCAAATGTTTGATATCATCTTTTAATAATTCATCCAAAAGGCGGATAAAAAAACGTACAGGCGACAGATCATCTTCATCACTGATCAGCGAGCGAAGCTGTTTTTCCCAGTGATCATGTCTGGTCTTTTGTCCGATCAAAACCAGTTCGCTGCGGTCAAGATAGTAAATAATACTGACCGCTCTGCCGTCATATGCTTCTTCCGGATGCCACATAATTTCGCCCACTACAGCGTCCGCAAGAACTACAGCTTTCGAAAAATGCATACGGTTAGACTGCAGCATATATTCCATTTCATTCCAAAAGCTGGCACTCTCCCAGCGTTCCTTCGCTTCCGCTGCATCAAGCACCAGCACCCGCCCCTGTTTCAATGCAAATTCCACAGCGATCCCCCTCACATCATACTATTGACCATAGTATGCATTTTCTCCATGTTTTCTAAAAAAATGCTTGTCACGAATACTATCCGGTGCCGGCTGTACCTGAGGGTTGAGTAATTCTGTTCGGATTGCCATGCGCGCAACCTCTTCCAGCACGACCGCATTATGCACTGCTTCAGCAGCATCCTTGCCCCAGGTAAACGGTCCGTGGTTTGTGCAGAGTACGCCCGGCGTATGCATTGGATTCAGTCCTCTCTGCTCAAATGTCTCAATAATAACAAGTCCGGTATTACGCTCATACTCTCCACCAATCTCTTCCGGTGTCAGACTTCGCGCACAAGGAATCGGACCATAAAAATAGTCGGCATGTGTTGTTCCATATAACGGAATGTCACGTCCTGCCTGCGCCCACGAAGTTGCCTCCGGCGAATGTGTATGCACAACGCCTCCGATTTCCGGATATTTTTTGTACAATTCCAAATGCGTTGGCGTGTCCGATGATGGGTTAAGCGTTCCCTCGATACGGTTTCCTTCCAGATCCATGACCACCATATCTTCCGGACGCAGCTTATCATAATCTACGCCACTGGGTTTGATCACAAAATATCCGGTATCTCTATCAATCCCGCTTACATTTCCCCAAGTATACGTGATCAATCCTCTGCGCGGCAGTTCCATATTTGCTTCATATACCTTTTTCTTTAACTCTTCTAACATAGTGTCCTCCATTCGAAAATATCTGCTTACCAATCTAACGAAGTTTCTTCAATCTGCAAGCCCCCACGATATGATTCCATAAATTGTTCAAATCCCTGCACGATCTCCGGATCAGGGGCTATTGTTGTCCCTTCATTGCCGGCAAATACATAATCTTCCAAATACTGTGTCAGCGACTGTCCCTCCTGCTTATGAACCATAAAATCTGCAAGCAGCGCAATACCCCAGGCACCGCCCTCACCGGCTGTCTCCATCACAGAAACCGGTGCATTCATTGCTGCCGCAGTAATCCGCTGTCCGACGCCCTTGGTCGTAAAGAAGCCGCCATGTCCATACATTTTGTCAACTTGAACCTGCTCCTGCTGCAAAATATCCAATCCGATCTTCAAGGTTGCCAGCGCACTATATAAATGTGTACGCATAAAATTAGCAAGGTTAAATGCCGCATCCGGCTTACGCACAAAGAGTGGTCTTCCGGCATCTAATGCAGTCACACCTTCTCCGGAAAAATAATTATAGGAAAGAAGACCGCCGCAATCGGCCGCTCCCTCCTCTGCTTTTTGGAACAATTTTGTAAACAGCGTTCCTGTGTCTACCGAAAATCCCATGTAATCCGCAAATTCACCGAACAAGTTGACCCATGCATTGATGTCCGAGGTGCAATTGTTACAATGTACCATCGCCACCGGCTCACCGGAAGGTGTTGTAACCATATCAATTTCCGTATGCACCTGTTTTAATGCCTGTTCAAGTACAACCATCGCAAAAATTGATGTTCCGGCAGATACATTTCCGGTGCGGACACCTACACTATCTGTTGCGACCATCCCGGTTCCGGCATCTCCTTCCGGCGGGCATAACGGAATCCCCGCCTGTAAAGAACCGGTTGGATCCAATAATGCGGCTCCCCTCTCGGTCAGCACTCCGGCTTCCTCTCCTGCCGACAAGACCTTTGGCAAAATATCCTTTATATTCCACGAGTATCCACGATCGGCAATCATCTCATCAAACTGTGCCAGCATCTTACTATCGTAGTCTCCCGTCTCGCTGTCGATTGGGAACATTCCCGATGCATCGCCCACGCCGAGTACTTTTTCGTCTGTGAGCTTCCAATGTACATAGCCCGCCAATGTCGTAAAATAAGAAAGCTTCGATAAATGTGGTTCCTCGTTCAAAATTGCCTGATATAAATGTGCAATACTCCATCTCTGCGGAATATTAAACGCAAACCGTTTCGTCAACTGCTCTGCCGCCTCTTCTGTCATTGTATTGCGCCAAGTACGGAATGGAACCAAGAAGTCTCCTTTCGCGTCGAACGCCAAATATCCATGCATCATCGCCGAAAAACCAATTGCTGCAAGCTTTGTGAGCGTTACGTTGTATTTTTGCTGTACTTGCTCTGCCAAGGAACGATAACAGTCTGCCAAACCATTCCAGATATCCTCCTCGTGGTATGTCCACACACCATCCTCTAAGCGATTCTCCCAGTTGTGGCTGCCGGAAGCAAGTGGTTCTCCTTGTTCTCCGATCAGCACAGCCTTGATACGCGTCGAACCAAACTCAATGCCAAGTACTGCTTTTCCTTCTTGTATATATTGTGCGATCTCCATATTTTCTTCCTTTCTCTTAATCTTCTAGTGAATCATTTTCTCTACATCTCATGCGCTAAACGCCTGCCCGTCTTGCTGTGCCATTATACGGACACCTATTTATACTGCATCACAATAACCGTATCTTTTTTATTAGGTACTTTCTTCGTCACCTTTAAGGTCACCTTCGTCTTTCCTTTTTTATTGCCTTTGCAGGAAATCTTTTTACCGGATTCCAGCAAATAGACTTTTTTGAGCTTTTTATTTTTGTACTTGCGTACTGTCAGCTTTTTATTTTTAGGCCATTTCGTCACATGTACATAGACATTTTTACCTTTCTTGGTATATGTTCCCCAAGATGGGACCTTACCAAACGGATTACCGGAGGTAGCATAAATACTGCTGCCGTTTTTCTTCATCCAGTTACCAATGCCACGCAGTGCTTTCTTACTTCCCGCTGTCATAGTACCGTCACCCTTCGGTCCGATATTTAACAGATAATTACCACTCTTAGAAGCAACATCGACCAATTCCCGGATTAAATATTTATAGCTTCGATATGAATTCTCCAAATCCTTTTTATAGCCCCACGCATCGTTCATGGACTGACAAGTCTCCCATGGTCTTGATGGTGCTTTCTCCGGAATACTTCTCTCCGGGCACTCAAAATCACCCAGCTTAAATCCACGGCAGACACGCTCGTTTACTAATATAGAAGATTTCAAAGATTTTACATATTTATACAGATCTTTTCCATCTGCTTTCGTCCACCATTTTGCCAGTGTCGGCGCCTTTCTTCTGTAAGTCCAGTCTCCGTCAAACCACATAATTGCCGGATCATAACGGTCTACTAACTCTTTTAACTGAGCCTTCATGTCGCGGATGTATGCTGTGCGCGCAGCCATTGACTTCATCTTCGTAAAATCACCGTTGATCGTCTGCGACGAATGGTTCCAATCTATGATCGAGTAATACAGGCCAAACTTAATCCCTGCCTTATCACAGGCTGTTTTTAACTCCATCAGCACATCACGGCCGGTTTTGCCAAATGGTGTATACTGCTGCAGACTAAACATCGTCTTACCGGTATAATCCTTAAAGCTGGCAACATTCGTATCCCACATTGCCATTCCCTCATGATGTTTGGCTGTGATCACGATGTATTTCATACCGGCAAGCTTTGCATATTTCACAATTTCATTGGCATTAAACTTGGTTGGATTGAACTTCGCAGCTACCGTCTGTTGGTATTTCTGCTTCGAAATCCCCTCGGTCTGCATCGCCCATTCCCCGTGTCCATAATAGGAATACGCTCCAAAGTGAATGAACATACCGAAACGATCTTTCGTCCACCATTTCATGTTCGATGGAACGCTATATGCCTGCGATTGCACACCTCCTGCCGCCATGCCGATCACCAAACTCAATACGAGTAACAAGCTCCATACTTTTTTGCTTTTTTTCATTGTCATTACCTTTCCCTTTCTGTTATGTCAGTACTTGTCCGATAATCACGAAACATAACTCCATATTAATTATAACGCTTTGTCTATTTGCCATACTATAGAGCAGACAGACAAGTATCTGCATTTTTCGGACATCTCTAAGATCAATCTTTCGTTGCCAGCCCACTTCCGCTGATCGGAATCTTATCTCCTAAATAAGTCGGCTTTGGCTGTATCCACAGATTGACCACTTCCTTATCTCTCGCAGCCACTTCGCGCAATTTGCAGATCCAGATATTACGGTATTTCATCCGTTTATTCGGTGCGGCATAAGCATCCAGTCCCAATTTACGTGCAGCGTACACCGCGCGATATGCGTGATACTTTTGCGTGACAACAACCGGATTATGTACCTCAAAAATATCTCTGGCACGATACATGGATTCATACGTTGAAAAGCCTGCATGATCCATAAAGATCTTATCCTCCGAGACATCCAGATTCGCCATAATATAGTCTTTCATTCCCTGTACTTCATTATAGCCTTTCCTGCCATGATCCCCGGTCAACAGAAAACGATCCGATACCCCCGCACGGTATAATTCGATCGCACGATTTAAACGATCACGAAGCATTAAGCTTGGCTCCCCATTGGGCTTCATGCCTGCCCCTAATACCAATATGCAGTCGGCTTTCGGCATACTGTTTTCCTGCCCCGTCTCATATACATAACCTTTGGCGTAATGCACCACATACGCATCCATGCCAAATATAACGGCTGCACTAAGTATGATAACAATTCCACATCCGATCAACATTCGTTTGATCCCTTTCTTATGTTTTGTAATAAAAGTTTTCATATCCCCTCCAATCCAAGCAGGAATTTAGATATTTTCCTGCTAAACAAAAAAAGCAAAGCCAGCGCTTTGCTTTGCAAGAATTGCTAAAGCAATTCTTGGTGATGTCACGCTACACAACAGCAATTTCCTATTAATCAAAGAAAATCCCGGAGAATGCTTTCCTGTCCATAAAAACGTACACTCCGGGATCCATATCAACATTGGATTATGCTCTATTACTCAATGGATGTCACTTCGTAATCTTTAGCTTCTACTGTCTGCTTCAATACATCATCTGCGATGTCTGCAGATAACGTAACAACTGCTGTCCCTGCCTCATGGCTTACCGCAGCCTCTGTTACCTGATCCAAACTCTCCAATGCTTTCTTCACTGTTGCCTCGCAGTGTCCACACATCATTCCGTTAATTTTCATTGTTTTTGTCATCGTTGTTTCCTCCTCATTATATACTATTTTAGACTGGATTTGTGAATTTCCAGCTCTTTTTTTATCTTTATGGGCATCATATATTTTGCAGAGATTCAATCTCAATGCATTGGATACCACGCAAAAACTGGACAGACTCATTGCTGCAGCACCAAACATAGGATTTAACTCCCAGCCAAACAATGGGATCCATACTCCCGCCGCCAGCGGAATACCGATCACATTATAGAAAAATGCCCAAAACAGATTTTCGTGAATATTGCGCAGCGTCGCTCTGCTCAAGCGAATTGCCGCAGGCACATCGCGAAGTCTGCTCTGCATCAAAACCACATCTGCTGCATCAATGGCAACGTCTGTTCCGGCGCCGATCGCGATACCCATATCAGCTCTGGTCAGAGCCGGTGCATCGTTAATGCCATCTCCAACCATGGCAACCTTACCATATTGCTGCAGGCGTCTGACAACCTCTTCTTTGCCATCCGGAAGCACTCCGGCGATCACCTCATCTACGCCGACCTGATCACCAATTGCTTTCGCTGTGCGTTCATTATCACCGGTCAGCATAACGACCCGCAGTCCCATACCCTGCATCTCTTTAATAGCAGAAAGACTGTCTTCCTTGATCACATCTGCAACTGCGATAATACCAAGCAATTTGCCATCTTTTGCAAAAAAGAGTGGTGTCTTACCCTGACCCGCCAAGCGGTCCGATACCAGTGTGATCAGTTCTTTCTGCTCTGACGAACGACCAGAAGCTGGCGCAATTGACTTTTCCTGCTCTGTCGACCGACCAGAAGCTGGCACAATTGACTTTTCCTGCTCTGTCGGCCGATCGAATTTCTTATTCTGTGAATTGATTCGATCGCTATACACTTTCTCGAGTGAAATCGTCTGCTCAATGAACTTCCGACTGCCACCGATCACGTTTTCCCCATCACACATTGCTGACAATCCATTTCCCGGCAATGCCATAAATTCTTGCGGTTCTATTGAAGTTAAGTTACTCTCCTGTCCGCATTTCAGGACAGCTTTAGCAAGCGGATGCTCACTTTTTTGCTCCAACGAATATGCGTACAACAGTAATTCATCGATCGATACGCCCTCCGCTGCAACGATATCCGTAACTTGCGGTTCGCCTTTTGTAATCGTTCCGGTCTTGTCGAGGCATACGATATCCATCTTTCCAGTCTCTTCCAGCGACACGGCTGTCTTAAACAATATTCCATGCTTCGCACCGACACCGTTTCCCACCATGATTGCGACCGGCGTGGCCAGTCCCAACGCACACGGGCAGCTGATAACCAGCACGGAAATGCCTCTGGCTAATGCAAAACCGATGCTCGCACCGGTAAGCAGCCAAACAACCATCGTCACGAGTGCAATAACAATGACTGTTGGCACAAATACTCCGGATACTTTATCAGCGATCTTGGCAATCGGCGCTTTCGTTGCTGCTGCATCGCTAACCATTTGAATGATCTGTGACAACGTCGTATCCTCGCCGACACGTGTTGCCCTGCATTTCAAGAAACCAGACTGGTTGATCGTTGCTGCAGATACCGGATCATCCTTTTGCTTGTCCACCGGAACGCTCTCTCCTGTAAGTGCCGATTCATCCACCGCACTATTGCCATCCAGCACGATGCCATCCACCGGTATCGTTTCTCCGGGTCTGACCACAAAGATATCGTCTTTTTGTACACTGGCAATATCCACTGTCACTTCGGCGCCATCTCGTACAACGACGGCAGTCTTTGGTGCAAGTCTAAGCAAACCTTTGAGCGCATCCGTTGTCTTTCCCTTCGAGCGCGCCTCTAACATTTTGCCGACTGTGATCAATGTCAAGATCATCGCCGCAGACTCAAAATAAAAGTCCATCATGTAATTTTCCACAGCAGCCATGTCCCCGCTGACCTGAGCGCCTGTCATGGCAAAAAGCACATACACGCTCCAGACAAAGGACGCCATGGAGCCAAGGGCAACAAGCGTGTCCATATTGGGGGATCTGTGCCAGAGACTTTTGAACCCGCTGATAAAAAACTTCTGGTTGATCACCATGACAATACCGGTG
>ENA-ORRA01002409-ORRA01002409.1-human-gut-metagenome-genome-assembly--contig:-NODE-2409-length-10209-cov-2.431948_pt1 | contig 10209 bp, 8 predicted proteins | sample MGYA00242169_ERZ509122 | MGnify/ENA primary metagenome ERZ509122 (study PRJEB26280, sample SAMEA2338650) | human gut metagenome | biome: human gut; feature: human-associated habitat; material: faeces...
TGGTTGGCCGCGCTCAGTGTCAATCCCCCTTCACCCACAATCAGCTTCTCAAAAGGAGTCATGAAGTCTTTGATCTTTTTATCCAGCGGGTCTCTGGAGATACGATAGTCACGGCTGGTTACCAATCCCAGAAGATGTCCGTTTGGCGAACCGTCATCCGTTATTCCGATAGTAGAGTGACCGGTCTGGCGCAACAGGCGGAGTACGTCTTCCAACGTATGTTCCGGAGTCAGATTCGAATCACTGGTCACAAAACCGGCTTTAAATTTCTTCACTTTCCGCACCATTTCCGCCTGACTGGCGATGGGTTGCGAACCGAAGATAAACGAGAGTCCTCCGTTACGCGCCAACTCGATGGCCAGTTCGGGACCGGAAACCGATTGCATGATTGCCGAAACGAAAGGGATGTTCAATTCGATTGCTGCTTGTGTGCCTGCCGCATGTTTCACCAGCGGGGTGCGCAAAGAGACATTGGAGGGTACACACTGTTTGGTGGTAAGACCGGGAATAAGTAGATATTCACCGAAAGTTCTTGAAACTTCTTCTACGTAAACTGCCATAAGATAAGTTATTTTTTGGCATGCAAAATTACATCTTTCTTTTTAATTATGTGACTGGGGAAGGGAGATTTTTTCAATAATGCTTGTTTTTAATCACATCGGGGCAATAAAGAGGAGACTCACTCCTGAAAGCACGCCATGTAAACCACCTTCTTACAATATCACATTCTCCTGATGTCTGTCCATTCAACTACGGATATTATTGAACACAATCTTCATATCAACCTATTTTTAAAAGTTCCTTGAATCCTTCTACCGACTTATTCGGTTCAAACTCTATCACCCGATAGTCTGCCACAGCATTAAAAGGGTCCTCACCGATTATCTTTTCTACTTCTGCACGGCTCTGAGCACGGCAAAGAATAACTCCCCCCGTCCGGGGCACCTGCGGCCCGGAAGCAAGAAAGATTCCGGCAGCATAATACTTATCCAGATAGCAACAGTGTGCTTCCAGCAATTCGATCACCTTTTCGATAGGTGCTTTATAAGTCAATATTAATACGAACATGGCCCGATTTATTTTAGTTCTCCCGCAAAGGTAACACAAATCGGCCTACGTTAGGCTTTTCTTATAAATTTAATCTGAATCCGGAATATTTCTTTTAAATTAACAGGAAACAACACTACTTGGCAAACACTTTCATACCTCCGGTGTTATACATCAACATACAAAAAACAACCGCCTATGTCACAAGAAATGAAAGCATTCCCAGGAATGAAAGCTTCACAGAAACTCAACTTCAACCATTCCGAAGTTATTATCAACAGCGCACCGGACCGGAAGGTTATCTTGGAATCGACTCTGTTAGAGCAGTCATTCGTGGAAAAAGGATGTGGGGAAACCACTCCGCATGCTTGGAAAACAACATCGAAAGAGTCTCTGAAAAGACCCGTGTTTAACGAGATATGGTACACATAATGCCAGCTTGACCTGACAGAAACCTTATCCTGCCAATTCCGCCCTGTACTCCATCGGCGAAACCCCTTCGTGTCGCTTAAAATACCTACCCAGATACGACTGGTCGGGAAAATTCAGCCTGTCTGCTATCTCCTGAATACTGAGATCGGTCGATTGGAGGAGTACCTTTATTTCAAGTGCCGTAAAATCATCAATCACTTTTTTGGCCGAATGACCTGTCAGCGAACGACAGATGCTCGTCAGGTACTTAGTAGAAATACAGAGTTTGCCTGCATAGAAAACGACATCCCGTTGCGAACAGCAATATTCGTGCACCAGAGCAACGAACTTATGAAAAAGTTCGTTCGGACGACTGCCGCCCTCAATCTCTTTATGGGTGAAAAGGCGGTGTACTTTGTCGTATACATCAAGCAGGAAACTTTGCAGGTGATTGCGCGCTATCTGGTTGCGGAAACGATGATCGGTATCGGCATAAATAGCAGACGTAGCATGCAGGAGACCGTTAATGGGGGCGGTAAATTCGGAAGGAAGTGTATAACAGGGCTTCTCTTTTATAAAATGAAAAAAGGAGGGTTCAAAACGGATACAAGCCTCACGAAACATTTCAATATGTGAAGCGAAAAAGGAGACCCGAAAATCATCGCTCTTCTCATCAAGGCTGATAACAGCACCCGGAAGGAGTACAACCTGGGTATTTACCGTTATCTCGTATTTCTTCAGATCGATGGCCATTGTACCACGGCCGGCACGGCAATAAAGGATAATGGCACAATTGAGTTTATGCAAACGGCTGTAAAAGGGAGAAAAATCATCGGTCCCTGCCACAAACGGCTGGTCGAGCGTGAGGGTAAGCGGGTTTCTTTTTTCCATATCATGTTCTTTATTTTGCCTACAAAAGTAGGTCTTTTTAGTGAATTAGCCCGCATACTGTTCCGATAATGAACAATACTGGGGCGGGTATGAAAAGCAGTCGACAGTGAAAACGCTCTACCTTTGCCACGACAAAATTAAATAGGAATTATGATTGAAAAGGTTAGTAAAGTAAAGCAGGCTATATTATTCGCCTGCTGTTTGGCCGCCACCGGATGCAAGCAAGCACCGCAGGCAACTGTAGAATCGGGATACAAAGTAATAACCCTTGCGCCTACCGACCGGACGCTATCGAGTACGTACTCGGCAACAATACGCGGACGCCAGGACATCGAAATCTATCCGCAAGTGAGCGGTACACTGACACAGGTGTGTGTCAGCGAAGGAGAACGGGTAAAACGGGGACAGTCGTTGTTCATCATCGACCAAGTGCCTTACGAAGCTGCCCTGCAGACAGCATTGGCAAACGTGGAAGCAGCCAAAGCCTCACTGGCTACAGCACAACTGACGTATGACAGCAAACAGGAATTATATAAGCAGAATGTGGTTTCGGCCTTCGACCTGAGTACGGCCAAAAACTCTCTTTTGGCAGCACAAGCGCAATTGGCACAGATGAAGGCTCAGGAGGTGAACGCCCGGAACAACTTATCGTACACATTGGTAAAAAGTCCGGCGGACGGAGTGGTGGGAACACTGCCCTACCGGGTAGGAACGTTGGTGAGTGCCAGTCTGCCTGAACCGCTGACTACCGTTTCGGACAACTCGGACATGTACGTCTACTTCTCGATGACGGAAAACCAACTCTTAGGACTGATCCGACGCTACGGATCGAAGGAAGAAGCACTGAAACAAATGCCGGAAATCGGCCTCCAACTGAATGACCGATCGGACTATCCGCAACAAGGACGAATCGAGACAATCAGCGGAGTGATAGACCGGAACACCGGAACAGTCAGCCTGCGGGCAGTATTTCCCAACCGGGAAGGATTGTTGCACAGCGGCGGCGCGGGCAATGTGATTGTACCGACAGAAAAAGCGGGTGCATTGGTCATTCCGCAAGCTGCCACATTTGAGGTACAGGATAAAGTATTTGCATATAAGGTTGTGGACGGAAAAGCGCAATCCACTCCGGTACAGGTGACACGTGTGAACGGCGGGCAGGAGTACATTGTGGAGAGCGGTTTGCAGCCCGGCGACGTAATTGTGGCAGAAGGTGTAGGATTGCTTCGCGAAGGAACAGAGATAAAAACAATAAATGGTGAATGATGAACCGAACTGCCACAGCCGCCCATCCAAGTAAGCCGGCTTTTAATATCCACTTATTAAACGTATTACTAACAAGAATATTATGAATTTACGAACTTTCATTGAACGGCCTGTCCTATCGGCTGTTATATCCATAACCATTGTCGTGGTCGGGATTATCGGATTGTTTACGCTACCCGTAGAACAATATCCGGACATTGCCCCGCCCACCATCATGGTGAGCACCAGTTACTTCGGTGCCAGCGCAGAAACTCTGCAAAAGAGTGTTATCGCACCACTCGAAGAGGCCATCAACGGTGTGGAAGACATGACCTACATGACCTCCAGCGCTACCAATGCCGGAACAGTCTCTATCACCGTCTACTTTAAACAGGGGACTGACCCGGACATGGCGGCGGTGAATGTACAGAACCGAGTTTCCAAAGCTACCGGACAGCTCCCCTCGGAGGTAAACCAAGTAGGTGTCACCACTTCGAAGCGGCAGACGAGTATCCTGCAAATGTTCTCGCTCCACAGCCCGGACGACTCGTACGACGAAGCCTTCATGGCCAACTATATCAGCATCAACCTCAAACCTGAGATTCTCCGTATCTCGGGCGTCGGAGACATGATGATTATGGGAGGAGATTATAGCTTGCGTATCTGGATGAAACCGGACGTAATGGCACAATACCGGCTGATCCCTTCGGACGTATCGACTGTCCTGGCGGAACAGAACATTGAGTCGGCCACCGGATCGTTCGGTGAAAATTCCGATGAAACGTATCAATATACCATGAAATACAAAGGACGCCGAATCACACCGGAAGAATTCGGTGAGATCGTGATCCGTTCCACCGACGACGGACAGGTGCTGAAACTAAAAGATATCGCCACAATCGAACTGGGACAGGAAAGTTATGCTTACAGTGGTACGACGGACGGGCACAACGGTGTCTCGTGTATGCTCTTCCAGACAGCCGGCTCCAATGCCACAGAGGTGAACAACCAAATCAACCGATTCCTTGAAGAGGCAAGGAAAGAACTTCCCCAAGGAGTGGAACTGACACAACTGATGTCGTCCAACGACTTCCTGTATGCCTCCATCCACGAAGTGGTGAAGACACTGTTGGAAGCCATTCTGTTGGTTATCCTTGTCGTGTATGTCTTTTTGCAGGATATCCGCTCAACACTGATTCCACTGGTGGGGATCATTGTATCACTTATCGGTACGTTCGCTTTCATGGCGATAGCCGGATTCAGTATCAACCTGATTACGTTGTTTGCCCTGGTACTGGTCATCGGTACGGTAGTGGACGATGCCATTGTGGTGGTCGAAGCCGTGCAAGCACGGTTTGACGTGGGATACAAATCATCCTATATGGCAAGTGTCGATGCCATGAAAGGAATCAGCAATGCCGTCATCACCTCCTCATTGGTGTTCATGGCAGTTTTTATCCCCGTATCGTTCATGTCCGGCACATCGGGTACGTTCTATACTCAATTCGGACTGACAATGGCCGTTGCGGTAGGTATCTCGGCAGTAAACGCCCTGACACTGAGTCCGGCACTTTGCGCCCTGCTACTGAAACCGTACATCAATGAAGACGGTACCCAGAAACAGAACTTCGCCGCCCGTTTCCGTAAAGCATTCAATGCAGCTTTCGATGTTGTGGTAGAAAAATACAAAGGCATCGTTCTCTTCTTCATCAAGCGCCGGTGGCTGACAGGATCACTCCTGATAGCTTCCATCGCCTTACTGGTAGTACTGATGAATACAACAAAAACCAGTCTTGTGCCCGATGAAGACCAGGGCGTCGTATTCGTCAACGTCAGTACGGCCGCAGGCAGTTCGCTACGGACGACAGACGATGTAATGAAACGTATCGAGGAACGCATGGAACAGATTCCACAAGTGAAGCATGTGCAAAAGGTGGCAGGATACGGATTGCTGGCCGGACAAGGAAGCTCCTTCGGTATGCTGATCTTGAAACTGAAACCATGGGACGAACGCCCCGGAAAAGAAGATGATGTGCAGGCAGTGATCGGACAAGTGTATGGACGGACAGCAGACATCAAGGATGCCAGTGTATTCGCCATCTCACCGGGTATGATTCCGGGCTACGGAATGGGTAACGCACTTGAACTTCACATGCAGGATAAGACCGGAGGAGACGTCAATGAATTCTTCCAGACCACACAGCAGTATCTGGGAGCCCTCAACCAACGTCCGGAAATCGCCATGGCCTACTCTACATTCGACGTGCGCTATCCGCAGTGGCTGGTCGAAGTCGATCCGTCGAAATGCAAGCGTGCCGGTATCACACCGGACCAGGTATTGAGTACTCTTTCCGGATACTATGGCGGACAGTATGTGTCCAACTTCAACCGATTCTCAAAGGTGTACAAGGTGATGATCCAGTCCGACCCGCAGTACCGGCTTGACGAAGCGTCACTGAACAATACATTCGTACGCATGTCTAACGGAGAGATGGCTCCCCTCAGCCAATTCCTCACACTGACCCGTACGTATGGCGCCGAATCACTGAGCCGTTTCAATATGTACAACTCTATTGCCGTAAATGCCATGCCGGCCGATGGTTACAGTACGGGTGACGCCATCCGTGCCGTTCAGGAGACAGCTTCCACTTCCCTGCCCAAAGGTTATGGATACGATTACGGAGGCATCACCCGCGAAGAGAATCAGCAAAGCGGTACGACGGCCATCATCTTCGGCATCTGTTTTCTGATGATCTACCTGATCCTGAGTGCACTCTACGAAAGCTTCCTGATCCCGTTTGCCGTCCTCCTGAGCGTACCCTGCGGTCTGATGGGTTCATTCCTCTTCGCACGCATGTTCGGGCTGGAGAATAACATCTACCTGCAAACCGGACTGATCATGCTCATTGGATTGCTTGCCAAAACCGCCATCTTGCTGACGGAATATGCCGCCGAACGCCGTAAGGCAGGCATGGGACTGATTGCTTCTGCATTGAGTGCCGCCAAAGCCCGCCTGCGCCCGATATTAATGACGGCATTGACCATGATCTTCGGTCTGCTCCCGCTGATGGTAGCCAGCGGCGTAGGTGCAAACGGTAACCGCTCGCTGGGAACAGGTGCTGTAGGTGGCATGGTCATCGGTACACTGGCACTGCTGTTCATCGTACCGTCGCTGTTCATTGCCTTCCAATGGCTACAGGAACGGATACGTCCCGTACAGATAGAACCAAGTCATGACTGGCAGATTCAGACAGAGCAGGAAGTGAGTGAACACGAAAAAGAAGAAGCTAAGAATCGCCCTCTAAAATAAATAAACAAGCATGAAAAAGTTAATCATATCCCTTGCCGCTATCCTCGCCCTAAGCAGTTGCGGCATCTACTCCAAATACAAACCCGTCACGGAGATTCCCGACGGACTTTACGGACACGGAGGAACAGACACCCGGGTTGACTTCCGCCGATCCGGAAATCCAACGAAGTGATACTGCCGCCAACTTCGGCAACCTCAGCTGGCGGGAGGTTTTCACCGACCCGTATCTGCGCGTACTGATCGACTCTGCCCTCGTGCGCAACACCGATCTGCGCACTGCCCACTTACGGGTGAAAGAGGCTGAAGCTACCTTGCTTTCCGCACGCCTCTCCTATCTGCCGGCTTTTTCACTTTCTCCGCAAGGTACGGCAAGCAGCTTCGATGGCGGAAAAGCTACTCAGACCTATTCACTGCCCGTCAGTGCCAGTTGGGAGATCGATATCTTTGGCCGACTGACCAATGCCAAACGTCGTGCCCAAGCTGTCGTGGCCCAAAGCCGAGATTATGAACAGGCGGTGCAGACCCAACTGATTGCCGCCGTGGCCAACAACTATTTTACTTTGTTGATGCTCGACGCCCAGATCGAAATCTCCACCGCTACGGAAGCTGCCTGGAAAGAGAGCGTCGCCACCACCCGTGCCATGAAAGCAGCGGGAATGGTGACCGAAGCTGCCTTGTCGCAAACCGAAGCTACCTATTATAATATATGTACGACTCTGCTCGATCTGCAAGAACAGCTCAACCAAGCCGAGAACGCCCTTTCTTTGCTGCTGGCGGATGTCCCCCACCGTATCCCCCGCGGACGTCTGGCCGACCAACAGCTCCCGGAGAATCTATCGGTAGGCGTACCCCTGCAGATACTCTCCAACCGGCCCGACGTACGCAGTGCCGAACAGTCGCTGGCACAGGCATTCTACACTACCAATGCTGCCCGTTCCGCCTTTTACCCCTCAATCACACTGAGTGGCAGTGCGGGATGGACCAATTCGGCAGGGGCCATGATTGTCAACCCCGGTAAGTTTCTTGCCACAGCAGTAGCCTCTCTTACCCAGCCCTTGTTTAACCGCGGAGCAAACATCGCCCAACTCCGCATAGCCAAGGCGCAGCAGGAAGAGGCACGCCTCAGCTTTGAGCAGACCTTACTCAATGCCGGAAGTGAAGTCAACAATGCTCTGGTACAATATCAGACGGCACGAGACAAATCGGCCTATTTCAACCGTCAGGTAGCCTCTCTGGAGAATGCTGCACGCAGCACGCAACTACTGATGAAGCATGGTAACACGACTTACCTGGAAGTGCTCACCGCACAGCAGACACTGCTTAATGCGCAACTCTCCCAGGTGGCCAACCGCTTTACCGAAATCCAGGGAGTCATCACCTTGTATCAGGCATTGGGAGGGGGCAGGGAAACTGCCTCCGGAGAAAGAAATTCTTAACAGAAGAATACAGCCTAACTTTTCAACCTTTCTTAAATGATGACGACTGTCTGTCCGGTACCTTGTGTACCGGGCTGTACAGAAAAAGCCCGTACTACCTCTTCTCTAACAAAAAGGATGTACGGGCTTTCCTGTTTTAAACGGTATCTTATGCGTTCAGCGCCTGTTCGATGTCCGCGATAATATCATCTGCATTTTCGATTCCCACCGACAAGCGGATCAGATCCGGACGAACACCGGCTTCTATCAATTGTTCGTCTGTCAGCTGGCGATGCGTATGACTGGCGGGATGAAGCACACATGTGCGTGCATCGGCTACATGGGTAACGATGGCCGCCAGCTTCAGCGAATCCATAAATTTGATGGACAACTCACGACCGCCTTTCAAGCCGAAAGAGATCACACCGCACGAGCCATTCGGCATATACTTCTGCGCCAGTTCGTAGTATTTGTTGCCCGGCAGACCGCAATAGTTTACCCATGCCACCTTGTCGTTCTGCGCAAGATATTCGGCTACCTTCTGTGCATTGCCACAGTGCTGAGGCATGCGCAAATGCAACGTCTCCAAGCCCAGATTCAACAAGAAAGCGTTTTGCGGACTTTGAATACTGCCCAGGTCACGCATCAATTGCGCGGTTGCCTTTGTCATATAAGCGCCCTTGCCGAAAGCCTTGGTATAGGTCAGTCCGTGATACGATTCATCCGGTGTGCAGAGTCCCGGGAACTTGTCCGCATGGGCTTCCCAATCGAAGTTTCCGCTGTCTACGATGCAGCCGCCTACACTGGTGGCATGCCCGTCCATGTATTTAGTAGTGGAGTGAACCACGATATCGGCTCCCCACTCAAACGGACGACAGTTGATCGGTGTCGGAAATGTATTATCAACAATCAAAGGCACACCGTGACTATGGGCAATGCGAGCGAATTTCTCAATGTCGAGCACTTCAAGTGACGGATTGGAGATGGTCTCGCCGAACAGTGCTTTCGTATTCGGACGGAAAGCCGCCGAAATCTCTTCTTCACCGGCATCGGGGCTGACGAAAGTGACATCGATACCCAATTTCTTCATCGTCACGCCAAAGAGGTTAAACGTTCCGCCGTAGATGGCCGACGAACAAACAAAATGATCGCCCGCCTGGCAAATGTTGAATATGGCATAGAAATTGGCAGCCTGTCCACTGGAAGTCAACATAGCTCCCACACCTCCTTCGAGAGCGGCAATCTTGGCGGCTACAGCGTCGTTCGTCGGATTTTGCAGACGGGTATAAAAGTAACCGCTGTCTTCAAGATCGAACAAGCGGGCCATCTGCTCACTGGTTTCGTATTTAAAAGTAGTACTTTGATAGATGGGCAGCACGCGCGGCTCGCCCTTTTTCGGAGTCCATCCTGCTTGTACGCACAGGGTTTCGGGCTTGAATTGTTTTGCCATAATGATATTGAGTTTACGATTATATTGCCTTAAAAAAGTTATATCGACGCAAAAGTAGAGAAAATTATTGGTTTAAAAGGCTATCTTTGCGAGCGAAAAAGCAAAAATTCACCTTAGAAGTCAAACAATAGCACAGCAGCCCGAGCCTGCATCTTTTATACGTAGCGATATGAAAAGAAAACTCTGTCTTCTCCTGTTCTTCTGTCTTTTATTGATTGCCCCGGCTTTGCGGGCACAGCAGAAAGCCACTCCCAGATCCGGTGAAGGTATCTCTACCTTCCTCCTGCGCCACAACCGCGCCCCGAAGAAATACTACAATGATTTCATCGAACTCAACAAAGCCAAACTAGGGAAGAGCAGAACTCTTAAAATGGGTGTCACTTACCTGATTCCCCCTGTCAAGAAAGCGTCGGCCGCCACTTCCGGAAAAACGACGGAGG
>ENA-ORRA01002417-ORRA01002417.1-human-gut-metagenome-genome-assembly--contig:-NODE-2417-length-10175-cov-2.614921_pt1 | contig 10175 bp, 7 predicted proteins | sample MGYA00242169_ERZ509122 | MGnify/ENA primary metagenome ERZ509122 (study PRJEB26280, sample SAMEA2338650) | human gut metagenome | biome: human gut; feature: human-associated habitat; material: faeces...
CGAATTCAACCGGCACAAAACTGTCATAAAGCGTCACATTGTCCAGTAAGCTGACATCAAGATAATACCCCTGTGACATCCCGCTAATATTGGTTGCACTACTGGCATCGGACTCATTCGCTGGGTTCAGGTTATTAGTGGCACTAATACCATCAATCAAATAGGCATTCTGGTAGGGCGACGCACCGTGAATAGAGATTTTCTCCGGGCGAATATCTCCCTGGTTCAACGAGGTACTTTGCGTTGAATCCATGCGTACCGCAGGGTTGGTTCTCAGCAGATCGCTGATATTGCCATTCCCGGTCGGTAAACGCTCGATGCTTTCACTGGTGTAATGCGTGTTGCCGTTTACGGGTACAGGGACAGGAGCATAGACCGTCATCTCTTCAAAAACATGCATGTACATGTTTTTGTCATCGACGGCCTGCGCCACATCAGCGCCACATAAAATGACGCCAGGAATAAGAACTCGCTTCATTTATTTATATCTCCGTACAGCAGGGCTTTTATTGTTTTTATAAAACCGCGCTAATGTCACAAATATCATCGGCCAGGTTCCAGACACCGGGTTGATGTGTAACCATAATGACGCCGCTTGTGGGTAGTTTTTCACGCACTAAACGCAGTAAGCGGATAGCCTCTTGTTCCTCAAGATGAGAGGTAGTTTCGTCAAGAAATATCCATTTCGGACGTCGTAAAATTAATCGTGCCAGGGCGATACGTTGTTTTTCGCCGCTGGAAAGAATATCTCCCCAGCGATCGTGGTCATGAATACGCGCAGCCAATTTCCCCAGACCAACCTGATGCAGTACTTCGCTCAACGATTTATCGTCTACGGGCAGGGGAAGTGCTTTACAAATAATCTCTTTCAGTAAGCCGCTTTTGATTAACGGTGTTTGTGACACATACCAACTGCCAGCAGGAGAAGAAATATCACCTTTAAACCACGGCCAGCAGTGGGATAATGTTTTAAGCAGTGTGGTTTTTCCCGCACCAGAGTAGCCTTTCAGTAATAGCCATTTGCCTGGCGAAACATGAAAGTTCAAGTTCTCTAATATGATCTTATTATCAGGCGTACGAATACTCGCATTAGCCACTTGTACCGCATGTTGGCAATTTTTAGGCTTATTCGTAGGGCGCTGTTCAGTGAGTTGATGGAACTCATACAAGCGATCGATAACCGCAGCCAGTTCAGCAAGTTCGTCATATTTATAAATAAACCAGCTTAAATTGTTCGATACTAGCATAAATGCCTGGCGCGATTTCATCAGTCCGCCCAGATTGATCTGCCCGCTAATAAACTGCGGCAATAACAGAAAGTAGGGAAGAACGCTAAGCGAGCGCGAATAAATATTTTGCCAGTAATCAAGCCACCGCTGACGATTCATTAAACGATGCCAGTTCTCTTTAATGGTATGAAAATTGTCGCGCAACTCCTGGCGTTGTAGAGACTCAGCATTGCTTAGCGCAATCAGTTCTGCCTGCTTATTATGCTGCACAAGATTAGTTCGAAATGTCGCTTCGCTACGTTGTTTTTCCACATTAAGCGGACGAATACGTTTACCCACCTTATGGGTAAATAAAGTTCCACCGATCACAATGAGCACGACGGTATAGACCATATACCCCTGGATATTCCATTCTGTTCCACCAACAGTGAATGAGAGCGTACCCGCGCTTTGCCAAAGAATAACGGTAAAGGTGATCAGCATGCTAAGTGACTGGATGAAGCCAAATGAAAGACTGAGCGTTTTGCTGATCAGTAAGAGAATGTCTTCAGCGATACGTTGGTCAGGGTTATCTGTATTTTTATGCTCGCCGTAGATCTGCGTGAAGTAGTAGTTTTTATCTGCAAACCAGCGATTAAGGTAGTAATCTGTTAACCATTCGCGCCAGCGAATAGTCAGTAGTTTAATTAACCATGTTTTGTTTACGGATATTAATACAAAGATCCCCAGCAGGGCAGGGAACCAAAGGACAAGCTGCCAAAGCTTATCGGTTTCTTTCTGGCTTAGCGCATTGAAAAAATCATTATTCCAGTCGTTTAACCAGACCTGAATTTTAACCACGCCAAGGATCATTGCGAGGATAATAATGATTAACAACACTGAAGTTTTATTATTCTTACGCAGCCAAAAGGGCTTCAGCAGACAGAGATACTTTGCTATCAACATACAAAACGTAATGGGAATGGTTATCATTAGCGAAAATTGATTGTGCCATCCAATGATTATCTATGGCAATGATTTACTGATGAAATTTATTTAAGTATCACTTAACAATATGAAATATAAAGAAATATTTCATTTTCATCGGTTATGGTTATGCTATTGATAATCAAGGGTATTGCTAATGCCCTGACGCATACCACGTAAGCCAGGATTTTCGCAAGGGAAGATGATGATGACGAAACACCCGACAGGAATTTATGTCGGGTGCCTTGTTAAGGTCATAAGAAGGAGGCTAAGAATGGAGTTAAAAGAGAGCGTTATTAATTATTCTCCATTTGTTTTGCAACATCCATAATGTGGTAAAGCGGTACTCTGTTCTTAGCTAACTCCACCATGGCGTTCATATAAGGTACCATGGTTGAAAAAAGGATTTTATAACCTTCGCAAAAATAAGAAACAGTCTCATTGTTTACTTTAGTAATACGATGCTTAGGACAACCGCCATTGCAGATAGGTTTATATGCACATTGCTGACATTTCGCTGAAATCCGTTTTTTTTGCGCTGTCAGTTGTACACTGTTCATCGTTTTGAGTTCAGATTTATTAATGTTTCCAATTTTGTACTGTGGATAGACAAAATGGTCGCATTCGTAAATGTCTCCATTACTTTCAACAACCAGATTATCCTTGCAGGACTCCTGGAAAATACAACTTGTATGCCCATTCCCCAAAAAACGGCTGACAAAGCTTTCAAACTGACGAATGAAAATTTCACCCACATCGTTTTTAACCCATTGCATAAAAATGGTTGACATAAACTTGCCATAAGCCGTGGGAGGCACAGAAAAATCAATGATACGGAATGTGTTCTCACTATGACCACTGAAATCAATATTCGGCGTCCCGGTTTCTAGCAATTCGATAAATTGCATATGTTTACTGCCGATAGATTTTAAAAAATGATAAACCTCAAGAGGGTAATGGACATTAACGTTATTAATGACGGTTAACGTATTAAACTCTACTTGATATGATTTCAGACGCTCGATGGCTGCTATCACTTTTGCAAAAGTACCGTTACCTGAATTACTGCGTCTGTAACGGTCATGTAACTCCTGGGGGCCATCGATCGAGATACCAACCAGAAATTCATGTTCTTTGAGAAAGGCACACCATTCATTATTCAATAAAATGCCATTCGTTTGTAATGCATTAAAAATACGTTTTTGGCCTGCATAGCGTTGTTGATAGTGAATAACTTTACGGAAAAAATCCAGGCCAGCCAGAGTGGGTTCACCGCCTTGCCAGGTAAAATAGACCTGATTGCCAGACGCTGCGATATATTGTTTGATGAACTCTTTCAGAGTACTGTCATCCATCCATTTTTCATGAGTAAACTGCGACTCTTTTTCAAGGTAAAAACAGTAATCACATTTGAGATTACATTGAAAACTGGAGGGCTTGGCTGTAACGTGCATCGCTATCTCGCTCAATAAGGCGGCGGAAAATTCCGCCGCATGAAGGTTTAGTTATTTCGCTTCGCTTAGTGCTTTCTTGATATTGTTAAACTTCTCCTGATTTACCTCGCTAAGCGGTGGCTGGCTGCTGTCGATAAACTCTCTTACCACGCCTTGCATCTCTTTAACGACCTGCGGATTGGCGGCGGCAAGGTTATCTTTTTGCTGTAGATCCGTCAGTTTGTAGAGACCTAACTGATTGTTTTCTACTGTATAGACAAGCGAATAATCGTTATTTCTCACCGTATAAGAGAATTGGCTTAAGTCCTCAGTGTTGGGGTTATGCGGGTAATCGTCTGACTGATGGCGAACAAATTTGTGGTAATTATCCCAGAATGGAATATTTTCCTCGTCAAACCAGTGAGAATAAGAGGTTATCCAGGTCAGATTTTTATGTGGCTCGCCTTGTTTCTTATCTTGCAACCAGGGCAGCAAGGAAACGCCATCCAGCTTAAGGTCTTTTGGAATGCTGATATCGGCTGCATCAAGAGCTGTCGGGTAGAAATCCATTGCGGAAATCAGCTTGTCATAATTACCGGGTTGAAGTTTTCCTTTCCACCACATAAACATTGGGGTGTGAGTACCGCCAGGATAGGTCTGACTCTTATAGCCTTTTTGCGCCCCGTTCAGCGGCAGAGGACCATCGATAACCGCACCATTATCGGAGGTAAAGAGAATAATTGTATTGTCATACTGTCCGTTTTTCTTCAGTTGTTCGAGAATGCGTTTTACACCCTGATCAACAGAATAAACGGAAGCGTAGTAGTTATCTGCTGTTTGACTACCGGTATTAAATTGCTTCTGATATTGATCCGGTGCAGGATTATCATTTGGCAGGTGCGGAGCATTATAAGCCAGGTAAAGCATAAATGGCTGGTCAAGTGTTTTGGCACGATCAACAACGCCAATTGCCTCATCGGTTAACTGATCGCTGATATAACCTTTTGCGGGGACACGTTCACGATTTTTGAACAGTGAAGGGGAGTTGTAATATGCCGTTCCTGCAGCGTGGAATCCCATAAAGTAATCAAAGCCACGGTTTTGAGGTTGCCATTCTTCCGCAGAAAATGTGGTGAAGTTGTCATGATAGTCACGCGTTTGTTTATCTTCCGGTACCGGCACATTACTGATTTTTGACAAGTGCCATTTACCTACTGCTGCAGTGTAATAACCATGATTCTGGAATAATTCAGGCAAGAAAGTTTCTGTTAGCGGAATACCATCCTGAGCATCGGTATTGGAATAGACACCAAAGCGGGCGGGAGCTCGACCGGTCATTATTGCGGCACGGGAGGGGCCGGAAACACCGTGTGCCACATAGCCGTTAGTAAACCGTACGCCTTCATCCATTAATGAAAGGAGCGTCGGCGTTGATTTTTGTGCAGCTTCAATGGCTTTATCTATCCCTATTTTGTAGGTATCGACAACTTCACGATTTTCCATTGTTTTTGGGTCAAAAGATCCCTTATCAAAAGGAAGTTGTCCATAACCAAGATCATCCATGGTTAGTACGATAATATTTGGCTTTCCTTTGGTACTGTATTCAGTCGGCGTAAAGTCTGAGAAAGCAACGTTTGTTTTGGTTGCTTTCAGCTTTACATCATCTGCCGCATGAGCAGCAAATGCAGCCATACCAGATGCCAGTATCAAAGATATCGAGGTACTTACGACACTTTTCTTTAATGCAGACTTCATAAATGTTCCTCTTCTTATTGTACTTAATTCCGAAGTAATTTTACGAAGAGAAATAAGTGGATGTAAGTGAAGTTAGTCACATAAAGAGATAGCAGATTTAGCTAAAAAAAGGGAAATAACAGTCCATAAAGCGTTGACATTACTTTCTGTTCTATTAAGTAATTTCTCGCCGATAAACAACTAATTTATTGATATTTAATAAATTATTGCATTTTACTGACAGAATGCCGAATTGAGATCATAAATAATCATGCAACAGGTTATGCAAGTGCATAAATATGTGATGGATGTCACTTATTTATTTCAATAAATATATCGCCTAAAAACAACGCGGGGCAGGGAATGGCTGCCCCATATAATTCTTACGTAGCGTGCGTGGTTGACTACTCGTTAGCAAATAATCAAATAGCTAAAGCACTCATCGTGTTGCCCGTATTCATACCCGTGTGACTTTGACAACGGTACTCCTTAGAAACTCTCTTCGGACTGTTGCCGAAATGTTTGCGGAACGTATAAATAAAATAAGATGTACTGGCATAACCACATTGTTCGGCAATTTTATTGACTGAACCTTCTACGCGTATCAAATTTTTTGCGTGCTGCATTCTGGCATCTAATAGAATCTGTGAGAATGTCGTTTGCTCTTGCTTTAGTTTTTTCTTCAACAGGCTTTCACTGATGTACAGGCAGTCACAAATATCTTTCAGCTTCCATGGGTGCGCCAGCTTCATGTTGACAATATTTCTCACTTTCCCGGAAACGGATAGCACACCGTTAGTTAATAGTGTAATGAAACCTTTGCATGCGGCAAATATAGACAGGCAAGAAAAAAGCAAAAGTTCTGAAAAATTATGATGATTGCGTTCTTCCGAGTTGAGATAAGCAATCATTTCATTAAGCAATCCAGTCGGTACATTTGAAGCACGTAAAAACTTCGCAGGAACAGGCACCGTCACTGTCTGGATGTTAGTGCATTGTAGATATTTTTTAATGGTATTTTCATTAAATCCGATTTCTTTAAAATGCCGCTCATAAGGTTCAAAATGCGTACGAACAGCGTTATCTACCATCAGGATCTCGCCGTCAGAGAAGGCGTAATCTTTATCTAAAATGTTAGCGTTGAAGGCATGATGAATAAATATAACAGAACAAACGAGCGACATTTTATCTCCTTAAAACAATAAAGTTTTTATCGATACTTTTTTAACATTTCATATTTATAATTTGCTGTTTATTTTCAGTCTTGCAAACTATTGATAATGAAATGTGTAAGATCTCTTGCAATGCGACCCATTTCTGAAATGCCCAGCTGATCAATTGCCGAAAAAATGGCTATCAACGTAAGGGTCAGTAATAAGACAACCACAATTACAGACATGATTTCTTTATAGTTGTCTCTTTGCGTGATTTTGTTTTTCACTGTGGTCGCATGCATTTCAAATATGTTTATTAAGCGAATAACGTTAAGCATCGTTAATCAGTATGCTTAATATAACAGGCCGGAGAAAAGAGGAAATAGGACTGGCGCTTCAGTACTGAACGGAGTTTCTTACAGCTGTAGGCAGAAGTTTATATCTTATAGTATGTAGTTTAATTTAATCCATGTGAGCAAATTGCGCGATAATAGTCAATGAGGGATTCTTCTGCTGTGCGGATGACAGCAGAAGAAATGAGAAGAGGCATTAATTTGATGGTTCTAATTCAACCGGAATACTTTTATAGCCAGGAATGCCACTTAATGGATCGTGGTTATCAAGTGTTAGCATGTGATTCGATTCTGGAAAATAGGTCACTAGTGAGCGGTCAGCCATAGGGTAAATGACCACTTTTAATCTATCCATGCGGCGTGAGCTGCGCTTACCGTCTGGCGTAAGCGCAATAAGATTAACTCTTTCGCCGTTTTTTACATGGCAAATTTTAGCTTGTTTAGCACTCATAAAGACCACATCTCGTTGACCGAATACCCCTCGATAGCGATCATCCATACCATAAATCGTCGTGTTGTACTGATCGTGGCTGCGTACTGTCGCCATGACCAGCTTACTGTTAAACGCTGAAGAGGGATCTTCTAACAGCCCTTTGCTGGTAATGAAATTAGCCTTACCTGACTGAGTCATCCAGCGCCTTTCAGCAGCAGCGTTTATCAGGTGAAAACCACCAGGATGTCGGATGCGCTGGTTATAATCGGCGAACTCTGGCAGCACAGCTTCAATGTCATTGCGAATGCGATCATAATCTTCCACCAGATACTCCCAGGCTACCACGCTCTGGGGTAGTGCTGCCTGCGCGATTCCCGCGACCACTGCACACTCTGATTTCAGCATTACACCGGCGGGTTTTAACACGCCACGCGAGGCATGAATCATCGACATTGAATCCTCAACGGTTACCGCCTGCGCACCGCTTTTTTGCATGTCAATCTCGCTACGTCCCAGAACCGGCAGAATATAGCTATGCCGTGCGGTCAGCAGATGAGAGCGGTTAAGCTTAGTGGCTACGTGTACCGCCAGATCTAATTGCGTTAACGGTACAGCGCTCGCTTCCCGATCTGGCATTGCCAGTGCAAAGTTGCCCCCCATGCAGATCAATGCTCGAGCCTGCCCTGTACATATTGCTTGCATGCTGGCAATTGCAGCATGTCCAGGTGCTTGAGGTGGTGTGAAGCCATAGCGCTCACCCAGGCGAGCCAGAAACTCTGCAGACGGTTTCTCGGTGATACCGACGGTTCGGTCGCCCTGTACATTAGAGTGGCCACGTAGTGGGCAGATACCCGCACCAGGCTTGCCAATGTTACCTTTCATCAACAGCAGATTGACCAGTTGCTGTACATTCTGGGTACCATGTTCGTGCTGAGTGATCCCCATTCCGTAACAGATAATGGTTCGTTCGGCAGCGGCATATGCATCAGCCAGTTCGGCGATTTGAGTCTGACTTAATCCAGAAATACGTTCGATATCTTTCCACTCGGAATTGAGAACGTCACGGCGTAGCTCGTCAAAGCCGACGGTATGCGTTTGAATAAATTCGTCATCCAGCAATGAGGGCCGACCTGCGGCGCTTGCAGCATCATCGCGCTCAATTAACAGGCGCATCATCCCCTTGAGCAACGCCATATCACCACCAATGCGCACGTTATAGTAGGCACTGGCCAACTGAGTCTCAGAGTTCGTCAGCATTTCAAACGGGTTTTGCGGTGCAGTAAATCGCTCCAGGCCACGTTCCTGTAGAGGATTGATGGCGATCATTTTCGCTCCCCGTTTCACTAAAGCGCGCAACGAAGTCAGCATGCGAGGGTGGTTTGTACCAGGGTTATGCCCAATGCAAATGACTAAATCGCACTTCTCAAAGTCTTCCAGCAACACGGTCCCTTTACCTACACCGATACTCGCTGCCAAACCCACGCTTGTCGGTTCATGGCACATGTTGGAGCAGTCGGGAAAGTTATTGCTCCCGTATTCACGGGCAAAAAGCTGATAAAGAAAGGCAGCTTCATTGGAAGTGCGGCCCGAAGTATAGAATTCAACCTGATTGGGATCACTATAGCTTTGAAGGCGTGCGCCAATTTCATCGAAAGCTTGTTGCCAGCTTAATGGCTTGTAACAGTCGCTGACGGCATCATATTTCAAAGGCTGAGTGAGTCGCCCCGCAGCCTCAAGCTCGTGGTCTCCCCAGGTAAGTAATGATTGAACCGTATTCTCAGCAAAGAAAGAGGCGTTTACCTGCTTATCCGTGACTTCCCAGGCGATTGCTTTTGCGCCGTTTTCACAAATGTCGAATGACGCACTGTGCTTAGGATCTGGCCATGCACAACCCGGACAGTCAAAGCCCTCTGGCTTATTCATGTCAAACATGGCAATAACATCCTGGCGTATATCCATCTGCTTACGTACTGCATTCGCTACGGATTTAACAGCACCCCAACCACCGGCAGCACCCTGGTAGGATTCAATTTTTTTCTTCATCTACTTATCCTGTGTGGAAATGAATTATTAGGATTTGTAATAGCGATGATGCACAGTACATACAAAGGGATTATCGCCAACATGGATATATAAGAGTAGGGGACTACTCTCTTTCTATTTTTAATCTATTATCGTTAAACAATAGATTAAATACGATAAGGTAAGCATCATCTCTCATAGTGTTTAAATTAACATATTTTTTAATATAAAAAATAAGACTCTGGCTTCAATTGTGCGCGGATTTTCTTACAGGTGTAGGATAATAGCTTTCACAAAATAATTATCCGCGCAATTTTCGTGAATGGAGCGCATAGACTAAGGTCAAAATCACAATATTCATAGATAAAAGTGACACCAATGACTGACTGGACGGTTCCGGCTGAAACTTTGTTCCCTGTTTGTCCATAGGTTGCGCTTAAACCCAGAGGTACTTTGCTTTTATTTACTGTCCCCAAGGAGACATTTTCTCCCGTAGCCAGTATTTTTCCATTACGCATCAGAGAGACACCCACTCCCGATGCTTTTGTTGCATCTGGTGCTGTGTTAGCAAACACTTGTCGGGCACTGTCAGTGGTGGCACCCGAAGAGCTTTTGTTCGCTTGAGCAATATACGCCAAGGGGTATTTCTGCGCTTCCAGGAAAGTCCGGGAGATCCACGGTGACATTACGACTATCAACGGTGCAGCCGCCTGTTGGCATAACAACATTGTTATTTGAAATAATATTCCACGTAAAATTACGCGGATTTCCGCTTCCTAATGTTGCAATTTTATACATATGAATACGGGCAATGACTTCCCCCGCTTTTATGACAACTCCACCGGCCGCCC
>ENA-ORRA01002430-ORRA01002430.1-human-gut-metagenome-genome-assembly--contig:-NODE-2430-length-10134-cov-3.406390_pt1 | contig 10134 bp, 8 predicted proteins | sample MGYA00242169_ERZ509122 | MGnify/ENA primary metagenome ERZ509122 (study PRJEB26280, sample SAMEA2338650) | human gut metagenome | biome: human gut; feature: human-associated habitat; material: faeces...
CAGGCGCGCGCGTCTTTACCGCGCGCTGCTCCGGCGTCAGGTCCCGGCAGGTCCCGGCGTAGACGACCGTACCGTCCGACGCGTGCGGCGCGGAGGCCGCGTGCAGCTCCGCCCGGGAGCAGTAGCAGGGATAGACCAGCCCAAGCGCCGCGAGCTTGTCAAACTCCGCGCGGTAGGCCTCCGTCCGGCGCGACTGTGGCGTCTGTTCCGCGTCCCAGTCCAGCCCGAGCCAGTCCAGATCGCGCTTGAGCGTCTCGGCGTATTCCGGCCGGCAGCGGTCCGGATCCAGATCCTCGATGCGCAGCAGCATCCGCCCGCCCCGGCTGCGCACCGACAGCCACGCGAGCAGCGCGGAAAAAATGTTTCCCAGGTGCATCCTGCCGCTGGGACTCGGTGCAAAGCGTCCGGTCAGCATCGTGGTCTCCTTTCTGTCATGACGAACGGCAGGGGCTCCCCTGCCGTTCGGGCTCAGATCTGATAGATCCGGCTGTATTCCTCATAGTAGCGCGCAAAGGTATCGGATTTCATTTCCTTCACGCTGTTGAGATATTCGTGCGTGTCGAACGAGTCGGACTCGAGCTCGATCATCGCAACGGCGATGTTGGAGCAATGGTCGGCGACGCGCTCGTAGTTGGTCAGAAGATCGTTGAAGACGAAGCCCTGGCCGAGCGTACACAGGCCCTTCTGCAGGCGGTCGACATGGTGGAGCTTCAGCTCGTCACAGAGGTTGTCGATCAGCTCCTCGAGCGGCTCGACGCGGGCCGCCAGCTGCAGATCGTTGTTGACGAAGGAGCGGATGGCCGTGGACAGGATCTCCGTCAGCGCAGCCTCCACGACCTCGAGCTCGTGCGCAGCGGCGTCGGAGAAGGAGAGGTTTTTCTCGTACAGCTCCTTCGCGCCCTCGGCGATGTTCAGCGCGTGGTCGGAGATGCGTTCAAAGTCGGAGAGCGTGTGCAGGAATTTGGAGACCTCGGCGTTCTGCCGGACCGTCATCTCCCGTTCCGTCACCTTGACCAGATACGTGCCGAGCTTATCCTCATAACGGTCGACGGATTTTTCCAGATCCTCGACCAGCTTATAGCGCTCGTCAGAGAAGCCGTGCAGCAGGGCAACAGCCTCGACAAAGTTCCGCTTGGCCTCCTCGGCCATGGCGTTGATAGTCAGGCGGCTCTGCTCGATGGCCAGCGCCGGGTGCTGGATGAAGCGTTCTTCGAGCCGGACGGCCTCGGGCTCGACCGGCTTCTGCTGCGGCTTGTCCGGGACGAGAAGGTCGACGACCTTCTCGATCTGGCGCGTGAACGGCAGCAGCGCAACGACCTTGATGAAGCGGAAGACCGTATTGGCAAAAGCGATCGAGACGCTCGTCATGATGCGGTCTGCGAATGGGAAGCGGATGAGCGCGTCAAGACAGTAGTAGATCGCGGCAAAGAAGATCACGCCCGTGACCTCAGCGACCAGATAGACCATGGCCGTGCGCTTGCCGTCGACCGAAGCGCCGATGGCGGAGAGCAGGACCGGCATGGCCGCGCCGATGGCGATGCCCATGATGATCGGCAGCGCGATGGAAAAATCGATGATGCCCGTCGAGGCCAGCGCCTGCAGAATGCCGACGGCCGCGGAGGCCGACTGCAGCACGCAGGTGAAAAGCGTACCGAAAAGGATTCCGAGGAAGGGATTGGAGAACGAGGTCAGGATGCGGATAAAGGTCGGATCCTCGCGCAGCGGCGACACAGCCGCGGACATCGTGGACATGCCGAACATCAGGACTGCGAAGCCCATCAGGATATCGCCGATGTGCTTCTTGGCAGGGTCTTTGCTCGCCATACGCAGCACGATACCGATCACGGAGATCACGCCTGTGAGCGTCGCCGTTGAAAACAGGTCCATCCAGCCGCCGGTGGAGCCGATATCCGAAAGACAGATGATCCAGCCCGTAATGGACGTGCCGAGAATGGCGCCGAGCACGATGGAGATCGACTGCCGCACCTTCATCATCCCGGAGTTGACGAAGCCGACCACCATGACCGACGTCGCCGAGGACGACTGGATCACGGCCGTCACGCCCGTGCCGAGCAGGAAACCCTTGACCGGGCTGCCGGTCAGCCGGTATAGAATCAGCTCCAGCTTATTGCCCGCCACCTGCTTCAGTCCGTCGCCCATCAGTGCCATACCGAACAGAAACAGAGCGATGCCGCTGAGCAGGGAGATCACATTTGAAATACCCAACGCATAACATTCCTCTCGTTGTATTAACTGTATGTTAAATGCCGAATCTTAAATGTATCGTAGGTTTTATCTTAAATTCATGTTAAATCTTGCTTTTTGTTTACATTTCACGTAAATTAACAAAAAGAGGCACGACGATTTTACATTCTCATTCTATTGTATGTCCAAAAGGAGTGAAACAGATGATTTATTTACTGGAAGACGACGACTCCATCCGCAAGCTTGTCCTCTACGGGCTGGACAGCCAGGGCTTTCAGGCCAAGGGCTTCGCGCTTCCGTCGGAATTCTGGCGGGCGATGGACGCCGAGATGCCGGAGCTCGTTCTGCTCGATATCATGCTGCCGGAGGAGGATGGACTGTCCATCCTGCGCAAGCTCCGCGCCCGGCCCGCGACCAAGCGGCTGCCTATCATCATGCTGACCGCGAAAAATTCGGAGTATGACCGCGTCATCGGCCTCGACCACGGGGCGGACGACTTTGTTTCCAAGCCCTTCTCCATGCTCGAGCTCATCGCGCGCATCCGCGCGGTCCTGCGCCGGGCAGAGCCCGCACAGGCGAGCGGCGATTTTTCGCTCGGCCTGCTCTTTGTCTCCCCGGACCGCCACGAGGTCAAGGTCGGCGGCAAGGATGTGACGCTGACGAACAAGGAATTCGAACTTTTGTGTCTGCTGCTGCGGAACAAGGGCATCGTCCTCACCCGCGCAACGCTGATGGACCGGGTCTGGGGCTTTGAATCCGAACGCGAGAACCGCACGCTCGACGTGCACATCCGCACGCTGCGCGTCAAGCTCGGCGAGGCCGGCAGCTATATCGAGACCGTGCGCGGCATCGGCTATAAGATCGGAGGCGAAAACGCATGACCGCAAAGATCTTCCGCAATGCATTCCTGATTGGCTTTACCGTTCTGCTCGCGTGCATCCTGCTGTTCTTCTTTATCATGTATTCCAATTATCAGGCGCAGGCATTCGACAATCTGGCGATCGAGGCGGAGCATATCTCCGAGGGCATGCAGATCTGCGGCGGTGAGTCGTATCTTTCCGCCGTGCAGTCCGGCGAGCGCATCACCTGGATCGCGGCAGACGGCTCGGTCCTCTATGACAATATGGCGGACTCCAGCACGATGGAAAACCATCTCCAGCGGCCGGAGGTCGCCGAAGCCTTTGAGACCGGCAGCGGCCGCTCTGACCGGTATTCCTCCACGATCCTGGAGAAAAACAACTATTATGCTCTTCTGCTGAAGGACGGGACAGTCCTGCGTGTGGCAGGAAAGCAGACGAGCCTCGCGGCCATGGCGCTGATGCTGGTGCAGCCGTCTTTGTGGATCGTCGTGCTCGTGCTGGTTTTGTGCGGCCTGCTTGCCATGCGGCTGGCGCGGCAGATCGTCCGGCCCATCAACGCCATCAATCCCGATAATCCGAACGCGACCCCGACCTATCCGGAGCTGCAGCCGCTCATCACCCGCCTGCAGGAGCAGAACCGCACCATCCGCACCCAGCTGAGCGAGCTTTCCACCCGCCAGCGCGAGTTTGACGCCATCACGGAAAACATGCGCGAGGGCTTCCTCATCGTCGACAACAAGTGCAGCATCCTTTCGAGCAATCGCAGCGCACTGCGCCTGCTCGGCATCGATGACGCGCAGAAGCCGGAAAACCTGCATCAGGCAGTCTGCTCCGGCAAGCTGCTCGATCTGGTCGACAACGCGCTCGCCGGTACGCGCGGCGACGAGGAGATCACCGTCGGCGGTGGGACCTGGCAGCTGTTTGCCAATCCGGTCATCACAGCCGGGCATGTGACGGGCGCGATCATCATCTTCATGGACGTGACCGAACGTGAGCAGCGCGAGGCGCTGCGCCGGGAATTCTCGGCCAACGTGTCGCACGAGCTCAAGACGCCGCTGACCTCCATCACGGGCTTTGCCGAGCTGATGAAGGAGGGCATGGTGCCCAAGGAAAAGATGCAGGAGTTCTCCGGCGATATCTATCGCGAGTCCCGGCGGCTGATCGACCTTGTCGACGATATCATCCAGCTGTCGCGGCTGGATGAGGGCACGGCGAACTTCTCCAAATCGCCGGTCGACCTGTACGCGCTGTCCGGCCAGGTGATCGAGAGCCTGCGGCCGGTCGCACAGAAACAGGATATCACGCTGACTCTGTCCGGCCAGCACGCCGTGATCGAAGGTGTTGAGCAGCTGCTGCAGGAGATGATCTACAACCTCTGCGACAACGCGATCAAGTATAACATTTCCGGCGGCAGCGTCACCGTTTCCGTCTGGCAGAATGGCCAGACCGTCACGCTCTCCGTCGTGGATGCCGGCATTGGCATCCCGTATGCCGACCAGAGCCGCGTCTTCGAGCGCTTCTACCGCGTCGACAAGAGCCACTCCAAGGAAGTCGGCGGCACGGGTCTCGGCCTGTCCATCGTGAAGCACGCTGCGCAGTACCACGGCGCAAAGCTCGAGCTCAAGAGCGACCCCGGCCGCGGCACAGCCATCGCCGTCAACTTTACTGTCCCGGTATAATAATCTGTTCATTCTGATCGGGCCGCTGCCATGGCAGCGGCCCTTGTTCGTACATTTTCCCGATCCTGACTGATTTCCCCATTTTCCGCTTGCATCGGCGTGGTTTATCCGGTAGAATACCGGTATCTGCTCAATTTGGAGGATATTTATGCACGAACTGACCTCTGCTGCCGTCGCGCTGATGGTCTGCGTGGCCGCCGGCTCGTACCTGGCTGGCTGCTGCAACGGCGCGATCATTACCTCGTTTCTGTTTTATCACGACGATATCCGCAAGCACGGCAGCCATAACGCGGGGCTGACCAACTTCTACCGGGTGTACGGCGGCAAGTTTGCCGTCTGCGTCATTCTGATCGACATGCTCAAGGCGTTCGTCGCGGTCAAGCTCGGCTCGATCGTCTTCGGCGAATATCTGGGGCTGCGGCTGGAGGGCGAGTACTTTTCCGCGCTCTTCTGCGTGATCGGGCACATCTTTCCTGCCTTTTATTCATTCAAGGGCGGCAAGGGCATTCTCTGCAGCGGCACGCTTTTGCTGCTGCTCGACTGGCGCATCGCCGCTGTCGGCTGGGGGCTGTTTCTGCTGCTCTGGCTGACGACGAGATATGTCTCGCTCGGCTCTGTGACGGGTGCGTTCAGCTTCCCGGTCACGACGCTGCTCTTTTTCCGCGGCAACTGGACGGTCTTTGCCCTCTCGCTCGCCATCGCGGCGCTGGTCATCTGGGCGCACCGCTCCAACATCGGCCGGCTGCTGCACGGCACGGAATCCCGCTTCCAGTGGCACACCAACGGCCCCGGCCGCAGTTGAGGAATGAGGCCCGCATGATCATTGATTTCCATACCCATACCTTCCCGGACCCGATCGCAGACACCGCGATCGACCGTCTTTCCCGGCAGGCGAACATCACCGCCTACACCTGCGGCACCGCCGCAGGGCTTCTGCTGGCCGAACGCGCCGCGGGCGTCGACCGTTCGATCATCCTCCCCGTCGCCACAAAGCCGGAGCAGGTCCATCACATCAACGACTATGCCGCCGCGCACAACAAGCACGCGTTCGTCACAAATATGTTCTCCTTCGGCTGCATCCACCCGGATTACGAAGACTGGAAGCAGGAGCTCGACCGCCTCGCCTCGGCCAATATGCGCGGCGTCAAGATCCACCCGGCCTATCAGAAGACCGATTTGGACGACCCCAAATACCTGCGCATTCTCGAGCGCGCCGGTACGCTCGGTCTCATCGTGGTCACGCACGCAGGCTATGACATCGGCTTTCCCGGCTGTGCCTGCTGCACGCCGGAAAAGGCGCGCAGCGCGCTGCGGCAGGTCGGTCCGGTGAAGCTCGTGCTGGCGCACATGGGCGGCTGGCGCTGCTGGGAGCAGGTGCCGGAGCTGCTGGCGGATACGTCTGCCCTGCTCGATACATCCTTCTCCCTCGGCTCGCTCACCCCGCGGGACGAAGCGCTGCCGCTGGACCGGCAGATGCTTTCAGACGAAGCTTTCGTGTCCCTTGTCCGGGCCTTCGGCGCGGAGCGGATCCTGTTCGGCAGCGACTGCCCCTGGGGAAGCCCGCAGAACGATCTGCAGCACATCCGCCGCCTTCCCCTCACCGACGAAGAAAAAGCCGCCATCCTCGGCGGCAACGCCAAACGCATCCTCGGCATCTGACCCGGCGATCCTCAATTGTTCACTTGAGAGCAGATCTTTTCCATATACAGCAGGAGCCGCCCAGGATGGGCGGCTCTTGTTTTGTTTTAGCGGATGGTCTCGCTGCTGTTGAGGACGGGGGCGCTGTAGAGGAAGAGGACGTCCTGGGTATCGAAGGTCAGCCAGGTGCCGAGGCGCTCGGGCTGGAGGTAGCGGATATCCACGAGCGTGATCTTTGCATAGGCCCCTGCAAGCAGCGGTGTGAGGCTGCTGGCAAACGAGTCGCGGAAGACGACGAGTTCCCGGTCCGTCTTTGCTGCCGGGTTCGTGATGGTCAGAAGCGCTTTGGAGCCGGAGAGGAAGACCGCATACGCGTCCTCCCCTGCCAGCTGCTGCAGATCGTAGACGGGCAGCTCGCTGCCGGTCTCATAGTCATAGACCGTGCAGCCGCGCAGCGTGTCGTTTGTCAGATACCGCAGCGGCTCCGGCTCCAGCGGCAGCGCCGACTGCCCGCAGTAGACGCCGTAGAAGGGCTGATCGGCCGTTATGGTCTCATAGTCCTCCGTCAGCGTCACGCCGAGGGCTTTGGCCAGCGTCCGGACGACCGGCAGCAGGGGCTCCTGCCGCCAGTGCAGGTCTGTATGGTAATAGCTGTCCAGCGACAGCGCGGGGGTCAGGTCGATCATGGACGCATACGGCATGCTCTGTGCCAGCAGCGCGGATAGGTCTGCCGGATCATAGGCCGGATAGCCGTTCTGCCGGGCCAGGAAGGCGTTTTTATCCGGGATGACGGCCGCGTAGACCTTCGCATCGGTCCCAGCCAGATAGCGGTCGTAGACGAGCTGGAACCGGTCTGCTGCGTGCTGCACGGAGGCTTTGTCGACGGACGCGTCGAGCTTCGCCGCATAGCCATCGGCCAGGTAGATGCCGTTATTGTCCTTTTCCTGCAGCACGTCCAGGAGCGTCACGGCTTTGAGCCGCCGGAAGCTGTCCCGCAGCGGGAACTGGTCGAGCGTATACTTTTCAAAGGCGGTCATATACGTCCCGTCCGCCACCGCCGAGGCGCGCAGCGCCGGGCGCTGGGCGAGCTTTCGCCGCTCGGAGAGCGAGTCGGTCCTGTCCGGCGTCAGGATCGCCGCGAGCAGAAAGCCCGCAAGAAAGAGTCCCGAGAGCGCAAGCGTGAGAATATTTCGGATCTTCTTCATGCCGCACCTCCTCAAAACCGGAAATAGAGGAACGGGTTAAACGACCCGTCCACCAGAAACGCGGTGCAGAGCGCGAGCAGCGCGAACGTGCAGAGCGGCTCTGCTACCGTGAGCACCGGCGCGAGAGACTTTGCCTCCTGCACCTTTTTCCAAAGCATCGCCGGGAGCGGCGTTGCGCCGAGCGCGGCGAGCGCGAGCACGACGCCGTAGCTCCGGAGCATATAGAGAGCCTCTGTCCCCAGCCCCGAAGCCGTTCCCGCGCCGAAGAGCGTACCGAGCTGATGCAGCGCATCCTTCAGAGACGCCGCGTCAAAGAGCACAAAGCCGAGCGTTACGGCGAGAAGCACATAGACGTGCGGAAGAACTCTCCCCTTTTTCAGCGCCGGAAGGAGGAAGAACTTCTCCGCCATGAGCAGCACTGCATAGAAAAGCCCCCAGAAAACAAAATTCCACGCCGCGCCGTGCCAGAAGCCGGTCAGCGCCCAGACGATGAGCAGGTTCAGGATATTCCGCGGCAGAGAGCGCCGGCTCCCGCCGAGCGGGATATAGAGATAGTCCCGGAACCATGTGCCGAGCGACATGTGCCAGCGCCGCCAGAACTCCGTGATGCTCTTTGCGATATACGGATAGCGGAAGTTTTCCGGGAACGAAAAGCCGAAGATGCGGCCCAGCCCGATGGCCATATCGCTGTAGCCGGAGAAATCGAAATAGATCTGGAGCGTGAAGGCGATCGTGTACAGCCAGGCATAAAGCGCCGTCTGCTCGGCAGAAGCCTTATACGCGGAGACGAGCTGCGCAAGGACGTTCGCAACGAGCACCTTCTTCCCGAGACCGACCGCGAAGCGCGAAGCGCCCGAGGCCGCGGCTTCGAGCGAGTGTGTCCGCTCCTTCAGCTGGGGCGCGATATCGCGGTAGCGCACGATCGGGCCCGCGATGAGCTGCGGGAACATGGCAACATAGGCAGCAAAATCGATAAAATTATGCTGCGCCGCCACATCGCCGCGGTATACGTCGATCTCATAGCTGGCGATCTGAAACGTATAGAAGCTGATGCCGATCGGCAGGGCGATCTTCAAAAGCGGGAGCGATAGCCCCGTCACGGCGTTGAAGTTTTCGATAAAGAAATCCGCGTACTTGCAGTAGCCGAGCAGGGCAAAGCTCAGCACGAGCGAGAGCGTGAGAAAGAGCTTTTTCCTTCTCCCCCGCCCGATCAAGCGCGCAAAGACATACCCCTGCACGATGGAAAACACCATGAAGAGCAGGAATTTCGGCTCGCCCCAACCGTAAAAAAAGAGGCTGGCGGCGAGCAGAACGGCGTTTCTCCCTTTTTGCGGCACGATGAAGTAGACGAGCAGCACGCACGGGAGAAAGTAAAAGAGGAACGGGATACCGGAAAAGAGCATCGGCGCTTACACGATCGGGTCGTCGCTCACCGTTTTGGCGCTCGGGTACGCCGCGGCGAGCTTGGCGGTGAACGTGTCCACAAGATCGGTGTAGCCGTACACGGATACGACATAGTCCCCCACCGTGACGATCACGAGCTTATCGGGAAAACCGCACATCCAGTGCCGGTCGAGAATGTTTTCACGAAGCGAGGCGCACAGCGCGGCCACATCGGCGCTGTCCTTTACATGGAACGCGCCGCAGGTGAACGTGTTGAGATTCATCATGTGCACAAGAGAGGCCGCACCGTCGATCTTTCCGGCTTCCGCCGCGGGAAAGCCCAGCGAGGAATCCAGAAGATCGGCATCGTCCATGCTGAAGTTGCCGGGCGCGCCGTCGCGCATGTTTTCTTCGGAGTAGTCGCCGCCGGCGGCGGGGAATTTTTCATCGTCGCTATAGCTGTTCCAGACGGTTTCCAGCAGTTCAAGCGCGCTCGCCGGGGCATTATCGTCCGCGTCCGCCGGAGCAGACGCTCCGCAGGCCGCCAAAGAGAGGAGCAGCACTGCGCAGAGAAGGATGGATACGATTCTTTTCATGGATTTTTCTCCTTTAAATTTCAAGTAATTTCAGGTGGATGATTCCAGATGGATGATTCTATGACGAAATTAGATTTCCCTTTGTTCCCGAAAAAAACCGGACGGCGTAGGATTTTCCTTCTGCCGTCCGGCTCATTATTCCGGCTGAGCTCAGCCGTTCTCGTCGCCGGTGTCGCTCTCCGGCGGATAGTAGACCTGTACCGCATTGCCTGTCCAGTAGCTTGTGAGGTCCGCAGCGGACATCGGCTCGCCGTAGATCGTCGCGCGCAGGAAATTACGGTTTATCACAAAGTCCGCGTTATAAATGGAAAGGCCGTTCGCATCCAGTCCGCGCCAGAACGAGCCGGGCGTCGGACACTGCTGCATCTGGATATCGTAGGTCAGAAAATCGGGCGCCTGCAGCAGCAGCGAGGCGCACTGGCCCATGGTAAGGTCGGTGCTGATGATGGACATGATGTCCTTCGCGAGCGCATACTGTTCGGCGAGACTCATCTTCTTCACGTTGCCCCACATCTGCATGAGAGCGTCGCGCTGCTTCTGGCTGCGGCCGGTGTCGCCGCCGACGTGG
>ENA-ORRA01002431-ORRA01002431.1-human-gut-metagenome-genome-assembly--contig:-NODE-2431-length-10133-cov-2.297579_pt1 | contig 10133 bp, 7 predicted proteins | sample MGYA00242169_ERZ509122 | MGnify/ENA primary metagenome ERZ509122 (study PRJEB26280, sample SAMEA2338650) | human gut metagenome | biome: human gut; feature: human-associated habitat; material: faeces...
ACAAGGGTCCCCCGGCCATCACATATTCCTGCTCTTTCACCACCACCTTCGGAGTCACTCCTGGGAAATCATCGGGTACGAGTGCGTAGAATCCCGGTTCTTTCACCGTTGAGAGCTCTTCAGCAGCTTTTCCTTTCAGGTTGATGTCAAGGCCTTTACGTAACTTTATTACATTTGCCATGTGATTATATAAAATAATGGTTTCATAATTTGCCCGCAAAAGTAATAAATAATAATGTGAATAAAGAGGAAAAATGAAAGGAATTACGGAAATTTCTCCGTAATTCACCCTTTGAACAAACATCAATAGATAAAAAAGGCTAAAAAAACGAGGAAGGGTTTTGAACGATCGACGATGAACGGTTGTTGAACGATGGACCGTTAACGGTGATTAACTGTGAACTATTAACGGTGGTTAATTCTAGACGATCAGTGTTTGTGAACGAGGAACGGTTAACAATGGATAACGAAGGGATGCAGAGAGATGTAGCAGAAGAAGATGACGGAAGGAAGCAATCTCCGGCAGCACTGAGGGATAATTTTAAGAAAAAAGGGTGTAGCCATACGGGGCTGAAGGTGTAGCCTTAACACAAAAAGGGTGTAGCCCTCCTTCCCGTATGGCTACCCCCTTTCATTTCTATGTTACCGATTACCGGCCCATCCATCGACGGTCAATCCGTATTTATTTCCGACCGTTGATCGTTCGCCGTTCAACAACCGTTCATCGCCGATCGTTCAAAAGCGTTCACTGTTCCGGTGCAAACATCGGGTCCCAAGCAGGCAAACGGATTGGTTTCTGCTTCAGGATTTCCAACACCTTGGGAGTTGCGAATTTCTTCTCCACTACCAGGCGGAACATGTATTCATCAAACCATTCATCCGTCATAATCAGATGTCCCTGATAGCCGTTGGTTGCTCCCCAACTATTTTCTACCATCCATTTCACCGGTTTATTATCTTTGACATCTACCGCCATCAGAGTCATGGCATGGCTCGATCCACTGGCAAACGTCTGCACGCGTTGTTTTTTGTCCATCCCGAAGGTAGTTCCCATCAGCGATGCATAATCATAATTGTTCACGTCGAGCAATCCTCGCTCCGAGTTCAGGAATTTGCCCACATCGCACGAGAAATACATCATTGTGCTGTCCTTCAGTGATGCGATGGCCATCTCCTTGATTTCGTCAGCAGGCAGATTGACGTAGGTCCAGTTACGTCCGTCGTAGCGGTGGCGGTCAAAATCAATTTCGTAACATTTATAATATTCGCGACTCGGATCATTCATCAGCATCACGTAGTTATCCAGCAGGTTCTTGTCACCATATTTTTCCAGGAAAGACATCGGCGTATATTGTGCAGTCTCCACCGGATTTCCTTTCTCGTCCTTGCGTGTCCAGGTAAACTCGGTGGGAGGAATGCCCAAGTTGAGCACCAGCATACGGTATACGGTGCCCAGCATCTCCGTCTTGTCCTTCTCGAGCGCAGGCTGTTTGGCCCCCTTTGCGGCGCGGTCGCGCAGTTGCAGACCATACTCACGCAGTTTTTCGGCAATCAGCCCTGCCATGCGCGATGTATTCTCACTGCTGTTCGTCTCGGGCATCACCTCTTTGGGTACCAGGCCATATTTAGAGACAATGTCAGCCACCCCGGTAAACGTGCCGCCATCACTCAGCGGATTGCGGAAGAGCCATTCCACCATTTTGTCATCCATCGGCTTTTCGCGGGTATCGATAACGCCCTGCAGGAAAAGATTGGCCTTCTCCAGCTGATCCCAGAAGAAGTTGTAGTTCTGCGAAAATTCAAAAGACCCCAGTCCATACCGGGCTATTGCTTTGGCACGCATCACGTTCAGCCCGGTGAACAGCCAGCAACGGCCCGACGACTTCTGATCTGTAATTCCTTTTGAGTCAACTTTGATGGAAAAGTGAGTATCCATCCCCTTCAGGTTGTCCTGATTCAGCGCCAGCTTGCGGATGTCATTGTTACCGATTGCATTGCGGATGGCTTTGTCAGTTGTCGTGCCTTGGTAGCTTTGTTTGATTTGGTTCAGCATTTCCGGACTGATACCTCCCTTGTCTTGCTGCGCGCATACGGTTAGGAATGCGGCACTTAGAGCAAAAACAGATAATATTCGTTTATTCATGTGGTAAAGTAATTTGGTTAATAAAGGAGTCTTCTCCTTTTTCTTTTGCAAAAATAGTATCCTTTTCCGGAACTTTTGTCACAGTATTTAGATTTATTATCTATTTGGGTGAAAACTTATCCAAATAAAATAGTTTCCTTTGCACCAATATTCATACAAAGCAATGAAAAGATATATAATAGGTATATTGATGGCGATCATGCCTGCCGCATTCGTTGCGGCCCAAGACAAAGGCATTTCAACAGTAAAAGACGGACAGACAGCCGTCGGCAACACATTCAACACGGACACAGCCAAGCAAGACAGCACCCCTGCCCTTTCGAAACGTGAACTGCGGCGTCAGCGGGTAGCCCGGCGCAACCTTCATTACAATATTCTCGGAGGGCCCAGCTACACCCCCGACTTCGGCCTGCTGATTGGCGGAAGCGCTTTGATGACTTTTCGTATGAACCCGAGCGACACCACCCAGCAACGCTCCGTGGTACCTGTAGCCATCGCACTGATGTTCAACGGCGGACTCAATTTGTTCTCCAAGCCGCAACTATTCTTTAAAGGCGACCGCTTCCGCATCTTCGGACAGTTCAGTTACAAAAATACACAAGAAAACTTTTACGGCATCGGTTACAGCACCAATAAAGATTATGTGCGCAGCGACACCACCAGCCAGTACCGATACAGTGGATTACAGATCAACCCCTGGTTCCTGTTCCGCCTGGGTGAAAGCAATTTCTTTGCCGGCCCGCAGGTCGACCTCAACTATGATCACATGTACGATCCGGCCAAATACCTTGTCGACCAGCCCTCTTACAAAGCTGCCGGCGGCACGGACAAAGGCTATAAGAACTTCAGTTCCGGTGTCGGCTTCCTGCTGACTTACGACACACGCGACGTGCCCGCCAACGCCTATCGGGGCATGTACCTCGACTTCCGTGGCATGATGTACCAGAAGTTCCTGGGAAGCGACAATAATTTCTACCGCCTGGAGATAGACTACCGCCAATACAAGACTCTGCGCAAACGTGGCGTGCTTGCCTGGACGGCACAAACGAAAAACGTGTTTGGCGACGTCCCTCTCAACAAATACGCTCTCAGCGGTACTCCGTTCGATCTCCGAGGTTACTACATGGGCCAATATCGTGATAAGTCGTCACATGTCGTCATGGCGGAATATCGTCAGATGATCAATACGGACAAAGGCAACTGGGTGAAGCGCATGCTCAACCATGTGGGCTATGTGGCTTGGGCGGGATGCGGATTCATGGGCCCTAACCCGGGAAAAATAGAAGGTGTCCTGCCTAACATGGGTGTGGGTCTCCGCATTGAAGTGCAGCCCCGCATGAACGTCCGCCTCGACCTGGGACGCAACATGGTGAACAAGCAAAATCTGTTCTACTTCAACATGACAGAAGCATTCTAAATAAAATATTACCGCATTCGATGCTTTATTTCTAAAAAAAAGGGGTATATTTAGGGCATTAGTTGCAAATTTGCCTTATCTTTGCACGGATTCCACAAGCAAACAGACAATATATACAATAAATATACCCGTTTATGAAAAGAATACTATTCATATTCATTAGTATACCCCTACTCTTATTTGGTGCAGCTTCTCTTGTATATGCGCAGGAAACCAGCAATTACTCTAAACTGACTACGGAAGATTACACCAACATCTCACTCCCTCCCCTCGATCTGTTGTTCGAAAACGCCAAAGGAGGGCCAGTTTATGAACTAGCAACCATAGAAGAGCAGATCGAACGCAAATTATTGACCAAAGAGAAGAAAGCTGTTCTTGGCTTCATCAATGTAAGAGGTAGCTACCAGTGGGGAAAGTTTGGCAGCGATTATACTTTCACCGATGTTTCAACCCCCATACTTTACAATTACTCAACATCCAAACAGAAAACATACACAGTAGGTGCAGCAGTAAATATACCTCTTGACGACCTGTTTGATTTAGCTCCACGTGTAAGGCGTCAAAAACTAAATGTAACAAAAGCAACTTTAGAACGGGAAGTAAAATTCGAAGAATTAAAACGGGAGATTATAGAGTTGTACGCGACAGCAACTTCACAACTCAATGTACTAAAACTTCGTGCCGAATCCCTCGTACTTGCCAATGTACAATACAACATTGCAGAGAAAGACTTTACCAATAACGCTATCGAATCCGGTACACTTTCACTTGAGAAAGAGAGACAGTCAGATGCATTAGAGGCTTTTGAAAAAAGCAAATTTGAGTTGACTAAAAGTTTAATGATCCTCGAACTGATTACGCGTACCCCAATTTTAAAAAAATAAACTCAATCATTATTATGGATTATATTTTATATCTACTCCGTCCTTTATGGCGTGTTCGTTGGTGGATTATTATAGGTACCTTGATAATCACCACCTTCGTCTACTATCGAGCCGGTAATGCCCATAAAACCTACAATGTAGACACAACCCTTTACACAGGAGTTATATCCGGTTATGGAGTTGAAGATAACGCCATCGCGGCCAATTGGGCGATGGCTCAAAACGCAATAGACAATCTAATTAACATTATACGTTCGGAGAGTACCTTGAAACGAGTATCCATGCGTCTTTTTTCACGTATATTAGTGCAGGGAGATCCGGAAAAAGACCAAAACGGAATAACCTCTTCCAGCTACAATTATGTATATAACCACATGAAAGGTAGTCCGGACGGTAAAACTTTAATTTCACTTATCGATAAAACCAGTGAAGAAAACACACTGAAAAATTTTCAGAAATATGAAAAGCCTGACCGAAATAATTACATATACGGGCTCTTTTATTATCAGCATCCTTACTTCAGTTACACAGCCCTTCAAAATATACATGTAGATAAAATCGGGAATAGCGATTTATTAAGAATTCATTATTCAGCAGGAGATCCAGGTGTAGCCTACAATACAATCACTCTTTTGATGGAAGAGTTTGTTGTAGAATACCGACTCTTACGTTATGGGGAAACCAATAAGGTAATATCTTATTTTAAATCTCAGTTAGACAGTATCGGTAACATGAAGATGACTTGACACAATATAATGTAGACAACCGAATCATTAATTATTATGATGAAACCAAAGAGGTAGCCGCCATTAATAAAGAATTCGAATTAAGGGACCAGAACGTCCGGTTTGCCTATAACAGTTCTAAAGCCATGCTAGCAGAGTTGGAACGGCAGATGGACAGCAATGCCAAACTGGCTATCCAAAATACAGACTTGATAGATAAGCTGAGACAAGCCTCCACACTTACAGGTCGAATCACAGAGATGGAAACCATCTCTTCTTCAGACTCAAATACCGATCAACAACTGCAGAATTATAAAAAGCAACTGGCTCAGACCCGTCAGGAACTTCAAAAAATATCGAATCGATATGTAGGAGGAAAATACAGTAAAGAAGGTATTTCCAAAACTAATATTGTAGAGCAATGGCTTGACCAAACACTTCGCTTTGAGCAAGCGAAAGCAGAGTTGGAAATAGTAGAAAAGAACAGAAAGGAAATGGACGCCAAATACCGTTTCTTCGCTCCGGTGGGTACCACCATTAAACGTAAAGAACGGTTAATCAACTTTTCTGAGCAAAATTATCTGGCTAACCTGAAAAGCTATAACGATGCACTGTTAAGAAAGAAAAACTTAGAGATGACCTCTTCCACCTTTAAGGTACTCAGTCCCGCTACTTACCCGATCAGCCATGAATCGACCAACCGAAAGAAAACAGTCATGATGGCATGTGTAGCAAGCTTTATATTCTTAGTGGCTCTTTTCTTGTTGATAGAACTCACAGACCGGACACTTCGTGACACTATTCGTACTCGCAAGTTGACCGGTTGTCCAATCTTGGGATCGTTTCCCTATTTGACCAAATCAAATCCTATCTATATCCAACAAGATAAGATTGCAACCCAATACCTGACCAACTCTATTCTCAACTTCTTATCTGACAGGAAAGAAGGGCAGCCTTTCATCCTCAATATACTGAGTATCGAAGCAGGTATGGGTAAAACCTATCTTATTGAACGTTTACAAAAACTTCTAGAAAGCAAAGGAATTAAAGTTTGTACACTGACCGACAAGATCAATTTTGATTCTGCTTCGTCTACCTACACACTAGCTCAGAATATCTCGGATTTGCATATTCTTCAGGACGAAGATGTTGTCATCGTAGAGTATCAAAGCCTTGACCGAATTAGTGTACCAACTCTTTTGTTACAAAGTGCCTCAATGAATTTATTAGTTGTCTCAGCCCTTAAAGGATGGAAAAATAGCGACAGAGCCATACTTCGGAAGCTAAAGTTACAGTTGGGCAAGTCCCCTTACCTATACTTAAACAAAGCTCCCAGATACGAAGTGGAAAATTATACTGGAATGCTGCCTCCTTACACCTTTATCCGTCGACTCTTGTATCGTTTGTCCCAGTTTGCATTAACCGAAAGTTTCATAAACTCCCGTGATTCATTAAAAAACAAACGTCAGAATCAAGATGATGATGAATGATGAAGAATTAAATAAAGAAGCGGATTCGGGTAAGTCCGAATCCGCCTTCTATATTTTATTTGCGATCCAATTAATCCTAATCGCAATTGGAATGTTTATGCCCATTCAGATGGGACTTACCACTTTACCCCTGTTCACACTCTTGGCAATTATCACACTTATACGTTGCAATTCACGACAACTGAACAAGAGGCAGGGAAACAACATTATGGTCCACCTGTTTATCTGCTTGGGGATATTCTGTACATTAGAAATGTTTAACAACAACCATGTACAATCAGCATGGAACATCGCCATCACCCATTCCTTTTTCTATCCGACAGTCTGTGCTTTTCTGGTTCCCATAGCTATCCGAAACTATAAAGGTGTAGAAATTTTGCTCATCATCTGGTCACTGTTTGTCCTGATGGCATCTTTTAAAGGATATTGGCAAAAAAATCATGGTTTCAACTCCCAGGAACTCTATTTCTTATATAATTTGGGTGGATACCGTACCCATATTATCTGGTCTGGTATCCGTTACTTCTCCTGTTTTTCAGATGCAGCCAATTATGGAGTACATGCTGCCATGGCCGCCACTACATTCGGTATCGCCGCTGCTTTTATCCGAAAGAGACTGATGAAAATTTATTTCATTTTAGTTGCTTTATGTGCCATTTACAGTGTAGCAATCTCAGGTACACGTGCTGCCGTTGCCGTACCGCTTGGAGGAATATTGTTGTATATCATCATTTCGAAAAGCCGAAAAGGCTTCGCTATCAGCAGCATCCTGCTGATAGCCGCCTTCTCTTTTTTCTACTTCACACATATTGGTAATGGAAATGCCTACATCCGAAAGATGCGTTCAGCTTTCCGCCCTAACAAGGATGCTTCCTACATAACGCGAGTCGAGAATCGTGAAAGAATGAAAGAATTAATGTTAACGAAACCTTTCGGTTATGGACTGGGCTTGGCAAAGGGGGAGAGATTTTCCCCTAAAGAGGTAATGCCCTATCCACCGGACTCGTGGCTGGTGGCCGTATGGGTGGAAACGGGCATCGTGGGATTAGTGCTTTATTTACTTATCCACGGAGTGCTTTTCGCCTGGTGCTCGTGGTTGCTGATGTTCAGGATCATGAACCAACGTCTGAGAGGATTGCTGGCCGCATGGCTTTGCATGAATGCCGGATTCTTTGTCGCGGCTTATGCCAACGACGTCATGCAATACCCCAACTCCATCATTGTCTATACGGGCTTTGCTCTCTGCATAGCGGGACCTTACATCGATCCGGTGATGCAGAAAGAAGACGAAGAGCTGGAAAGGGAGAGAAAAGAGAAGAAGAGATTGATTATTAACGAAATAAAAAAGAATAAAGGGTTCATCACAGACATCCATGAAACAAATACCTCCTTTAATATCTTTTATCACCATCTGTTACAATGGGCTGGACGACACTTGCGTGTTGATAGAATCGCTACGCGACACAATCAGTTCCGTCAGTTATGAAATCATTGTGGTGGACAACGCGTCCCGCCAGGATGAAGCCTCCCTGATACAGGAGCGGTATCCCTTTGTACGGACTCTCCGCAGCGAGAAAAACCTCGGATTTTCGGGAGGAAACAATCTCGGAATACAGATAGCACAAGGAAAATACCTGTTCCTGATCAATAACGACACCTACCTGACCGAAGACGGACTGCCCGCCCTGATAGAACGATTGGAGAGCGATCCCCGCATCGGGGCCGTATCACCTAAAATCCGTTTTGCCTTTCCGCCGCAAAGCATTCAATTTGCCGGATATACCAAGCTCAGCCGGTATACGATGCGCAATAAAGCATTGGGCATGGGATGTCCGGACGACGGGACTTTCGACACTCCACGCCCCAGTGCCTACCTTCATGGAGCTGCGCTGATGCTGAAACGGGAGGTCATCTGGAAAGCCGGACTGATGCCGGAGATCTATTTTCTCTATTACGAGGAGCTGGACTGGTGTACCAGCATGACGCGTGCCGGCTATCAGCTGTGGTACGAGCCGCGCTGCACCATCTTCCACAAAGAGAGCCAAAGTACCGGGCGGCAAAGCCCCCTCCGCACCTTTTATATGATGCGAAATCGAATGCTTTACGCCTGGCGCAACCTCTCGGGAATGGAACGTTGCTTGGCTATCGCTTACCAAATGTTGATCGTAGCTCCCAAAGACAGCCTGTGCTTCGTCCTGAAAGGAAAGCCCAAGCTGGCAAAAGCCGTCTGGCACGGAGTGAAGGCTTTCTGGAAGCTGTGTTGAGTGACAGTCCACCACAGATTACACAAATTAACACAGAGAGGAGTCATTTTCTTGGGGGATATCCATAAACGAGAAAGTGAAATCTGGTGGAACTCTCTGAGATTCTGTAAGATTCAGTAAGCCTCTGCCGAAATATATCCTCTGCGTTAATCTGTGTAATTTGTGGTGAATCACAACCGAACCAATTTACATAAATATATCGACCCATAACCCATATTAAGACTTATGATACTAATACTAACCTTGATCGACTGGCTCCTGTTTATACCACTGGCACTCTGCGTAGCCTATCTATTGGTGTATGCCATTGCGTCCAAGTTCTACCGTGCTCCTCTCTATCCAGAAGCAAATAAGCAGCACCGCATCGCTGTTTTTTTCCCAGCTTACAAAGAAGACAAAGTTATCATCGACTCCGTCCGCTCTTTCCTCGGGCAGGACTACCCCAAGGAATTGTATGACGTGTATGTTATCTCGGACCACATGCAGGACTCCACCAACGAAACCTTGAGTCAACTTCCCATCCGCCTGCTGACAGCTACCTATGAGGACAGTTCCAAGGCCAAAGCGCTCCTGCTGGCCATCAATGCCATCGAGGAGGAAGGAAAGGCCGGAGGCTTGCGCGACCGCCAACTGGCCCTTATGTATGACATTGCCGTGGTGATGGATGCTGATAATGTGACCGTACCCGGTTTCCTGTCCGAAGTGAACCGCGCCTACTGTACCGGGGTCTGGTCGATGCAAGCCCACCGCACTGGTAAAAACCTGAATACGGACATCGCCCTGCTCGACGGGGTGAGCGAGGAGATCAACAACGGATTCTTCAGAAGCGGGCACAACGCCCTCGGACTATCTGCCGGGCTGGTTCGGGAATGGCTTTTCACTACTTCTGGTATTACAACGCCGTGCAAGAACTGGAGACTGCAGGAGAAGACAAAGAGCTGGAGCTTGCGCTCCTCGAGTGCGGGATACACACTGTCTATCTGGAACACCTGCCCGTCTACGACGAGAAAACGCAGAAAAAAGAGAACATCAAGAAGCAACGCCGACGCTGGATGGCAGCGCAATTCGGCATTTTGTGCGAGGGACTGTCCTTCATAAAATACGTCAAGCAGATGGAAGGATGGTGGCGATGGTGGCCTACTTTCGATCTTGTCGACAAGATTATCCAATGGATGCTCCCTCCACGCCTGGTGCAACTGGCCGCTGGTTT
>ENA-ORRA01002436-ORRA01002436.1-human-gut-metagenome-genome-assembly--contig:-NODE-2436-length-10126-cov-4.512561_pt1 | contig 10126 bp, 10 predicted proteins | sample MGYA00242169_ERZ509122 | MGnify/ENA primary metagenome ERZ509122 (study PRJEB26280, sample SAMEA2338650) | human gut metagenome | biome: human gut; feature: human-associated habitat; material: faeces...
TGAGCACGAACGCATTGCTCGAGGTGCTCAACGCGCTCATGACGCGCGAGGCGTTTCGGAATCTGTGCAAATAGCTGAAAATCGCCGTATCCGGGGGAGAAAACACCAGATACGGCGAAATTTTTCGTGCAAATGCGCCGGGCCTGTGGTATAGTACTGTACGGAATTATGTAAAGTAATCGGAAACCAGATATATGGAGGATCCACATATGAAATGTCCGTTTTGCGGCTTTGCCGAGAGCAAGGTCATTGATTCCCGTCCGGCCGAGGAGGGCGCGACCATCCGCCGCCGCCGCGAGTGCCTTGCGTGCCAGAAACGCTTTACGACCTATGAGATCATCGAGACGCTCCCGCTCGTCGTCATCAAGCGCGACGGCAGCCGCCAGAGCTTTGACAAGAGCAAGCTCATCAACGGCATGGTGCGCGCCTGCGACAAGCGCAAGGTGCCGCTGCCAGTGCTCGAAAAGATCGCTGACGAGATCGAGCAGGAGCTGCAGAGCGCGCTTGAGCGCGAGATCACGACCGAGCAGGTCGGCGAGATGGTCATGAAGCGTCTCAAGGACGTGGACGAGGTCGCCTATGTGCGCTTTGCCTCGGTCTACCGCCAGTTCAAGGACATTGATACGTTCATGCAGGAGCTGACGAAGCTCCTCAACGACCGCGGCTAAAAAATGTTGCCGAGCGTGATGCGCTCCCCGTCGGCGAGCCCCTGAATGCGCACGCGCAGAAGGGCGATGTCCGCCGCGGCGGACGGATCGCCGGTCTCCACCGTGCGGATCGCCCGGCGGAAGCCCTCCGTCACGGCGTCTGTGCTCTCGTGCGGGAGCATACAGTGGGCATAGTCCTCGGCTTCGCTCCAGCGCGCAGACGCCGCGCGCAGCGTCTCGCTCGCGCGCGCCGGGTCTCCGGCGGCGCAGCTTGCCTCCGCCTGCGCCACGGCCTCGTCGAGCTGCGTGCACATCCGGGACAGATACCGGAGATTCCACGCGCACAGGCCGATGAGCACGAGCAGCAGCACGCCTGCAAACAGTTCCTTTTTCATCCGAGCTCCTTTGCCGCAAAGTAGACCTGTCCGGCGTCGTTCATCATCAGCAGGTAGACGTCCGCAATGCACTGTGCGCCGCGCTGCTGCACCTGCTTTTGCAGCCAGCGCTCATCGCGTCCCATGCGTTTGAGATTGTCGCGCAGGATGCGGCCGTTGTTGATGAGGATGGAAAAATAGCCGGTGTCCTCGGTTTCCATGTGCATCTGCTCGGCCGTGACCGGCTGCTGTGCCGGGGCGAGGATGATGTTGAGCTGGCCGTTGGTTTCGAGCACGGCGTATTCCACGCTCGCAATGTCGAGAATGCCCTGATTGCGCAGCTCCTGCGTCAGCTCGTCGAGCGTGAAGCGGTTGCGGTGCATGGCCTGCTGGGCGATGCGGCCGCGCTCGATGATGAAGTTCGGCCGGCCGTAGAGCAGCTTGCGCAGGTGAATGCTCTTGTACGTCAGGCCGGAGAAGATCAGCTCGCAGCAAAACAGCACCAGCAGCGGAATGAGCCCGTAGCTCAGCGGCAGGGAGGGGTTTTGCAGCGGGATGGACGCGATATCCGCGATGAGCACGGCCACCACCAGCTCGGACAGTTCCAGCTCGCCGAGCTGCCGCTTGCCCATGAGGCGCATGGCCACGATGAGCGCAAGAAAAATGATCAGTGTCCGGATGAGAATGATCGCCATGAGATTACCACCTTTCCAGGTCGGTTTAGTTTTTCCGATTCGTGCGGGTTCATACCCGCGTAGGAGGTGTCCAAAATGAAGTTTACAAAAATGCAGGGCTGCGGCAATGACTATATCTATGTCAACTGCTTCCCCGATCCCCGCTATGAGGGGATCCCGGAAAATGCCTCGATCACTGTTGCGGGACAACCTTGGGACCCTGGTGCTCACGGCGGCGCACAATATCCCTTTACCATCAACTACTACGAGCAGGATGGCGCACAGATCAAGGATGACCACGCGCCCGGCACCTATATCGCCAAGGTGGAGATCCTGCCCGGTCTGAGCGTACGTCCCGCAGATATTCTAATCAACGGTCAGCGCATGTATTTCGGCACCGGCACCCTGTCCATCCGGGCCGCCTCCAACGCCACAGAGATTGAAAACATCGAGGAGATCTCCAGTCAGGTCACCACAGATGAGCCAAGCCAATCGGTAGATCAGGCGGTGGCCGTGATGCCTGATAATGTGAATTATCTGGTAAACGGCATCACCGGACAGGTTCCTAACCCCGGCGCGGACATCCGACTTTTGCAGGACGAGGTGCTCTCTGCTGGCGGTGATGACGAGGACCAATATGTCCGAATGATGCGTGAGCGGCTGGAAGTTGTTCAGCCTGGTTTGGCGGTAAAACCAGGTGAAACACCCCGGCAGTATGCCATGAAGTATCTGGACCTCATCGACGCCCACGACAGCAACCTCATCGTCACGCCTAACCTGAAATACGGACAGTCCTACGACCTCTACATCCCCTATCCCACGGGAACGGATGAGAATTACGAGTTCCAGATGTTCTGCTTTGATGATCTTGACCGTACCTACACCGAAAAAGACTACGGTGCGAATGTGGAGAACGTCATTGAAAGCAGCAAAGTCAGTGAGCTGGAGGTAACTCCCACCGAATTCGGACTGAAAGTCACCATTGGGCACAACGGCCGTCTGGGCGCAATGGCTCTGACCTGGCAGCAAAGCGAGCACACCATCACCGCCACTGCCGGGACCGGCGGTTCCATCTCCCCCAGCGGTGCGGTCGGCGTGCGCCACACTGGCGAGGAGACCTTCACCATCACCCCGGACAAGGGCTATGCTGTTGCCAATGTCAAGATTGACGGCAGGAGCATCGGCGCAGTGAAGTCCTATACCTTTGAGAACGTGAAACGCGCCCACACCATCGAGACCAGTTTTACAAGGGCGAACGAATTTATCGACGTTCCGACGAGCAGCTATTTCTATGAGGCGGTCATGTGGGCAGTCGAAAACGGCGTCACCACCGGCATAAGTGCAAGCCGTTTCGATCCGGACGGCATCTGCACCAGAGCGCAGGCTGTGGCGTTCCTGTGGCGCGCCGCCGGAAGCCCGGCGCCGAGATCGCGCGCCATGCCGTTTACCGACGTTCCCGCGGGCAGCTACTATTATTATGCTGTGCTGTGGGCAGTAGAAAACGGCATCACCGAAGGAACCAGCGACACCAGGTTCAGCCCGAACGCCACCTGTACCCGCGCCCAGATCGTCGCGTTCCTGTGGCGTTCTGAAAAATCCCCGGCAGCGAGCAGCCGCAATCCGTTCGCGGATGTGAAGTCCAGCGCCTACTACGCCGATGCGGTGCTGTGGGCGGTCAAGGAGGACATCACCAGGGGAACCACCAACACCACATTCAGCCCCGACGCGGATTGCACCAGAGCACAGATCGTGACCTTCCTCTGGCGCTGCAAGAAGTAAGCGGCTGACATGAACCCATAAGCGAATATCGGACAGCGCAGCGGACGGGCTTTTTGCCCTGATGCTGCGCTGTTCTCTTTTCGCTCCAAAAAACAAATCAATGACATTTTAAGCTGCGCCGCTATCCTCGCACGGGAAGGAGAACGCATGATGAAAAGGCCATATTAACATATATCGCCATAGAACATAGAAATTCATACTTTTTCTCTGTATTGGTTCTCAGCTAGAGTTTTCCCTTCAAGCCGCGCCGTAGTGTCATGGCGCTGGTGACAGCAAAAGCGCGGACTTTCCCCTTGGTGGGGAGCGTCCGCGCTGCTATTTGCCATCCATATTTATAATGTACAAATTCGACGTGCAGCTTCCGTTTTCACGATACCGCCGCTGGCGCTGGATGTATCCGGCGCGTTCTAAATCATTCAGCGCACGCTGCACGGTGCGCGGCGAGAGATGCAGGTCACGAGCTATGGTTTTCACGCCCGGCCAGCAGCTCCCGCCGCCAGCACGGTCACGGAGGTACATATAGACTGTCCGCGCCCGGTGCGGCAGGTCGGGATCGGCGTAAATTTCACCGAAGAAGCTCATTTGTCGCCGTAGCTGCTCATATAGTCATCCGTTTTCGGCGTTGAAACCGATTTTGGCTGGGAATACAGATTTTTCTTGATATTCATCAGCAATTCCTCCTTTCCTGCGTAGTAGACCTCCCGCTGGGCGCGTTCCGGCACCTGATATGGTTCTTCAAACGAAATGCCCCACTTGAAATACAATTGCAGTTTCGTGCGCATCGGGTGCGTGCCGGTTTTCATGACAACAAATTCTCCCTTCGGGAGACTTTTCAGCTCATCCGGCGATAAAAGCGCGCGCTCTGCCATCTGCAAGCTCTGGCTGTTGCTGTCCTTTCCCTTACTGATGGAGCCAGTAAGAACTGTCCGGCTGCCGAGGGCTTTGGACAGCGTCTCCGCTGTCTGGCTGTTGGGGGCGAAGCCGCCGAAGATCGTATCCTGACAGTTATCGGCTATGATCTCCGCGCCCTCCTTACCGTAATTCTTTTCGAGCTGCGCGAGACTCTGGATGATCGGCACGAGCGTCAGCTTACGGCTTCGACCTGCGGAGAACAGCGGCAGAACGTCAAAGGGCGGCATCGTACCGAATTCGTCGCAGTAAAATACCACGCGCTTTTTTAGCTTGCCGTCGTTATCGTTTGCAATAGAAAACAACTCACGCGACAAGTTTTGGATCATGAGACCTGCCATGAAGTGTTTCGTCGGGTCTTCTTCCGGGATGATTAGAAAAATTGCACACTTCTCGGACGCGAAGTGCTCCGCATCGATCGGGCTATCATAGCAAAGCACCTGTTCCTGCTCGGAATCTATGAATGAATTCAAGCGGGAAAGCGCCGTGGACATGACGGATGCCATGCCCTGGTCTGAAGAACTGGTTGCTGCGGACGCCATCCAGCCCGCCTTATGTGTATCCGGCAGGCTGTCTACCAGCACTTGAAATCCATTCTTCTTGCCCATGGGAGCCATCAACTCCTTTACCAGCTTGAACACGGACATGATGTGCCGCTTGTCATGCCCCGCACTGTCCGGTGGAATGAACTCCGACAGTGTCATGATCACGGTTGCCAGTACACCCTCTGCTGCATCATAGAAGTACGAGTTCTGTCCACGATCCTGCTCATCACCGCCCGGATTGACAATGGTCTTGGCAAGGATCTTTGCGTACTTTTCCGCATTCGCCCGCGCTGCAAGGTTGTCCGGATGCTCACGGGCCACGTCCATGTAGCGGTTGACCAGTGTCATCAGATTATTTCCATCCGAGTGGATCGGGTTGCGCAGGTCGACCACTGATACGCGATAGCCGTAGTACTTCTGCGCAATTCTTCCGCAGTTGCGCGCGAGGTCGCCCTTGGTATCCAAAATCAGGAAACTCATACCACAGGCACAGGCAAATTCGATGTTGGGATATAGGAAGAACGCCGTCTTGCCGACACCGGATGCGCCGATCATGAGGCAATGCACATCGTCGCAGTCCACCAGAGCATCCAGCCGCTTGCCGTGCTGCACACTGCCGAGAACCAGTCCCTGCACGGTCGGGCGCTTCTTTCCGGCACGCCATGATGCAACGTCAAAGGACACCGTGACGTAGGCTTTTCGGATCTCCTGATCCGTTGCCCAACGCGCGGTTCCGTACTGGCCGTCGCCAACGGTTTTAGACTTGATGTTGTTTAAGGAGTAGTTGTTGGTAAGAAGCGAAAGCAGAAGAATGAACAATGCACCCACCACGCCGAGTATGATCAACGGAGTCATAGACTCAGGCATGGGGCTAAATCCTCCTTCTGTCCGTGGAGAAGATCGTCGTTCCAATCTTTCAGTTCCGGTACAAGCCGCTCTGTCATGACGCCGTGTTCGCGTAATTGTTCTGCCATCCGTTCACTGGCCTTATGTCCGGCATCATCATTATCAAGGCAGAGATACACCATTTTTGTATCCGTTTGTAGCATTTGGAGCACTGGAATCGGTGATGTGCCGCAGCAGGCAACGTAGCTATGCTCCTGCCACTGGCGCGGATTCATGGAAATGTAGGAGAGCATATCAATGGGAGCCTCGAATACATAAAGGCTCCCATCGGTTCCGGCATGATGAAAACTGTAGCGCGGATCGCTGGATTCGACATTCAGGCGAAAACTCTTTCCAAAGCTGTTCGTGCTGCGCAGATGCGCATGACGCGGGCAGCCGCCTTCATCCGTGCCGATGAACACGGCGTTGTGATGCGCCGCGTCTTCGTAGAGCAGTTTTCTGCGGGCGAAGTAGGAAACCACGTCGGCATCCAGACCGCGCGTTTTGAGCAGATACGCAAACACACGGTGCATATTCGCGTTCGGAACGGGCGGCGCAAAGGGCTTTTGATCGACCTGTTCCTGCTTTTTCGCCTGCGGATAAACCGGCTCCATGCTCTCGCCCAGTAGCATGGACATCGCTTCGACGTAGCTTTTGCCGTAATATTTTTGTACGAAGCTGACAGCGCGACCGCCCTCGTTTGAGGCATGATCAAACCACTCGCAGCCGCGCACCGTAATGCTGTGGTCGCTGGCAAGCCGCTTTTCCCGCCCGGATTTGATGAACTTTTCCCCTTGCCGGAGAAGAAATTCTTCGAGATCAACGGTTGCGGCACGTTCTTTTTGTTCTGGGGTAAATTCTATGTACTGTGCCAAAATGCACCTCCTGTTATTGTAATGTCTGACCGTAATTTTGTTCGTGGTCATCCTGCTTATGACCCATTGCCAGCCGCTTCTGCATGAGCTTTTTACGGCGCTTGGAGTCGATGCGGATGCCCATCGGATTGCTGGGTGGTGCAGCATTGTCGCGGAAGATTTGTCCCATCTGGTGGAACAATCGAACCGTAGAATTCAGAAGATATTCGGACGAAAGCCGCGCAGAATGTGAAGTCTCGGACGAAGTATTTTCACTTACAAGTGTCGGATTTGTAGAAGTGTCCGATGAAGTTTTCTCCGCAGACGGTTCCTCATCTTGCGAAGATTTCTGTTCAGCCGCTGTCTGCGTTTGCTCCATCTGCTGCCGCAGACGCTCCGCTTCCTGAATAATGGCATTCTTGATCGCGCGGAATTCTTTCTGCTGCGAGAGCGGATTATGCTGACGGGGCCGGTTTTTGTAGTAGCCCTCCAGCGTGTCTCGCAAGCCATTCCAGACGGAATAATATGCTGCCACCTCTGGCAATTTTTCGAGTTCGTCCACGATTTCATCAACCTTGTCCTTGAGCGGCTTTTTGAGATAGGCGTACTGCTTTTTGCCGCTGACTGTGCGCAGCTCCAACGCAAGCTCCAACAGTTTTTCTTGGATAGATGCGGGCGGATCAGAGACAGATTCCATTCGATCAACCAGATTGTGCATGACCGCCCGCGCAGCTTCTGTCACGTCCTTGTAAGCCGCATCCTTCTGAATATAGAGATTTTCCAGTTCTGCCTGAAAGATACTGTTTGTCATCGCAGAGCGCAATTTCACAACAGCATCTCGCTTCAAAACAGTCTCCTGCTCTGTCCAGACCATCATGTGAATATGCGGATGCGTATCTGCATCGTGGTAGGCTGCGTACCAGTGAAGGCTATCACTCGGCACATGAAATGCTTCCGCAAATTTGTTCTGCTGGCTGACGAGCAGCTTGCGCCATGCTGCGGCATTGTTATATCCCAAACGCTCCGCGTCCTCACGGTGCAGGGAATAGATGATCGTCCAGACGTTGCCGTCGTGCGCGGTCAAGTCGTGCATAGCCGCAGTCAGATTCGTATTTTCCTGCCGCCCGAACAGGCCGTGCGCGCCATGCTTTTCCGCGCCGGGGCGCGTAGCAATGTACTTGAGATAGCCGTTTTCGGATTGAAGATTTTGCATATGCGTGTCCAACGCGGCAGAAATGAGCGCCGACGCATTGTGGAGCGTCGGCGCTTGCTTGTAGTCCTCATACTCGAAGGAATCCCGCACATCCGGGAAATCCTTGAGCAGCTTTGTGACCATTTCTTTCTGCTTTTCGGTTGCTGGTCCCTTGCCGGTCAAGACTTCGACGCCCTCGCGCGTGGCGATATACTTCATGTATCCGCCTGCGCTTTTACGGCTGATGAAGCCGGTTTTCTGAATTAACCGCGCCATCCGTTACCACCGTCTTTGCTGCCGAAGCACCTCTGGGAACGAGATCTGGCCGTTCGTCCGCAGCACCTCCTGATAGCTTTTTCCGCGCATCTGCTGGTACGTCTGCGCGTCGATATCCGTATCTGACGCGAGAATATGATTGCAGACGTTTTGCTCGACTGCCTGCTTGAGAAGCAGCTTGCCGATGCGGTCCCCGAACATACTGAGGATGGCTTCGAGCGTTTCGCCAAGGATTTTCGGCAGAAAGTCTCCGGCGTATTCACTTTGCAGATAGCTACAGTAGAACAGAATCGCTTTTTCGATGAACTCGCTCTGGCTGTTACATCCGTCCTGCCGGTAGAGACATTCGACCATCGCTTTGGTGTCCGGCATGAGCCAGAGCGGGAATTTGATTTTCTTGTTTGCCATGCCAATTTTCCTCCAATTTTGTGCGCAACCCCGCTGTTTTCCTTGAAACAGCGGGACTATCTGCGCTTCCGACCCCAACAGGGCTGTTTTTGCCCTCTCAACAACCCCTGTCCGAAAGCCCCAAACTGCCCGCACTGCGGGCAGATGTGTCTGCCAAGGTGCGCGCACGACACCTTGGCTTTCTCCTGCTTCGCCGCTCGCGGCTTCTCCCTCCGCCGCAAGCCGCCTGCAGGCGGTTTCCTTCTGTGCCTGCCGTTCCCGTAAAGCTCCCGCACACCGGCGCAACGTCCGGTTTTGTGGCTTCCGGCGGGTACGCGCTTGGCTGTGTCCGGAAAGCCGCACAAACCGCCGACACGGGCGCGACGGCGTGAAACGCGCTGCCGGTCACAGCTGCATCTCCTGCATCTGCTCCGATTCCGACATTTTCGGCTGCGGATCTGTGGTAATCGCGTACCATTGACCCTTCTCAGCCTTTCTCACGGACACAAGCTCCTGCTGCAGCAATTTTTCTGCCGGAATGGGTATCTCCCACCCGCTTTCTCCGGCATGTGCGGGCATCGCTGCGCCCTGCCGGAGCTGCCCGGCGTCCTGGGCAGTCAGGTCAACATAGCCGACTGGCGTCATGAAATGAAAGCCATCTTCCGGGCAAGCTTCCAGCAGGTCTTTGAGCGTCTGCACCTGCCTGCCGTTTTGCTCTGCCGGAAATTCTTCACAATAAAATTCCGTAGACATTTTATCTCCTTTTTCGTGTTTGCAGCACTCCCGCACGTCGGCGCAACGTCCGGTTTTGTGGCTTCCGGCGGGTACTCGGCTCGGCTGTGTCCGGAAAGCCGCACAAACCGCCGACACGGGCGCGACGGCGCGGAACGCGCTGCCGGTCACATCTGCATCTCCTGTATGGGCACATCCTGCTCCTGCAAAAGTTCCTGACAGAGCTGCTCCAGCGGCTTATGTTCCCGCTGCATGCAGTAGGCTTCCATCTTTTCACGCAGCACCTCTTTCTCTGCCGCATTCAGGTGATAGGTAAGAGATTGATCATCGATTCCGCTGCCATAGAGCGTGATCTCCAGCGTGTCGCAGACCTGCTGGCGCTGCATATCGTAGTTGGCATAGATATTCAGCGCATGGTCGTTTTCATCGGTCTCCACGAATGTACCAAACACTTCATCGACGTTGAAACACGGAACGACATAAAAATTCAGTGTCCGGTCATCCATCGCCTCGATGCTATCCTCGAAATAAAAATTCCGCGCAGTGAGTCTGCTTGGCGTAGTCAGCTCCTGTCCATCCAGCCGTTCAAGAAAGATGCGCCAGCGGTCATCCTCGGACATCTCCGCTTCCTGATATGCCTGCGCTGCCGCATCCGCCATGTCCTGCATCGCGTAGACCTTCCAGCCGTCCATGATGTTCAGTGCCGAAAACGTCCGCGCGTCAAAGTCCAGCTCAAACACTCCGCTGACCTCGCCGGTGTTCTCCATGCGGTGCTTTGCCAGCGCATCGAACGCCTCGGGGCTGATCTCTTTGCAGCCGTCCGTCGCTTCAAAGAGACTCCGCGCTGGCAGGCGCTGTCCCTGCTGGAGATA
>ENA-ORRA01002447-ORRA01002447.1-human-gut-metagenome-genome-assembly--contig:-NODE-2447-length-10094-cov-2.861042_pt1 | contig 10094 bp, 12 predicted proteins | sample MGYA00242169_ERZ509122 | MGnify/ENA primary metagenome ERZ509122 (study PRJEB26280, sample SAMEA2338650) | human gut metagenome | biome: human gut; feature: human-associated habitat; material: faeces...
CTGCCCCGCCCCGGCGCCGGCGCACCTCCCGCAAGAAGGCGGCAGAGGTGCAAGAGGCGCAGGATGGGGGAGAGGATGTGCCCGCGGAGGAGGAGCAATCCGAATCCGGGCAGCCCCAGAAACTCCGCATGCCGGGCAGGCGCCGCCAGCGGGTGGTATCCATCGACGCTGAGCGGACGGTGGAGACGGATACGGACCGGCTGCGCAACGACCTGCTGGACCTGGTGGAGTCCCTCAAGAGCAAGAAGATCCTCACCGGTACGATCCAGGGCGTGGAGCGGCTGGCGGATAACCCGGAGATGTCCTATGCAGTCATCTACCACGGCGACTTCAAGGTCATCATCCCGGTGCTGGAGGCCATCGAGGAGCCGGAGGACTACCGCGGCCAGCCCAAGGGCGACGTGCTCCACTATCTGCTCAACAAGCGGCTGGGCGCGGAGGTGGATTACATCGTCAAGGGCATCGACCAGGAACACAACGTGGTGGCTGCCAGCCGGCTGGAGGCCATGGCGCTCAAGCGCAGGGAGTACTACTTCCGTACCGACCGGGACGGCAACTACCAGATCTATGAGGGCATCCGCGCCGAGGCACGGGTCATCTCCGTCATCCGGGCGGGCATCTTTGTGGACCTGTTCGGCGCGGAGTGCTATATCCCCCTCCGGGAGCTGTCCTACCAGCGCTGGGTGGACGCCGCGCAGCACTATCAGCCCGGCCAGCGCGTGCTGGTGCGGGTGCTGGAGGTGGACCGCAGCGACCGCAGCCGTCCCAGGGTGACTGCCTCGGTGAAGCAGGCGATGGAGAACCCCTATGAGAAGGCGCTGAAGAAGTATGTGGTGGGCAACCGCTATGTGGGCACCGTTAGCATGGTCGATCTCAACGGCGTGTTCGTGTCCCTGGACGGCGGCATCGACTGCCTGTGTACCTATCCCAAGCGCGGCCGGCCGCCCCGGGGCGCCAGGGCGACGGTGCGGATCCTGGGCATCAACCACGAGAACAACCGGATCTGGGGCGTCATCACCCACATGTCCACCACGCGCTGAGGGGAGGGAAGCGGACCATGACGATCCAGAGACGGCTCCGGGTGACCCTCCTGACCGCCCTGTGCCTGGCCATGTGCCTTTGCACCACGGCCTTCGCGGATACGGACGGCGCCGAGCCGAAGATCACCCAGCAGCCCGACCAGCTGGTCCTTCAGCTGGGCACGCGCTGGGCAGGCGTGGAGTTTGAGCTGCGCACCGACGCCGGTGTCTTCCCGGCCCCCATCGTAGTGGACGAGACTGGTGTGCTGACCATGGATCTGGGCGGCAGCACCACCTACACCCTCAGCTGTATCAACTCCACCGTCCCCATCCCTGACCCGCCCGCAGAGCAGGTCCCCGATACCCAGCAGCCGCCGGACAGCTCCGCCCAGCAGCCTTCCGGACAGGTACAGCAGCCGGAGCAGGTCCCCGCCGTAGAGCCTGCCGACGTCCCCATCGCTCCTATGGTGGTGTTTTTCGTCGGCCTCGCCTGCGGGATCGGCGGCCTTGTGGCCCTCTACTTCGCCAAGCGGCGCCGCCAGCAGGCCGACTACGACGAGTGGGCGGAGGAGGATGAGGAGCAGTATTGACCGGCAAAAACCGCCACAGACTGAGATAAAATCTCCCAGACTGAGATGGGCAAAAAAGTGGCGGAAATTGCGCCAAAACTTCGTTTTTTCATTGACTATTTGCTGGAATCCTGTTATAATTTCATTGTAGCAAGATACTGCGCGCAGGCTCTCGATACGCCGGGGCGCCTTGGCGTCAGACCTGCCGGTGCAGGCGGGGAATCGTGACGGAGCCGCTGTCCCGCGGCCCCACAAAGCGCAGGTCTTGTTGAAAAAATATGTGGCCGGAAGGCCGCTGAAATACAGTGCAGAGTCAATGGCTGGATGCGACACCAATACTCCAGCGCCTGGCTCTGCATTGTCTTTTTTCAGCGGGCTTCCGGCCTTTTTTGTTTTTCAGCCGGCCGTGACAAGGCCGGTGCGAGTAGGAACTATGGAAGATTTCTTCCGGAAAGGTGGGATACAAGGTGAGCAAGAGATCAAGACGCAGCCGGACAGGGGTGCTGCCCGGCGCCGGACGCCTGCGCTGCCACTGCGGCAGCCCCGCGGTGCTGCGAAGCGCGGAGGGCCTTTGCAGGACGCACCGGCCGGGTGCGATGGCCTATGTCTGCTCCCGGTACCCGGCATGCGATTCCTATGTGATGGCGCACTCGGGTACCTTGGAGCCCATGGGGAGCCTGGCCGGGCCGAAGCTGCGGCAGCTGCGCTATGCCGCGCATCGGGAGTTCAACAAACTGTATCAGTCCGGACTCATGAGCAAGCGGGACGCCTACCAGTGGCTGGCCATGACCGTACAGGCGCCCATGGCCCACGCCCATATCGGGCATCTGGGCGAGTATTACTGTCAGGTGGTCATTGACGAGAGCCGGAAACTGCTCCGGGAACGGCTGGAGCAGCAAAACAAATTGAAAGAGGTAGCAGGAGGTGTATGATATGCTGTCGCCGCTTACGAAGGAGCAGCGGATGAAGGTAGAAGAGAACATGGGACTGGTGGGCAAGGTGATCCAGGACTGCGTCCATACCCTGGGCGCCGGGAGCATGTTCGACTACGACGACCTGTTCCAGATCGGCTGCCTGGGGCTTTGCAAGGCGGCCCAGACGGATAAACCGGGGCACACAGTGGCCTTTTCCACCTACGCCTACCGGCTCATCCGCAATGAGATCTATACCGAACTGGAGCGCGCCACCCGCCGGGGGCGGGAGGTCGCCACCGATCCTGCCGAGCTGCCCTGCACGGTGCTGGACGATGATACCCCGGAGCAGCGGGAAGCCTGCTCGGCGCTCCTGGTGCGCCTGGAGCGGGCGGAGGCGGGGGCCGCCGGCGTGACAGCCAAGGGGTTCCAGGCCATCCGGATGCTGATGGACGGGTACACCAACCGGGAGATCGGGGAGATGTTCGGCGTGCCGGCAAATCATGTAACGGCGTGGGTGTCCAGGGCCCGCAAGGCCCTCGGCGCTTCAGAGTGATGGGCAGGTGAGAACTCCCTTTTTAAGGAAAGTAGTGATTTCAAAGAAAATTGAAAATTCCCGTCAAATTGACGGAAATCCCGACAGCTTATTAAAATTTCTCTCTGTCTGTCGGCATAGAAAAAGGACAGTCGATTTTCTCGGCTGCCCTTGTGGGGAAACAAAGTTATTCTTCTGCGTTTGAATCAAGTGTTCCTGCACCGTCATCGGTATATAGGTCGGCAGGGATTGAACTAACAGCAAGTTGTTCTTCTGGCGACAAGGAATTATACCATTCAAGCCATTCAAGAGTTTCTTCGGTCAAGTCAGATTTGCTAAATGACTGTCCATTAAATTCAATGGTTCCATTAGAACCTATATCCCCAGAAATAGGGGTCAATGCCTTTAATAAATCTTCGCCTGTAACACCTAACTGAGCACCATCACTTGCAAATGGAATGTGCAACAAATATTCTCCGTCTACTTCATAAACATAAATATAGATGCCAGAACCAATATCTTGTGTATTGCCCAAAAGGGAAAGGACTTCTTCTCTTGTCATAGCTGGCTCTAATTCTCTTATCTGTTCAGATGTTACTTGTGTCGGCACGTCAATCTGCTCTTCGTTACCTGGCAATAGGTTAAGGATTTCTTCGGTTAATGGACTACTTTCTCCAGCATCGATGGTTTTTACTGCTTCTTTTATTTCTTTGTGGGAGTAGTCGCCCAAATCTTCAACAGGAATACCGAGGGAATTCAGATAATCGACTGCCGCATTATATTGAATTGTATCAATAGCAAATGCGGTTAATGGTACCATCAAGCACAAACAAGCCGCAATAGCTCCCCACTTTACCCAGCCGGGCTTCTTTGCTTTGTGATATGCCCTTGCCTCGTTGATATGATTCTCATTGATGTCACCGAGGACTTCATACAGTTTTTCATTCGTCATAGTTCAAAGCCCCTTTCTAAAAGGTAGTTGTGTAGTTTTAGGCGGATGCGGTTAAGGGTCATTGATACTGCTCCATCATTCATATTGTGTCGGACAGCAATTTCTGAAATGCTATCTGTGTACCAGTATCGGCTGATAAAAATGCTTCTTTTCTTTGGTGATAGACGATCCAAAAATGTATCAATGGCTTTCGTGAGTTCCTTTTGGTCAAATGCCTGCTCAACATCATCCTTGCCAGACACCAGGTCAGAAAGTTCCTCCAGAACCACAGGCAATTCTCCGCTACCTCGTTTATCGGCGGTATTGTGTTTATACCTGTTAAACGACAGGTTTCTTGTAATTTTTCCAAGGAATGTGGACAGAATGCTTGGCCTGTAAGGCGGCATGGCGTTCCATGCGTTTAAGTAGGTATCGTTGACACATTCTTCAGCATCTTCCTGATTGCCCAGTATATTCTTAGCAATCGAGGTACAGTAGTTCCCGTATTTGTCAGATGTGGCATGGATGGCCTGCTCGTTTCTATCCCAGTATAATTGGACTATCTGTGCATCATCCATCGGTTTTCACCTCGCTTCCTTATTTACCTTTTCACCTATATACACAACTTTTGAACTCGAATCTCACACATTTTTTTGAAAAAAATTTTCTCTTTAATCATACCATATTGTTATCACTGTAGTATATAGCAATAGGACCACCATCCAGTTCTGAATGATAGTCCTGCCTGCCCAAAGGGAATGCTTGCTGTTTGGTGAAACCGACGGAGTTTGGGCCATCACTACTTATCTTGAAAAGGGACGGTGAGAAATGGGAATTGCTTTTCCGGCCGGAACCACCTATAATGGCACTTAGATTTTGTGTTTGTGAGGTTTCGGCCATGGGGAGAGCATCCACGAGAGAGAATAAGAACATCTATCAGACCACCCGGGAGGCCATGCACCTGACCCGGGAGGCCGCCGGCGAGCTGCTGGAGTCCATTCCGCCCGAGCGCATCGAGAAGATCGAGAACGAGCGGTCCCTGCCCCACCCGGACGAGGTGCTGACCATGGCGGAGAAGTACAAGCAGCCGGGCCTTTGCAACTACTACTGCGCCAATCAGTGCCCCATCGGGCAGGAGTATGTGCCGGAGGTGAAGATCAAGGACCTCTCCCAGATCGTCCTGGAAATGCTGGCCTCCCTCAACTCCATGAACCGGCGTAAGGAGCGCCTGATCGAGATCGCCGCCGACGGCAAAATTTCCAACGACGAAATCGACGATTTCATCCATATCCGTCAGGAACTTGAGCGCATCTCCCTCACCGTGGAAACCCTCCAGCTCTGGACCGAGCGCATGCTGGCCAACGGCCAGATCGACGCGGAGACGTATAAAAGGAAGCTGGAGGAATAACCTTCTATCTCTCCCCCACCAGCAAAAATTTCCCTCTATTTTTCTCTTTTTCTCCTGTTTCTGCAACAATTCCCGTGCTAAAATCGTATTACAGGTTGAGGGAACACGCCCTCGCCTGACCGCGTACCTGCACAAAGGAGTTATAGAGGATGTTTACGCTGTTTGTTCTTTTTGTTTTTGCCTGGCTGTTCGTCAAGTCTGTCGGTTTGGCCTTCCATGTGACCTGGGGCCTGGCGAAATTTGTCGCCACACTGCTGTTCGTGATCGCCCTGCCGCTGCTGGTGGTTTTCGCCGTCGTCGGCGCGCTGCTGCCTCTGCTGCTGCCCCTGGCCCTCGTGGCTGCCGCCTTCTGCATTCTGAAAAAGGCATAAAGTACCCAACCGCCGTGCGGCCCGGAGCTGCACGGCGGTTTCTTGTCATTGAGGTGTCGGCGTGGTATACTTGTAGTCAGGGCGTTTTGCGCCTGCTATCATCCAACAAAGAGGTTTTCCCATGAAGCTCGTTGTCTGTTTTCCCGGGATCGGCTACCACTGTGATAAGCCGCTGCTCTACTACAGCCGTAAGCTGGCGGCCTGCGCCGGGTACGACCACACCCTTTTGCTGCAATACACCTACCACAAGGACGGCCTGCGCGGCAGCCCCGCCGCCCTGCGCGAGGCATTTGACACCCTGTACGCCCAGGCCGAGGCCCAGCTGTCCGCCGTAGATTGGCCGCAATACGACGATGTACTGTTTCTTTCCAAGAGCATCGGCACCGCTGTCTCCGCCGCCTTCGCCCAGCGCCACGGCATCCCCTGCCGCCAGATTCTCTACACGCCGCTCTCCCTGACGTTTGCGCTTGCCCCGCAGAATGCCCTTGCCTTTTTAGGCACCGCCGACCCCTGGAGCGATGCTTTCTCCGTCGCCGCCGCAGCCCGCGCCAACGGCACGCCGCTCTGTCTTTATGAGAACGCCAATCATTCCCTGGAAACCGGCGACGTTTTGCACGACCTGGCGACCCTGCAGGACGTCATGCAGAAAACGCAGACGTTCATTGCAGATACACCCCACTGACATTTTCCCACCCGACATTTTCCCACCCGCAAAGAATTGACATTTGCCCCGCAAGCTGTTATAATAAGCTGTACAAAATTTATGCTGTGGAGCATTACCCAAGACGTCGTAAGAGGGAGCACTCGAAAGTTTGCATCCGGCAGGTCACCTTGTCCGCAGGAAATCCCATAACGGCGGGCTTTATCGGGTGTCGCGTACCCAACTTTTCATCGTTATCTTGCATCGAAATCTCGCATTTTTCCAAACGCTATGCGGGGCGGTGCGATAAAAACTAAATAGGCAGACGTATCGAAGCGGTCGTAACGAGATTGACTCGAAATCACACCCTGCGGGAAGTTCCGCGCAACAAAATTAAATATGCAGATGTACTCAAGAGGTCGTAAGAGGGAGCACTCGAAATGCTTTAGGACAGGAGACTGTCGCGTGGGTTCGACTCCCACCATCTGCGCCATATCCGTCGTAGAATCGAAAGATTTTACGACGGATATTTTTGTTTACGGCTTTGAAATGTGATGCTGTAAGTTTACGCAATGACTATTACAAGCCAAAATCCACTTGCAACAATAATCTGTTGCAAAAAGCCATTTGTTGCCCGCATTGTTGCCCACAGTTCATGGTTTCCTGCGAGAAAGGATAATAACTTATAAAGAGTTATCTCCAACAGCAGCGTTTTTCGGTGTTGCGAATACTGCTTGGTGGTATGCCGTCAGCACACTGAGTTTGCGCTGCTCCTGTACTTGTACATAGCGGGTCGTGACGGTGTTGATTTTCAGATTTACGCCCATTTGCTGGGAAAAATCGTCCACTGAATGTCCGAGAATTTGGCTAACTGCATAAAAATCACCTGTCAAATTGTACATATTGGTGCCCGCTGTGCCGCGTAGATCGTGAAATCGGATTTTCGGCATCCCAGTGCTACGCATAAATCCGTTAAACTTGACCGAAATACGCTTTTGTAAGTATGGCGAACCGTCCGGCTTGCACACAACAAGATCGTTATCGTAATACTTGACCCCGCCGAGCTTGCACAACCGCCGCTGGTCGGCTTGTTCCTGTCTAAGCCGTAAAAAGATTGGCAGTGTTTCTTCTGTAATGGGAAATGAACGTGTTTCGCCTTCGTCACGGTCTTTCAATGGTTCCAAGTGCGGCACAATTTTAGCATCTTTCGGCAGGTCACAGGGAATTTGGCCTCGCAAGGTAATTTGCCTGTGCGTCAAATCAACATCACGCCAGCGTAACCCCAGCGCTTCGCTGAGTCGCAGCCCAAACAGAACAGCGAGCAGCACCACGGTCTCAAGTGCATTACCATGTACAAACGCCAAAAGCTGCTGCACCTGTTCCACGGTGTACTTGTCATATTTGCGCCCGGCGTTCTTACTAAACCGTGTCATAATGTTCTTGGCTGGGGTGTTTGGAATGTAGCCATACTTTACCGCCGAGGACAGCGCAGAGCTTAAAATTCGATGGCAATAACGCACTGAATTCTCCGCCAGTCCCTTCTCACGCAGTTGCGCAATCATATCGTCAATCATTTGGGGTGTCAGTTTGTTCAGAGATACTTCGCCCAGCATGGGAATTAGATGTATGTTTATGCCGCTCCAATAGCTGTATCGCGTACTTTTTGCAAGGTTATGGTGGTAGCTTTCGTACCACTTGGGCAGATACTCTTTTAGCTTTTGCTTGCTTTCCGGTCCGTAGCCGACCATAGCGGCGCTGCCGGTCTGCAGTTCCAGTTTGATTTGAGCCTCGTATAATTCCGCTTCCCTGCGCGTTGCAAAGCCTCGCTTGGCAATGCTTTTCTGCCTGCCGTTCTCGTAGACTTTCACATTGACATCGTAGACGATGCCCGATCTGCCTGTTAAAATTCCTTGGCTGTTTCGCTTGTTTTTGACTTTTCTCTCGCGGATCGCCATATCAGCACCCACCACTTACAGACCTTGCTGGGGTCTTGGCACGGTTGTAATAATCCCAAATCGCCTGTTCGGAAATCAGGCGACGGTTGCCGTTCTGGATGAACTCCAACTCGCCGTTGTCCATTAACTGGCGCAGTCGATTTTCTCCGATGCCGGAAACAACTGCCATTTGTTCCACAGTTTTCAGCATCGGTTCAAACGGATTTCGCACAGCTTGCGGTGTTTTTTGCTTTGCATATCTTGCCATAACTATCCCTCCTGCGGTATAATTTATAAAACAAATTGTTTGTGGTACTTGTGCACAGCACAGGAACACGATCATTTGTAAGGCTTGAAGATTTGGTATATTCAGTTTTCAAGGTTCATCAGCACCACATTCAAAATGCTTGTGATGTCTGCAAGCTCATTATACCACAAGCGTTTTGCTTGTCAATATATATTTTTACTTTTTATTGCAACTTATTTTCTGTGGGAGGTTCTTTATGGATACAACTGGGAGACGCATTAAACGTCTGCGTTTGAAAAAGGGAATCTCGCAATCTCAACTTTCTAAGCGCTCCGGCATTACCTCAACGCTTCTTCAACAGTACGAATATGGTACGCGCCATCCCAAGGAAGATCAGTTAAACAAAATCGCATTGGCGCTTGGCGTAGCGCCTGCTATGCTGCGTCCGTTGGATGTGGATACAATCGAGGGGCTGCTCGCCATCATCTACGAAATGCACTCCAGTTACCACGGCATAGAAATTATCGAAGAAAACGGTACAACTTCTATCCGTTTGCCCAATACACTACAAGCCGAGCCCGCCAGATATGCATTGCACTTAATCAAGAAATTTATGGAACAGCCGCTATTCGGTTCAGACGAAGAAGCTCCCGTTGCCATGAACGCAGACGAAATTCAACCTGATACTGGTGTGACACTTGCTGAAGAAATAAAGTGGTACAATCAGCAGTCAAGGTTTCTGCATGACACCGAAGAACTTGGGATTTGGTCCGATACCAGCCGTGAAGAAGATACCTCAACTTAAAATCGTTTCTGCATACAGGAGTAACAATAAATGGACAGTAAATTGACCGCAGAACAAGAAAAACTAGCTGCACTAATAGAATCCGACTACGCACTATTGAAATTCGGCTATTATGGGCAGGAATACGAGTTTGCTGTTGCTGAGCGAGACCCGCGCCTATACAGAAAAATGCTGAAACGCCCGGACTATCATCAATTTATCGCAGATAAAGACAAACAATATCGCCATGAAACCAGCGTGATGATGGCTGTACTGGCTGATATGCGCGGCATAACTCCAACGACAAAGCAGGAAAATGAAAGCGGTTGGTACAAAACTATGTTCTCGCTAAAAGCAGAAGCGGAGACTTTCACGCGGAATAGTATCCTGCATGATGTCGAAACAGATTTTTGACGAGAGCATATTTTATCGTAAAAGCGCCCTATCAAAAGAAGTGGATTGGCTTCTTTTGATAGGGCGCTTTTGTCATATATACCAAATCGAAGATTTAACTTCATCATATTTTACAAAAAGATGTACTTTCTATTGACTTTTTTGCAACAACAGAATACAATATATTTACATCATTTTAATAAATTTGATGTAAATAAAAATAAAGGTTCTACAATGAAAACATTTAACTTCAAAGCAGTATATTCTCAGCTGCTGACACCAGAGATTGTGTTCCGTCTAACGCAGCTCCACGAATACAAAGGTCGACTGAACAGGCTCCTTGAAACGGATG
>ENA-ORRA01002451-ORRA01002451.1-human-gut-metagenome-genome-assembly--contig:-NODE-2451-length-10082-cov-8.108607_pt1 | contig 10082 bp, 8 predicted proteins | sample MGYA00242169_ERZ509122 | MGnify/ENA primary metagenome ERZ509122 (study PRJEB26280, sample SAMEA2338650) | human gut metagenome | biome: human gut; feature: human-associated habitat; material: faeces...
AGAAAATCGTGGCCAACAGCTATAACCCGAATGTCGTTGCTCCCCCGGAGATGAAACTGTTGGAGCTGTCCATCTGGGAAGACGGTTACACGATGCCCCTCGTTTGTTATTATCGGGAAGAAGAGGACATCTACGAGCTGGTTGACGGTTACCACCGCTATCTGGTTATGAAAACATCCCGCAGGATATACAAGCGCGAGAACGGAATGTTGCCTGTAACGGTCATAAATAAGGACATTTCGAACCGGATGGCCTCGACTATCCGTCATAACAGGGCCAGGGGAATGCATTCGCTGGAACTTATGACGGGTATTGTGGCGGAACTTTCAAAATCGGGTATGTCCGACAGCTGGATCATGCGCAACATAGGCATGGACAAAAACGAGTTGCTCCGTTTCAAGCAAATCTCAGGTCTGGCTGAATTGTTCCGTGATAAGGTTTTTGGGTTCTCCGAAGACTGGTTGGAAGAATAAGCCGATATATTTCCGTTTTTTCACTTTATCCAGCTTCACAAGAGGAGGAGAAGTGTTAAATGATATTAGAGATATACGAATTATAATAGGGCTTGAAAGATGAAACAAAACTTACAGCATGGCTTGTTGATTGTTAAAACATTAATACTAAAAGTAAATAAAAGAGAATAAGTGATGAAACTTTTTTATTTGAACGAGCACACGTCTTGTTACAATTATGCCAGGTGTGTACAAGAGGGATTCCGGTGCTATACACTTGATAAAGGACTGGAACACGAGGAGGAGTTGCAGCATGACTGTATACTATTTGTGTTACAAGGAAGCCTTCGCCTTTCGTATAACGAATTCCAAATTACGATTTCAGCAGGGAAAATGGTTTTTATTTGCCGTGGGAGCCTGTTTACTACCTATTCGTTGGAAAAAAGTGAAATTGTGGTTGCCCTGTTCGAAGGTGGTGTTTGGTCTTGCCAGAAGATCTACTTCTCCGAACTGTCCCATTTGAGGGATGTTACCGAATATCGTATGGAACCTCTTGAAATCAAGGATCGGTTATATAGATTTCTTGAACTCCTTGAATGTTACTTGAAAGATGGGGCGAACTGTGTTCATTTTCATGAGATAAAAATTAAAGAGCTTTTCTGGAATATGCGCTTTTATTATTCCAAACATGAACTAGCCGCTTTCTTCTATCTGATTATAGGTCGGTCACAGGATTTCAGAAATAAGGTCCTGAATAATTACAAGGGGTGTAAAACGGTGAAAGAGTTGGCATCGGCTTGTGGTATCTCCCTCTCCTCTTTTAAAAGACAGTTTTCGGCGGAATTCGGGGAAACACCGACCGGATGGATGCATAAGCAGCTGGTGCAGGAAATCAAATATAAGCTTTCAGTTACAGACATACCACTGGGGAGCATTGTGTACGAGTTAAACTTCTCGTCCCTGGCCCATTTCTCTAGATTCTGTAAGAGATGCTTGGGGTGTCCTCCCAAAGAGTGGAGGGAACAGATAAAAAGCAACTCGAAGACACCTTAATGTAATCGGCAACGGCATATTATTTCCAAATAATAGAGCCGTAATGATAACAATCTTTTGTGTTAAACGTTAAATTATCTATATACATAATCTTCTTTTCGATTACTTCAAGCTTTATAAGCGGAAGCTACGTTTTAATATCAGAGGTGAAAGTTTACTATATTTCACCGAATTGATATTGGGTCTTATTCCTACCATAATAGAAATCCATCGTAAGTATTCGGTGAACTCCCTTGACGAGTAAAGGTAGGGTGTACGTCCTGCTCGGCGCACCTTAAAGTAACATTGAGGAGTATTTGTCCGCGCTTGGGCTATCAAAAGGGTGCATCGAGGGGTATTTGTCCGTGTTTGGGCTATCAAAAGGGTATATTGAGGGGTATTTGTCCGTGTTTGGGCTATCAAAAGGGTACATTGAGGGGCATTTATCCGTGCTTGGGCTACCAAAAGGGTACACCAAGGTACATTCATACCTTTTGCCCCACCTAAAGGGCGTTTAGGATAATGCGTAGGAGGCGTGTGGCATTTAAAGCTTATTGGAAGCTTTCAGATTATCCGGCAGTAATTCTGCCAAGTCTGTTGAGTAGTCATTGTCATAGTCATGGATATGTTCGAGGAAGTAGATCAGCCATGTACGGAAGTCCACACCGGCAGATTTGCAGCACCCGAAGAACGAGTAGAGTACCGCAGCATCTTCCGCGGCGTCATGGTTGCCACAAAATAAATAGTTTTTGCGTCCTTATGTTGGCATTAAATTTATGTTGGCATCATAGAATAAAATATTGTTAATCAATCTATAAGAAAATTTCTTCACTACATAAAATTATGCATATTTTTATGGAACCTCAAATGGAACCACAAACAATATGCTAGAATTATTATTTAAAAGTGAATCAAATCTTCTTAAGCATAGAGGTGTTCCTCTATTAAGGGAAAGAGAAGATTTTCTCGTTAAGAAGCAATCGGAAGGATGCCAAACAAGAGAATTGCAAATTCTTGCATCTCTTTTATTGAAAACCGTAAATATCTTATCTCTTAAGGATAAAGATAAGTCTATTATTACTCTAGATGAGATTGTAGAAAAAAGTTATCATTTCAAAAATCAGAAGCAAATCAGGTTCTTCATCAGTACAACCATTAATTGGTTAAATGAAATTGGACGTCTCGACCTGAGATATAGTGATCATAGTTTATTATTCAATCGATTTAGCACAATATGCCATTATCGCATTAGGTATATTACCTATCCCATGTATCACGAAAGACTGTCTTATTTAAATTACATGCAGTCACTTGGAATGTCATTTAATCGCCTTAGGGAACATGCAGAAATGCAACTCCACATTATAGATGAATTAGGAATCAGTGAAAAAAAAATCATACACCAACATGTCTTGGACAAGATAACTGTTAGGTTGGCTGCGTATAACAGTATTAAATGGATGAAAACCTTTAAAGCTGTTTCAAAAAAATGGCTAAATTTTATTGGTATACTTGAACGTTCTCAAGAGCAACTTCCACGTGATAATGATTTAATTATTGAATATATCAGTTGGTCTAAATCAATGAAAGGACTTGCTGATGTTACATTAAAAGGAAGATATTCAATGATAAATGATTTCTCTTTCTTTATCCAGGCTAAAACAGACTTAGCCCATTTAAATCTTTCTATGATTGACGAATATATACAGTATCGACACAATGCTGGATGTTGTAAACGAACTCTTTCTATCCTTACTACAAATATCAGAGAGTACGTGAAATTCTTAAACTTCAAAGATATTTGTAATATCTGTGTAGAAGGAATACGCCATCCTAAAGAGTACAGTTTATCAACATTGCCTTCTGCGCCCTCTTGGGATATTGTTGAGAAATTGTTGTCCTTTTATGAAACCTCTACAAAAGTTGGCAAACGCAATACTGCAATATTAGCCCTGCTTTCAGTTTATGGCTTACGAACGAGTGAGGTCGCCAGACTTAAATTGAGGGACATAGATTGGGATAAAAGACAGTTATGTTTCAGTCATGTAAAAAATGGACATGTGCAAACCATACCATTAGCACCGTATGTCTACAATCTGTTAATTGATTACATCGTAAATGGAAGGGACAATACAAGAAAAGTTGAAGAAGTTTTCATGACTGCGTTTATGCCATATAAGTCTTTAACAAGATCATGTATTTATAAGATTGTTTCAGATGCATACAAAGGACTTAAAATACCAATAAACATAAAACACTTTGGTGGGCATTCTTTGCGCCATGCGTGTGCTTCTCATCTAATCAACAATGGGGTTTCTTTAAAAGAAATCGGGGACATCCTGGGCCATCGATTACAAGATACAACCAGGATCTATTCAAAAATAGATATTACTAATCTGCGCAAAGTCTCACAAATAGAATGGGAGGTCACGTTATGAATATAAAAGAAGCCATTACTCTCTATCTTTCCTATAAGGAAAGTCTAGGAGAAAAGATTAGAGGTGTAAGATATTTCTTACTGCGCTTTGAACGATATATAAATCCTATTGTTGATCTTGATGAGATTAAAGAAACAGACTGCCAGAACTTCTTAAACTCTACAGGACGTAAAAGTAATAGCTATACTCGGTATTGGGATGATCAATTCTGTAAGCTTGAACGCTTTTTCGTATGGGCATTTTCTAGAAACTTTATACATTCTATTCCGTTACCTAAAATTCGTCCTACAATCAGACATGATTTTACACCGTATATATATAGTCCGGATGAATTGAATAAAATTTTTGCCACTGCACTTTGTTACCGACGACGATATAATATTGAATATCCGTATGTCATACAAACAATGTTGAAATTGACTTACTGTCTTGGTTTGCGTTCTGGTGAAACGACACGGCTATTAGTTGAAGATATAGATCTAAATAACGATATGTTATATATCAATGAAACGAAATTCCATAAGAGTCGCCTAGTTACAGCAAACGCTCCAGTTATGAAAATGCTAAAATCGTATCTTGAATGGCGAAGGAATCTAGTAAAAGAATATCATTTTGTTGACAATCATTTATTCCTTGATAAAAGAGGGAATGGAGTACCTCAGCATGAGTTACAACAGGCATTCCGTCTTATTTGTACTAAAGCGAATATCGTTCATAAAGATGGTAAAAATGTGCGTCTCCACGATCTCAGGCACAGTTTCGCCACTCACAGATTAGTACAATGGTATAAAGAAGGGACAGATGTCCAAACTTTATTACCTGTATTATCTACTTACCTAGGACATAGCCATTTAGAAGATACATCAATATATCTTTCAATGACTCACGAACTATTAGACAAAGCAAATATCTGTTTTAAAACTTATGTAGAATCTGATTATGAATAAATCTAATGAAAAGTTATTAGTTGGGTATTGGTTAAAACTTTACCTGACAGACTATCTTCCTGTTATTAGAAATGGATCCCGGAACACAATCAAAAGCTATAGCTATTGTTTCTGTCAATTATTGAGTTTTATAAAATCAAAAGGAATTGTTATCTCTAAACTTAAAATAGAAGATTTGACATTAAACATTGTAGCCGATTTCTTAAATAGTATAGAAGTGGCCCAAAAGTGTTCTATTACAACTAGAAATCTAAGATTAGCCGCTATACGTAGCTTTGCTAAATACGTATCGTCTGTTGAACCTCAATATCTATTATGGTACTCAAGGTTAAAATATATACCGAATAAAAAGGAAAATATTAAAACCTTTGAGGGTGCTGCACAACTTAAAATCCATTATCTTGAGAAAGAAGAAATGCAGGCATTGTTAAATGCACCCGATAAAACTACAAAGCAGGGGATGAGAGACTATGTACTTTTAATGTTTATGTATAATACAGGAACCAGAGCATCTGAGGTTGTAAATATGAAAATCTCAGATATACATATCGGTTCTTCAAACACGGTTTCAGTTGTATATGTTCGTGGAAAAGGGAATAAAACAAGACCATGTCCATTATGGGATACGACAGTGAAACTTATTGAACCTTTTCTTCATCGATCCAAGGATGAAGCTGTATTCCTTAATAAATATGGTAATCCAATCACAAGATTTGGAATATATGAACTAGTAACCAAGTATGCAGTAAAAGCAGCTGAATTAATGCCTAGCATAGCTGAAAAGAATGTCAGTCCACATACAATAAGACACTCAACTGCAACTCATTTGTTGGAGTCTGGTGTAGATATTAATACAATTCGCTCATGGTTAGGACATGTTTCTATAAATACCACAAACATCTATGCTGAGATAAACTTAAAGATGAAAGTAAAAGCGATAGAATCTTGTAATTTGAATAATCCAGACTTGAAAGTAAAACCAATAACGGATCAGTCGATTATTACCTTCTTAAAATCATTACAGTAATATATTTTATGTTGGTATCAAAAGAGGTAAAAGTACTGTTAATTATGGGCTTTAACTATGATGCCAACATAAATTTAATGCCAACATAAGGACGCTTATGTGGTGTACAACATAAGCGTCCGCACGCCACGGGACGGACCTTATTTTCTATCTCATTATTATCCGGTCTGTAGCGACCGTCAAGATGGTATCTCGACAATTTGTCGAACCTGCTGTAAGTGTATTTTATGGCTTTTCCGATCGGACTGTCCTTTAATACATTTGGATACTCACACACAAGCCATTTCTCAAAGCGTACAAGTATGGGGTATGCAAGGCGTGAGCGGAGTTCCGCTCTCTGCGCATAGTCCATATGCTCGTCATCAGCCTTGCGTTCCACATCATAGAGCAACTGTATTTGCGCGAGGGCATAGTCGGCGCGTTGCAGATCATTCTTTCTCGCTTCAAAAAATTTTCTTCTGGCATGGGCCCAACAGCCCAGCAGGATAATCCCTTTCTTCGCGTCCAGCAAATCGTATCTTTCGTAACCGTCCGTCTGTATGGCTCCACGGAACTTGCTGAAGAGTTTCAAGACCACCTTGCCTGCACGGGAGCCATTATCATAATAGAAAAACTGACGTCCGGTCATGACGCTGCGCACAAGCCAGATGTATCCTTTTACCGTCTTGTGTTTCTCGTCATGTATGACAGGGATTGTAGTCTCGTCCGATTGTATATAGTCCGTTTGTAATATCAACTCCCAGAGTCGGAAGTATAGTGGCCTTAACAGATCGGCCACATCTTTGAACCAGTCGTTAACCGTCGATGGCGGGAGATGCACGCCTACTCGCCTGAACCTTTCCAACTGCCTGTGGAACGGGAGGTGGTCCACATACTTGTTTATCATCATTTCAGCCAGCAACGAGGAGGATGCATAGCTCTTGGCGATTGGCATGGCCGGTACTGTTCCTGTACGGAACTCGTCCGTGCCTTTCCGCTTGGCCGTATGCCGTATTATTTTCCGGATATAAAACCGTTCAGGTTCATACACGAGGACCTCGGTCACTTCCTCTCCGGGAAGAAGAACCCATTCCTCTTCATTATACCCTTCAGGATAAACATGCTCCTCCCTGCGTTCCAGATTTTCAGGGAGAGGATTACGGACCGGACGCTTTCCTGCCATCTTTTTACGGGCGATGACCGCCTCTCTGGTAGCTTGCAGCTCCTGTTCTGCTTCCGCAGCGGCTTCCGCTTCTTCCGGCAACATGTCAAAACCTTCAAAATCCAGCCATCTGTCTTGTGCGTCAGGTTTGATAAACTTTTCCGCTTTCCGCCCATATAATTGACGTTCCAGATATGCCACCCGTTCTTCCAACTTGCTGATCTTTGCCTCCTTTCTGGCGATAATGGTATCTTTTTCAGACAACTGAACCTCATAAGCCTCCTTTTCCGCAACCTCAAGAGGCTGCGCGGACACCTTTTCCCTCAACCTGCTGTTCTCCCTGTAAAGGCAGTCGCATTTATATATGAGGTCTTTTATAAGGGCTTCGTTTTCTGTTGACGTATTTGACATAACTGCTTCTAAATATGACACTAAGATACGCAAAATCGGTTAAAGGACAATGCGATATGTGTTATAATTTGTTACAATTGAACGTTGCAGGCATATTTCTTTTATGCCGTCTGACCTTGCTGCTGTCTATACCCTGGACCATCATTACAAGATCGCTCCAGAAGGTCTCCACGACTTTGATGCGGCCTTCTTCCGTATCAATAGAAGGTACGTGGAAGTACCCTTGTTCCAATTTCATGTGATATATTACCAGTCCACCATATTCCATGTGGAGGATTTTCATAGAGGCGCAATTCCTTGATATGAAAATGAAAGCGTCTCCATCACGCACATTCTTGCCCATCTGATCTGTCACCAGACCGCTCAAAGTATAAAAACTCTTACGCATATCGGTCGGATAAGGATACAGATAATATCTGTTTGACTCGTTAAGACTGAACATCGGCTGATTAACGGTTAAGGTTTAAAAATATAAGGGCCTGTAAAATCTCTGATGACACGGGACCATTTAACCGCACAGTAACACCATTGGGATATACTATTTCACAGGCACTTTGTGGCTGTCCGGAAGAAGGAAAATCAGGAGAAAAAAAAGATGCTGGAGCTGGAGTTTTGCCGGACAGGACATGACCGCCAGCTCCCATTTTAACCGGTATAAACTTACCTTTGGCTGCGGCATTCGTTTTGGGACCTTTCAGTTTTGCTTTCCAAAAGCTGAAACGTTTACGCTTGATTCCTTCATTAGAGCAAAAATCCTTTATTGTTAAACCGCTTTCTTTATATCGGGCATAAATTTCTTTGAAATCGTCCATTGTCCATTGAACTCTTGTTACCATAATTGTATACTTTTAAATCATGGGCAAAGGTATTCAATGAAAGGATTATTTATAGGGGGAGTTCACCGAACGCTTACCAATAAAACGGAACCTTGACAGAAACCAGCTCGAGAGACTTGCTTCTCTTGATTTTATAAGAGACGGACAGAATATTTTTATCACAGGAAGCTCTGGAACAGGCAAAAACTATATAGCTTCAGCAATAGGATATGAAGCATGCAAAAATGGAGTCAGGACCTTATACTCTAATGCGTCAAAGCTTATGGGACAGCTTAAACTTGCCAAAAACAAGGGGGCTATTGACGCAGAGATGAAAAAAATTGAAAAGTGTTCACTTCTTATTCTTGACGATCTGTTTCGAAAGGTCAATCCTTATGGAAATAATAGAAGACAGACACGGATTAAAATCAATCATAATAACATCACAACTTCCTGTTGAAAGTTGGTATGATGCAATTGGTGATCCTACGGTAGCTGATGCAATCCTGGACAGAATTGTACATACTGCACACAAAATTGAACTTACGGGAGATTCTGTAAGAAAGATTAATGCTAAAAAGAAGTAGTATCTACTATAAAGAATTATAACTAAAACTGACCCGGGTTAAAATGCATTTTTCTCTACTTAATTCTAATATATTTTTGATGGGTCAAGTGGGAGTATAATAATGGGTCAAGTGACTTTATATTTTCCATAAAGAGACAGATGATACAATTTTCAGGAGAATCGTGGCGGGAGTGCCCCTGTTCGTTATGGGATACGCACGAATATTCCCCATGAACATGAAAAGCTTTCACGAGGAAGAAGGGCATCAATGTCAGCAACAACATGCATGCTATGACAGCCCGCTGTTTCTGTCTTTGTTTCGTACGATTCATTTATTTGCAAAGGTAGCAATTAAAATAGTTGTACGCAATACCTGAGAATAGTGATTTGCAAGGAAATGGACTATTTTCATTGTCTAAATACAAGCTTATAGAAAATGGGCAGGCTGACAAACAGCATCCGTATGAAACAGCAAAGCCGGAGAGAAGTGTTCCATCACTTTTCTCCGGCACCTTCAGTCCATAACATAAGGAATGTCTCTTTCAGCATTCATAGGGCCCTCCTACGGCAAGTCCCTTACGCAACGCACGTATCCTTTTCTATCATTTACAAGTCTGTCTTTGTCACCCGCCCACTGGGTATCCACGGTCGTGACCCATCGGACATAACCGTCAAAATACATCTGGTAGCCGGCACTGAACGATCTCGCCCCGTTCATGGCCCGTTTGGAGAATCCCGTCCGGGAATGGTAAACCTGGGCATCTGTTGTCGTCAGAGAAGGAAGGCTGTTCCCGAATTCGTAAACCTCCTTTTTCTCCCGGTCATCCCAGTCAAACAAACTACCGGCCATTATCATCAGTTCAGCCTCATTAGGCAAGCGCCATGTCCCCAAATCACTCTTATCCGGTTCCTGATAATAATAAGCACACGGAGAGTTTCCTTTCTCTATATCGCTCATCAAGGTAGTCCAGGTTTCGTAGTAATATTCACTGCTCCTGTTAGGATTCTTCAAATCCTTCGGCTTGTTTATCTTATTGGCGATATACTTGGCCACCTCAAATCCGTTCTTGTAAATAGTGTTGCTCTGGGAGTCTTCGTCATGAGCGGGTAACTCGTAAATGGCTCTTACTCCACGCGTCATGCTGTATGGCACGTTATCCGCCCTAAAAATCAGGTAGTCCTCTTTCGTTCTGTTGTTGACAAGAGACTTGTTCAGTTCCTTGCCCAACTCCTCGATGTGATAGCTTTCTT